>JAAUXU010043220.1_pt1 | contig 33035 bp, 38 predicted proteins | sample 7278151 | NCBI WGS metagenome assembly JAAUXU01 (sample SAMN14350113, study PRJNA611818) | marine sediment metagenome | isolation source: surface marine sediment (1.8m) | place: French Polynesia: Moorea | collected 2018-08 | reverse complement strand
CATCTCTAACAAGCACTCGAGGCCTGTTGCAAGTGTGGCACTCACTTGAATTAGCCAAGAGCCGCCTCTGCACAAGCCATTGGATTGTGGACTGCACATCCTGTACTGCCAAAACTAACTGCTCATGATTCTATGTCTCAGCTAGAACCTGAGTGCGTGGAAGAACCTCATTTGGTGGCATAACTGTGTGAGGCATGTTGAAAGAAAGATGAAGAGCAAGAAGAAAGAAGGAGGAGAAAGTAAGTGATAGGGTTGGAAGAAATAAGCGATAGGGATGGAAGAAATAAGCGATAGGGATGGAGAAGACAGGAAAGGGTGGAAGCAAAAGCCCTAGCTAGCTAGCCACTTAAACATCAATATTTGAAGTCGGATCAATAACTGGAACACTCTTACCGCTCAAAAGCTGGGAAGAAAAGGGACGTTATTCAGCTGCCCCTTTCAAATTAGTCATGCATGGGTGAAAGCAATGAAGCCATGTATGTACATACATTTCAGAACATAACCCATTGGGCATTGTATCTATCAATGTTGATGAAATAATATTAATGTTATACACTGACTTAAGGTCTATAAGTAGTCTTCTTATCATTAAGGTGAACAGACAGACCTGTCTCATCATCGCTCTCGCAGGTCGGTCTTGCGCGCGCCATGATTAAATTACTCACTCCTGCCCCCGCTCTCTGCTGTTGGTAACGTAATGTGCGCCCGCTCCCGCCCCTGCTTTCTGCTGTTGGTAGCATCACTTTGTGCTGGTCACACTTCATGACGTCACAGGCCGCCGTGCCGGGTCATACACGTTCTTTCAGAACTTTACCGAGATCTCTGGGTCATGCTCACGAGACACAGGTGCTTAGCCATATCAGTAGTGGGAGCTCCAGGCAACCAGTGTCCCCATCACTGGCACCCCCAAGAGAAACCTTCAAGAGCATTGGAGGGGTAGCTCTGGATGTGAGTGGCTGTCACGGAGTACTGCTGGCTGAGACTCAGTGCTGTTACTATTCTTCTCTCTCATCCACTGCTTGTGGTATCCCTAAGCAATTCAGAAGCAGTTAGGATGGGATTTTTTCCTTGTGCTAACTCATAGGCCTGACTCCGTGTAACACAACCCAAAGGATGTAGTTTATCGTTCTAAACCGCTTGTCTGTTGACCCCCTTTGAGGATTAGTTTTCTCGTGCAAGACGCTTTCTTCTGCTTCTTCTTCAGTGCTGGGGGGAGATTTGCAAATGATGTTTACAACGTGTAGCATTGCATTTCTGCAGCATTGCTACTTTGCAATTTCAACAAGGTCTGGAACAATTCAACGATGACAGGAGAGACCTTGGACACCGTGTGTATTTGTTGAGCTTTCGCAGTCAGGAGTGAATGTGGTGATGCGTAATAATTGCCCATCAAGACTGATGTTTTTTTTCGCATGCAGTGACGATTCTGCGAGGTGCAGCTTGACTTCCTCAGTCAGACCTACTTCTTTGCTTTTCTTGGGTCCCGTACAAATGCTGAATTGAAAGAGGTAGCGCCAAATGCCATCATTTCGACACCAGTGTTTGAAGCCTTGTTTGTCCTTCATGTCTGGTTTCACGGAATTGCTTCCCTTAAATTTCACTATTCTCTCTTCAATGCTTTTTGCTCTGCTGTACGTGACTGTGTACAGTCAAGTACTGCGTGGAAGTGGTAAATGAGAGACCTTATTTTCCATACGTTGACATGCCTGGGATCAAGCCTGCTTGGAGTCTTGGGATTGTGAGTGAAACACAAAGTTCTCCTTACTTCCACGAAGCAATCGCTTGGCATGGCTTCGGCAACCAAGATCATCTGCAGTGTTCCAGTACTGCTTTTATCCACTCTTCTGTGACTTGAAAGACAGCCCCTTTCTGCTGAAGTACAGAATGGTCTATGGCACCGAAGTCATATCCACAACAGTATTGAGGTACTTCACAGCAGAGTTAAAGTCCAATTTTTCTGAAAGGGAGGAAACATTGACCTTGCTACATCCTGGTCCTGGATCAGCAATGTGAGTAGTGCTTTTCCCCAATTCTTTCTGGCATCTTCCACACAATGCTGTCTCGTCGCGGCTGTTTGACGGTACACGTATCAATGAATACTTCTACACTGTCTCCGGCATCTGGACAGTTCTGCTGTAAAATGCTGGCATCTTCAGCATCCAGCTGCAGTGAAGCATCGTCATCACAGTCATCAGCATCGAGCAACTGGTGAAGTGCTTCTGAAGTCAAATGAAATGTCCTTGGCTGCAGTAACACATCTGTGGGTCATTCTACACCAGTGCAGTTGAGACTTTTAGAGAATTGGGTGGTGCGAGAACAAAATCGAACTTAGACGTGCAGACATACAACCACGGTCACAAACCATGAAGTAATCTCTAATCCTTGAAAAATTAGATGAGAAGCAGCCGCACAACCGACTTTAGAATAGAAATAACTGCTTCGTTGGGTGGGAAGAGCGGTAACAATATAAGGCGCAGTGGAAAGGCTACTGATAGTAAATACAGATGCTGCACAGATGGAGAAGCTATGATTTACGAGCTAATTGTGTAGGAAATGCCACATTCGACTTCTGTGAATTATGTAATAAATTTAACAATGGACCTCACTTTCAGTCTTGAAACGGCCTCAGATGCGGAGTTGTACATGGACTTTACGTCAAATTGTTCATTTTGCATTCATTTCGTTTGTACTAAGGAGGTCTAGAACAGAACTACTTTACAACACAGCTTATGTACTGAGAGCGCGTGGTAAAGATTTTTACGACGCGCTCCCAGTACATAAGCAGTGTGGAAAAGTAGAGGGGAAAAAAGCCCAAATGCGGCCCCCAATATGTGGGAAATGCAGTGCGACCAGATCCGAAGTGATCCGAGCTGGAGCGACCAGATCCGAAGCAACCAGAGCACAAATGAACAATGTGACGTAAAAAACGGTACATGCATTTGGTAACTCGTAGCACTTTACAAACCCTCGGTCTTTGCACCTCTCATTGCTGCCCTCGTTCCTCGGGCAGCAAACCTTCGGGCTGCAAAGACCTCGGGGTTGTAAAATGCTACTTTACCAAATGCACCTAATGTACTATTGTGGCGCATGAAAAGTAGTGTCTCCTGATCAAGTTTGTGGACGATTGGAAAAGCGGTTGAGGCGCTCATAACGTGACACACACGACAACTACTAACAAATTCTATGTGCTACAACTTGTAGCCTACAATGAAGCCTAAAATCACGTCTTAGGCACCCAAATTTACAGTAAACTTGCGCCATGTCCTCGTAACAAAGACCTTTTCTCTGTGACTAATTGAACCACTGATTACTGCCTCACTGTGGTCCCAATGTTGTTCGTTGAGTGACGACTGGAAAGGACCAGGAAAGACTGATTGTGAGCGCTTGTGGAAAGTCTTATTGAACTCATTTGCCACCCTCCCATCAAGGAACTGTCTAATGAGCTTGTGACCAGCTTCATTTCTTTCAGGTAGGGTCACAGGATTTACACGTGACCTTACTTGAAGCCAAGTTGGCTACTTTTGTTTGCCGGATCTTCCTCGAGCTTTGGGGTCCTTTCATCAAGGTCTGAGCAAATCTTCCAAATATTATTCCTGACAGTCAACCGCTTCTGTCACCTTCAATATGGCTCATAACCCTGAATGTTCTGTAGCGTCAGCAGTGCCAAAAAGTAGCGTCATGATATATTTGCTTCAATGAATCGCACAGTCTTCATTAAAAGAAATCAAACTTTTCCTCTGCAAGTGGGGCCTGAATGTGGAGCTGTGAGTCACGATGTCCCATCCATAAACACGTAGTGCAGGCAGATGATGTTGTCGTCTTATTATAAGGTATCATCACGCGCTCGTCATGCACGGGTTTGAGGTTCAAGCTCCCAAAAGTTGCTATAGTTGCAGAAAGTTGGCAATTTCCCTATTGTTTCTCTTCGCCGCCAAGCTTCAATTCATCTAACTCATGGCCAAATGATCTCCAGGGTTGGCACTTGGCATCAGAGAGCAAAGGCTAATCAATCAGTCGCGCAAAGGTTATCCTTGATGCCAAAAAAAAGACAAGATTGATCTTTTGCCCCTTTAATAGCTCAAGACTCAAATTACGGAAAACAATATTAATCAGTACGCCTCTTTTGACTTCTTCCCATTGGACTCAGTCATGTCTCTTGCTTGACGGAATGTCCATCAGAAGCGCTCGACGTCTGCGTCGTTGCTGGTCCAGGCTGCTGGAGAGGTCGCAGAGGTCACAGTCAGGAGCGGCCGCCGCAGGATTAGGCGGCGTCAGCTCTCTAAGCGGCCGTGCAGCGTTGGCTTTGGCATTGGGATTGGGCGGCGTCAGATCTCTGAGGGACTGCGTGGCCGCCGCAGCCGCCAGCAGCAGCGGCGACGGCTGCCTCGACTCCTCACTCAGCCGTTTCCTCTTCTTCTTCATCGTCAGGTCCAATGAGTTGTTCTCACCTAACAATGGAAAGTACCAGAAAGTTTAAGAACTGTGCCGGTAGCTTCAGTTTCGGGATTGCATCGACTTGGGTCAGAGCCACGTGAAAGTGCACAAAAACATGTTCCATCATGTGGCAAACGCGTGCACTACCAGATGGCAAACCTGAAACGGTGACTAGATCACTCTTCGTTCAAGACTATCACTGCTGGCTTCTTTCTTAAGCAACTGCTGGATATGCGCACCCTTCTCTTGCACCAGTAGTTGCGCTGAACTTGGGTGCCAGACTTGGTGCCTGAATGGCATGACAATCTTTCCTCCTAGCTGAAGGATTCATCTCACCGCATGTCCTGGATCAGAACCAGCTCATTTTGCAATGAGGAAGTCACAACTTCCTCTACGAAATAAACATTCACATATCTAAGGCTGTTTTGTTGTTGCCTCGTAATTATAATGGAACACGTTTTTGTAGCCTTGTGTGTGGCATTGGTCTTTTCCAAAGAGTGTCAGTACTTGTGACGTCAAGGGACGAATGAAATACTCCCTCTGTTCCCAAAAAACCCACGACATTGACCTGTACTATTGGCTACATGAGGTGATGAGCAGTTTTGAGTAGTGGATGTCCCAGATGACTTGAAGAAGAACTTGTGCATGTTTTGTGGCCCTCTAGATGCCTGTCTGCAACAATTTATCCTCCATTGACAGTCAACAAATCTCTGGAAAATTAAGAGAGCACCTGCCACTGTGACAAGATGGCTTTGCAAGAGTCAAGCAACATTGCTTTGGCTGCTACAGGTTTAAAAAAGAAGAATCTGAGTAATGAAGAATGACAGGTTGTGGTATCCTTCCTTCTGGACAAGCGCAAAGGTGGCAAGTTAACAAGGAATGCCATTTCTGAGGCTGCAGCACATTTTAATGTGCGCAGATCCACTATTTCAAAGATTTGGAGCCTGGCCAAGGATTCTATTGGTGATGGGAACTTTATGGTGAATGTCAAGTCAAAGAAAGGAAAGAAAGGAAATCGTGGCCAGTAGCGCAAAGATTGGGGAGCTCAATTGCAAGCAATGCATCAAGTTCTATTACATAAGCGAGGAACACTGCACTCCTTGTCCTCAGTAATCGAAGTTCCAAAACCAACTCTGTTCTGAATTTCCAAGGAGGGAAACACTTTGAAGCGCATCTCCAGTACAGTAAAACTCTGACTCACCAAAGAGAACAAAATTTCCAGACTCAAATTTTGCGAGGATCATATCAATTTGAGCCAACAGTGTCTTTGACAATATGATGAACATTGTCCACATTGATGAAAAGTGGTTCTATCTGACAAAGGTGAAACATTCCTGCTACCTGATGCTGGATGAAGAGGAACCAGAGAGGACATGCAAAAGTAAGCGAAGGTGCCTGGTGGCAGTGGCTAGGCCCCAATGGGATCATCACTGGCAACAGAGGTTTGCTGGAAAACTGGGAATTTGGCCCTTCATAACCAGGCAGCCAGCTCAGAGGAACAGTAGAACTGTCCAAGGGGAACACTCATCACTACAGCAATGACCACCAGCATTTAAAAAGATGACATCAGAGACGTCATTATCGGCAAGATGTTCCCAACAATTCGTCAAAAGATGCCAGTTTGTCACCAGAAGAATATCCTTGTCCAGCAGGACAATGCCACACTTCATGCTGCAGAGATGGATGATGTCATAATGGAAGCTGGCCAACAGGACATTTGGAATATTCTTTCTCTTCTCCCCGCCCCATGACACACCCTCTTCCATTCCTTGCACGGCCCTCCCCCTATTGATCTCCTTTGCTTTGCCACCTAGTCTGAACTTGTTTTCCGACGATTTTTAGGACTCATCCTTCACGATCGACTTTTTCGGTTTTAATTTTATGAAAAGGCGGAAAAAATGGTCGAAAAGAAAGCTCATTTCAAAATAGAGCGAAAGGTAGAATTTAGTCAACCACGAACAGCCATCATTGAGGCCAGAGGTGGCCACAGTGAGTGAAATGATACAGTTTTCTCAATCTGACAGGGTAAAGACGGGGGGAAAATAGGAAAAATTTCTGAAAACCACCAATGGAGAACCACATATTCAGATAAAAGTCGATGAAATCCTATGGGCAGAATTAGAAACGGGGGGGAAAGGGTGAAAATCCTTAAAAATCGAGAATGTTCCAAAACAAATTGTCCTCGATTATTCTCACCGTCCTCCGATTTCTCCTCGAATGACTCTTTCTTGGCCGCCTCGAGCTTCTTCTCCGGGATGGGTACGAACAACGGGAGCGGAATCGGAATCGGCACGAAGAAGGGAAGGATCAACATTGGGGAAAGTGATGGCACCGAGGCCGCCGCCGCAGCCGCCGCAGCCGCCCCCGGAGTTGGTGCAGGTACCGGCGGAGGCGGCGGAGGGGGCGGAGGCGGTGGAGCAGGCATGCCGAACGGGAAGATTGGAGGTGCAAGACGATTCTGTTGGAAAATCAGATGAGACAATAGCAGATTTGGAGGCTGCTGCTGAGGCTGCGGCGGCGGCAGCGGGTGGCTGATTGACTTCTGCTGGACGCCGTTGGATGTTCTCAGTGAGTTGCTGCCCGTTGGACTTCTTGAGCGCGGAGAAGAAGTGGCTTGCTGCTTGCTGTTGACTCGATGTTGCAGACGTGAAGATTGCTGTGACTTCAGGATGTAGTCCGGCTTCACCTGCAACCGCAGCATGGACAGAGTGAGTCAGAGGAGTCAGAAAAGTCAAGGAATTCCTCGTTCACCAGCGATCTTTGCCACCAGAGCCAAACGTGAGGTAAGCACATGCTATGATTATGAGCCTTCCATAACCTAGTCTAAACGTACTAGAAACGTACTCTATTTAGAGGGCAAGAATTGATTGGTAAAATAGTTTTCCCCTAAGAAAGTGCTCTGGATTTGGCATCACAACTTCTTTAATATTGGAGCTGCACTCAAGCTATTGACATCAATGAAAAGCTGGAAGCATTGTCAATTAAAATTATTTTCTTTTCTTCGGATGAAAATGAACATTAAAGACGCCGCTGGCCATTTTGTCCACTGTACTGATGTGTCAGGTTAGCGCAAGTTGTTCCCCAGCAATGTCTTCACCATGCAATATTGTCCAAAAGAGAAGCTAATACCCAACTGCTTCGGTCTCAAACTTTCTAATTATATCAACTGATATTGTATAGCTGCAGTATTGAGGGTCTAGGGGGCTTGCCCCCTGGAAGGGTCCAGGGGGTTTGCTCCCATTTTGCAACTAAAACTCGGCTGGAAAATGTCATGTTCAAGCGAGAAGGTGCTGACTTTTGGCCGGCACTCTACGTGTGCATGCGAAGTGTGAACCATAAGACAACTGTTCCGCCCATTCCAGTTTTGGGGGATATCCTGTACACGAGGGGTGTACGGTGAAAGCCACGTTTGAGAGGTGTGTGTGTAAAGTTTGCTGTTCCACTCGACCTCAGATCTGATTTATTCGTAGGTGAATGAGCAGTCAGTTGACAGCCTCCGGAGTGTGCGTACGAAATGGCAAAAGTGCAACTGAGGTGGATAAAACTGCTCTGTTATGTTTGTTCTGCATCCACCAGAGACAAATTTGACTACTTTCTGAGGAAAGCTGATACTTTTCTTTCCCTTCTCCTCTCCAACTCGTCTTTGAGACAGGCAGATGCAATGTGTGAGTGCAAAATCTGCTTCTAGTTATTGCTTTTATGACTACTTTGGCATGAGAGTTATGCGAAAAATAATACTGTACATCTAAAAGTAAACTTTAATGCCTTGAAAATTCCTTCAGCGTTGATGCTGCTTGTCTGACAATCGTAACACATCGTAGCCGGCCTAGTTGAGCACTTAGAGGCTCTCACGTTGTGATTAACGTGAATTAACACAAATTCATGCAGCTTTCACTATCCCCTTCAGAGGGATCAAGTTCATAGTAACGTCAAATGGAGGTCAAAACTTCCAAAAGAACCCAAAAACAAAGCAGAAGTTTTTGTATTTCCCTTATCAGAACAATTCATAAAGTTGCAATTGGAGTAACTGAAATGGGAGTTTGATAACATGACTGACCTAGGGAGATCTTTGCGGTAAAATACCTCGGACCAGTCAGATTCCTCGGATCTTGGACATTGAAAAAGTCGAAGAATAGAGAGCTACTTTACGCGCATGCAGAATACAGTTAAGTAATGCCATTTTTCTGTTTACAAGCCTGTCTTCTTCACTGTGAGTTGGCCGTATAGCATCACCATATTACTCTGCTACAGTGCAGTTGAGCGCGAAGTTATATTGTCCCCTCCCAGTACAATGGGGCAGACTGTATAAATATACGGCCCGCAACTGAAGTGGGTGGTTGCACTGAGCTCAGTTAACTGCCCAGACCAGGTAGCTCAGTGGTGAGAGTGTGTACACTCTGTGCACATATATACATGTGCTGCATGGGCAGCTGTCACAGGTTCGAATCCAGAAACTGCCACTTTCCTTTAATTTTTCTTAGTTCACTTTGAAAAAGCCTTTTGAAATTACTCAAAACCCCCCCAAAAATGTGATGTTGAACTTCCATTGAATCACAGCAAGGCCTACACCCACTCTCTTACATTTTAGAGCTTGACGAGCCTCCTCCCGATTCCAAAAATCCAGAAACTAAAGTCTACTTTACTGTGTATATCATACCTTGACAACTGGACGTTTACTTTTGGACTCCTCGGCTGTAATTCTCTTCTGTCGAAGAGACACTCTGAGGTTGTTGTTCTCCTCGGCCTTCTTGAGCTTCTGTTGCTGCTTTGCCAGCCAAAACTCGGCCGCAGCCGCCGCAGCCGCCGCAGCCGCAGCCGCTGCCGGTGAGGTGGAGGAGGACGACGACGAGGACGACGACGAAGAAGAAGAGGACGAGGAGGAGGAGAGGGAAGTCGGAGAAGCTCCTGACGTCGTTGCTACTGTGTCCAGAAGATCTTTCAACAGCTTCGGGTGCTGAATGGCGATCTGAGCCCGCGTCGTCTCTCGATAGAACAAGTCCAGCTTGTACTGAGAGAGGCAATGGTCACTGAGGAGAATGATTCCATCGTCACTCATAAGAATGCTTTTGTTATCATATGTGGACAAGCACCAAATCTGTGTTGAGAAGAGGATCATTTTCATGCATTTTCATGCATTTGCCAAAATTGATGAGAAGCTGCACTTCTTATGTAAGAAGTTGGCCACTTCACTTTGGGATTGTGCTCTCTGTTCATGAAGGTAAGTTACTTACTTGCAAAACTGCAACTGCGAGTCCTTGTCCACCACAGCCGTCGTCCCTTCCGTATGCGGCTTCCTGCACCAGTCGCACATGCGGCTCTTCTTGAAGGCGGCGCGCCTGCTCAAGGTGAAGCAGTGATCGCTGCAGAAGCCCTGGCCCTCGGCCGCCATCGTCAGTTTGCGCGGCCCGGGGCGGCGGCACCAGTCGCAAGTGGAGGAAACGGTCGCCACGGAGGCGGCTTGGGCAGCTGACGACGACGGCGGCGGCAGGGGCGGTGGCGGTGGCTCCTCCGACGAGTTTGCGGCGTCCTCGTCGATCACGATGTTCTCCTCGCTGGACGTGGGCGACAGCGGCATGGCCAATTCTTCAGCTGTGGATGCAATCGAGTGACACTAGTGTTTTTTGTAACCCTATGTGTTTGGGATCCTTTATTGTGTGTGTAGTTTTGATGTGTGGTTGTTTGCACTGGCTGCGCCATTGGTCGTCGTGCATTTTGGGGGTCCTTTTCTGCACACTGAGTGGGCCCAGAGGCCCATCGAGGTTGAGTCTCGTCTGAGCTAGCATGGGTTTGTAGTGTTTGCGTAAACAAAGTTGCAGCAAGATGTCTGAGCTCTGGTAAAAAGATGTCGCTCGCATTTCGGCAGTTGACGTTTCTGGTCAAGTTTTTCTTTCTAAAGTAAGGTTAAAATTTAAAAATCAACACCAAATCGCTTAATTTTTACAGGGAGAACGAGACTGAGCGTTCGCAGTCATGGGTAGCACGTTGAAATTTAGCGTATTTTCTCAAATAGAACCCCTGGGTAGTGGCTGAATTCACTTAAACTAATCAATTCAGGCGCAACATTTATCGTTGTGATCATCGTGCTTACTTCCACTATTGGTGTCACACCAGTCATTTGAGGACCCCTTGGCCATGGACCATATGAGGAACTACTGTATCCAAGGGAGCCTTCAAAAGAAATTTGCCAGTCTAAACGAAACCCTAAAAAAGTTCCCTCAACCAGGGGGTGCGAACGCAATCAGTCAGACCGCGATCACGCAACATCGAAAAAGTTTCATTTGTGGGAAGGGAAAACGTGACCAAGTTCGACATTCGTTCAACCTTGAAATCAACTCAAATCTGCCGCGAGACCCAACCTTGCATGGGAAACCTTTGAAGCTTCCAAGGCAGTTGACGGTAGCAGAAAAAGAATCGTTCTACACGAAGTCAGATCTGATTCAGGTGCTTTGGGGCCAGTTAGACTGATCTCGGTGGCAAATCTGTGATATCGCGAAAGACTTCTGTGCAACACTTTGGCTGCACACACATCTCTGATGGGCAAACAGTGGCTTTTGATGATCTGAGGGAGTGAGGACATGTGGGACCACGCAGAGGATGAGGAGCTTCTTCAGCTTGACCTCCTCCCCTGAGGTCTGAGCGGCCACCCACATGGTCGCCATGTGCTCCGCTGCGTCGTCCTTGAGGACGGCTTCTCTCCAGTCTTTGTCTAGCAGGATCGCAATGTGCCATCTTTGCTCTCTTTTTGACTGTCACCAAACCTTTGCAGCCTCGTGGGTTTGGGCCACACGTAAGGGGGGGGAGGCAGAAGAAAGGGGGCATTAACACCCCACCCCACCCCTCCCTCGTCCCCCTCATCAGTTCTTACCCCCTCAAAAAGTCCCAGCCCCTCTGGGGAACCTCCCATTCACCTAGCCAACTTTTTAGCACTGAAAATGGGCAGTCGAAGCTTTGAGCTTCTGCACCCAATCTGGAACTTCAGTGTCTGAATTGCACCGTCCAATACCAACTTCTCGGGGCCCAAACCCGTTGTGGAGTCAAAGGAGCATCTCGAACCACGTCCAAGTTGGTGAAGCCGCAGGCCTTTGAAGAATATTTCTCCTTGTTGGCTGCACCGAAGCCTTCTTCTCCTCTTTTTCTTCTTCCCGTCCTCCTCAGGTGACATTTGTCAAGTGTTGGGTGTCTCTTGGGCCAAGAAACAAGATCGGCCAAGAACAACATTACTCACCTTTTATCTCTACAGGGTGTCCTCCCTTGGAGTCGTTGCTGTCCTCGCTGTTGCTCCTCACCTTGAGGTCGATGGCAACGCTGGACTCCTCGTTCTTGTGCTCCTTCCACTTAAGAATCGCCTTCATCTCTTCCTTGTTGACTTCCTGCATTGCAGAAAAAAAAGAAAACCAGTGAATGGAAGTGAAGAGTAAAATCACTTCTGTTCATCCCACGCGAAGTCACATGTGTGATCAGCTGTTGCCAAAAATTGCTGCGCTAATTGTGCGAACTCACGTGCGTGATTTTGTTGTTGTTTTGGAGGATAAGCGAAAATCAGTCACACGTTTTGTGGGAAGTCACGTGCGAGATTTGTTTATGAAGACGCGAAAAAAACTGTCAAGTTGTTGCGCGATGACAAAAGCGCTTTTGATCGAGCAGAGGAGAGTTTGAAACAGAAGATAGAGAGAGGGGGGGGGGGGAAGACAAAGTGGGTCTTAAAGAATTCGTTTCTCGTGAAGAGAGGGCGTTTTTCGGGGCTCACACGACCCCGGAGGGAGAAACAGGAGCGCCGCAGGTTTCGTCTTGCACCAACCTCGTGTTACTCGGATTGCGCACATCCGGACGGAGGAAAAAGTATCCGGATTGAACTCGGTAGCGCCAAAACGAGACACTGATTTGCTGACCTTTTCTTCATCGAGCGAAGAAACTTTGGCTTTTGCACAGTTTTCCCATCAAAACAACCCATTTTCCGGCCCAAAAAGACGACTTTTTTTCCTGAACAATCATCTGTGTAATCAAGAGTCGGAGTGAGTAATTAACGTTAGGTGAGGATGAGACGCTGATCGTTCTCAAACCTCGGAACTCGAGCTGAAAAACTTTAGCTTTTGACATCACGAAACATTGATCTGGTCTTCGTTTATTCCCTCTGCTTCAAAATAAGTGAGCTGTTTGGAGCCAAAAATTTGGATTGTTGGCAGATTTCAAAAATCCTGAAAGCTGCTTGACCGAAATGATCTCTGATGTCTGCACTATTTTACTGGGTGGTTCCGCAGCATCAGAAGTCGAGGACTCAAAGGTGAGATCAAAATCACATCGGCTGTGACGACAACGCTTAAGTTTCTGCACTGAAAGTGACGGAATCCATGACAAAAGCAAATCTGGGGAACCAAAATCGTTCAGATGGCTGACTTATTTCAGAACGGAAGAAGTCAGATGTTGTCAAACACATGTTGTTGGCCAATTGAAACACTTTCTATCACATGGAATCACTTTCCCTCAATCTGTTGTGCTCCAACAAGAGCGCGTTCATCCCGCCGGACTTGACCGGCTGCGACGGCATGGACACTGCCTGCCCCTCCGCCGTGACGCCCGCCGAGTCGGCCTCCTCGGCCCGCGGCCCCTTCTTCAGGAGAAGAATTGAGGCCCACATTTCCGGATAGTTCAGCACCCCTAGCAGCTCTGGCGGCGGCTGCAGCATTCTTGTGTAACCTTAGTCGTCGTATCTGGTGTCCCATTAGTTTGGCTGGAAAGATCGGGTGTTCAATGCGATACCAGCATTGCTGTCGCTGCTGCTACACAGCAAGGGGGGGGGGGAACTCGATCTCCACGCGTCACTGCCTGCAAAACTCTTTTATGCTCTTTTCCCCCTCCATTTTTTTATTCTGTGTACTCTAAGGAAGGAGTTTCATGCACCTCGGCATCATTGGACTGTGCAACGAAGTTGCGGCAACTCCGGGGTGAAGAAAGTTGCTGATGCTCACACAAAGACTTTGGGGACATCCGGAGTCGCTGTGCGAGGGTTTGCGCCTGCCCGGACTTGGGCCTTCCAAGTGCCAAAGTTGAAACTTCCACATTGTCTTTGTATCCACTGATGGCCAAAAAAGTCGGGAAAGCAGCTGTTGACTGCAATATCTGTTTATTGGAACGATATCGACCATGCAGTGCTCGATATCAGTGCTTTAGCCCACTGGCCCAGGTCGCAAAGCAGATCAAGAAAAGCAGTAGCTTGTGTACTGATCACTCGAACGGCAAGAAAGCTTTTCTCCAGCCAAGACTTTGAGCTTCTTGACTTAAAAAACCAAGTCCAGGTTGCAACTTTGGAAGCTGTTCTTTTCCCTCAAACACATGAGTTTTCTCTTTAGTCTCGTGAATCTTGCTGGAGTCGCCCACAGAAAGAGTTTTGTGCATTTTTCGACATCACTACTCATCACCTTCCAGCAATAGGCTGCTCTGAGATCAGGGTCGATGGCCAAACATGAAGCAGTAGCGCAGATATCTCTTAATGTCCATTTTAAGGAGTATTTTTTGGGCGAGTACAACAATAACTATTTGTTCAAAGAACAACAAAAGAAGCGATCGCCTTTTTCAGGCCAGGCGCGGGGTTTTCTGCATCGGGTGCGAAGGGCAAGTAGAAATTGAGTGATTTTCTTTTCCAACATTCAGTTTCAGCGTATGAATATATAGAAAGTTAAGACTATGAGGGCCCTCAGTGCAATTCGTGTATCGTATGATGTTGCCATCGTACGGTACAAGCACTGAGGCTGCCAAAGAGTTGACTTTCTGCCAAGCTGAAATTGCGGAAGTGTAAATTTGCAAGAAAAAGGTATTTTTAAGACCATCCTAAAAAAAATAGGAAAAACCAGCCCATGAACTTGCCTCAACAAAAATTGTCGCAAAGCTTAAAAATGGCTCTAAGGAGCATGAAACTTTTGTCAATCGCTCCAGTTCATGGTGTCGATCACAGAACAAAAAGCAGAATTCAAAGAAAGAGCTTCTGTATCTGAAAAGTCATGACTGTTTTTGTAGTTAAAACTGTTGTCTTGGTACGAACTTCAGCGCTGCACTGGACGGAGTAGAGTACATACGTCGCATGCTGGACACCAGCACACACACCACACACGTAAATACAGCCCTTGAGCTTTATGTAATATATATATATATATATATATATATATGTATATAAATATCTTTGAGATGAGGGAGACGAACCTGACTTCATGGCAGCAATCATTAGTTCACAGCTGTTTTTGCGACGTTTTCGATGACTCCAATTTCTGCCCGACATTTTTGGGTTCTTTTTTCGTGTAGGAGGGACTTCAAAGAAAAAATAGCTACAGTGGAAAATTTCAACTTGTGACTCGTGGACATTTAATTCGGCGTTAATTGTGAGCTCCTTAGTTCTTGCGTGCGTCTGCACCACAAGTGCGTGCAGTCCTTGTGTGTAAAGTATGCATAACTCTGCTGCGTGTGGTTTTTGTGTTCAACGTGGAAGAGAAAAAAAAGGCCACAAGTAGGAGTTGCCACCAAACGTTATTTGCACACTTATTGGGGGGCTGCCACTTCTCACAGCAATGTATAACACCTTGCTTTAGACCGTCGACTTTTGCACTCTCACTGCACTGAAGGCACATTTGCAGCCTCGCCAAGTGTCATTTTCTGCTTGGCTGCGCTGCTGCTCGTGGAATGAGAATTTGGCACGTGCAACCTCGTCCTCAAGAGCTTCGGTGTCACGTAGCAAAAGAAAAATGATGAGGATTTTATTTGCGTGTGTGTAGGCTTGATGTTTGGGCAGTGACAGCCCAGACAGGGACTTACCTCAGACAGCTCTCTTGGAGGGCCCTTTTTGGCGGACTTTACTGTATCTCCTCCGCAAAGTGCATTAGGTCTTTACTCCAAAGAAGACAGACTTGAAATGTCTGGGAATTATTCGACCTGCAGAGACTGTAAAACCTCAGTATTGCTTTCACTATGGAGGGGGCAACATTATTGAAACCGAAGACTTTGTTTCAAATTACAAAATTCGACTCTTTTCTCTCTCTTGCGGACGTGGAGAACTTCGCAGTGATCCTTGATAAAGATTACTTTCGTTTTTTGCTTCTTTTCCTGACTCTGTTCAAGTTGCACGCAGGAAAAGGCCAAGTTGGCGCTGATCTCGTCCTTGAAGCAGTGATTGTTGCCCTGGTCCTCGTCCCTGACGTGAGTGCCCCCGTTTGTTCAGCTTGTCCAGACGCAGACCCAACTCCGTACCAGGACCGAAAGCGTGCGGAGAAACATACTGAACAACGTCCAAACGGAGTCCTCGACGAGAAAAATGCACCAAAAACTCAGCTTCAGGTCGGTGACGACGACCACGTTGGCACTCAGGCAAGCTTCACTTCAGAGAGTCAACTTCAGCTTTTGTACTATGGCAGAGCTTGTCAAAAAAGTGTCGCTCGCCGTCGAGGAGTCTGTTTTCAGCTTTGTAGGAGCACAACTAGACAAAGAGTTGTTCTTCTGTCAAGAGATGCCTACGAAGCCACACTTGCTCCTTGTTGAGGAGCGGGGCAAGTGTAGCTTTGTTGAACAAGGATGGGGAGCTTCTGGAGGGGGGGGGGAGATCAGTGGTTAAGGAGCTCCTGCAACTACGCGTCAGTCGTTTCGGTCCGTGGTGTGTGGACATCTGGCTCGAAGGGATACCAGTTGGACGGTCCGATCTTGGTCGAGGCCAAAGACTCTGGAGGCGCACGACCTGTGAGTGGCGCTGCAATCCTTCCAGACGTTCGCAGTCATTTCGTGGTAGTGAAACGCTAGAAACCAAACATCCAGGAACGACAAGTCTGCCTGGTCATTTGGTTGCCAGACTTTTCCTGGCCCACAGTGCACACTGCAATTGCTGATCTTCAACAAGTCTGGCAGTGCCTTGCAGGAAATGTTTGGCCCCAGGTCACGCTTGCCTTCGATAGACACTATAAGAAGAGTGTATTTCTATCTAGTTTAGGCAGCCTTGTCTGCTGAGGTCCTCTCACGATCTTTGTCATGGAGATCTTGTCTTTGCATCTGCCAAATACTTCACTAATAATACATCTGCTAGCGGACTCCAGTAGACTGAGGTTGCAATGAAAGATGAGACGGGAAGAAAGAAGCTAAAATGCAATTTTCGTCAGTGCCATGAATAAAGTTACCCATGAAAATAACCATCTGACCCCTCGTAATAACAGACAGAATCGAATGGAACAGCAGAGTGGAACTGCTACCAACCAATCAATATTGCATTAGTTATCCATTACCTCTTTGGTCAGCCAGACGAATGCCTAAGGTAATCTTGACAAATGATTGAGGCTGATTGAGGCTTCGACAAGGTAACCAAAACATCCATTCACCTCAGTCCGCAACAGCTGTTGACAAAAAAGTTCCTGCTTAAGCGGATCGGACTGCAACTGATCAGGGATGTACTTTTCCCAGACGTTGATCAGCAGAAATAGGAGCATAGATGCGGCAGGAGAGAAAACGGAAAGACTCTGGCAGACGGGAATTGCAACGGAAAAGAGCCCAATTCTTCAGCTGCATCTTCAGCAGGACGAATTCCAAAATTTTCATTCCTTCGTCAGCCTCCTCGTACTAAGCGCTTGAAAAGTATACGTTAGGTCCTTGTAGCTCGGAAATGATTGGCACAACAATGCCGATTTGTCATCAATGTACAGAATGTGCAAGGTTATGTTGTGTTCAGTTTTTTTTAAACAAACATCTTTCTGTAGTGAAAAAAAAGAATTAACTGCAAACTTTGTAAGTGAAAAAGTGGCGTCACACTAGACAAATTTCCATCTGGGTGACGTTTAACTTCCTCTGCGGGATATTTCAGGTCGTAAACCATGACACGTGAACTACAGGGGAAGAGAAAAAGTATACTGTGAACCATGGCTTAGTGTGCAAAAATATGCAACAAGCCCTGCCTCCACAAGGCAGGGGCTTCTCCAAGAGACCAGTTGTAGTGCATGGAAGAACTTCTGGACACAACCACCAGGAGGACTGTGTGGAGACTACTATTGGGTGAATGAGACAACTGCTCCAGACCGTTACCCAATCCTACATATACAGGATTTCTCTGCCAGCTTGGCAGGGAAAGGGGTGCTCTCAAAGGTGCACTTGGTGCACAGTTACCACCAGATCCCCGGAGATGCACAGAAAACAACAGTGATGTGATAACCCCCTTCATCCTGTTCAAGCACTTGAGATCATATATTTGGCACACCCACCTCGATCGAGGCATTGCAGAAGTTCAAGAGCATGGTGAACGTTTGTCATTGGTTCATCCTGTGGCAGCCGGCACACTGCATCTGCTGTTCATTTGTTCAACAAAGCCATCAAACCCTCGCAGGCAAGCAAAATACACTGGTCTGGATGTCATAAATGGAAGTTACCTTCAAGGACATCAAAGAAGCAATGACCAAAGCCACCATGCTCACATGTCCCTTGCCAAATGTACTGGTTTCCCTGTACGCAGATGTCTCTGAGGTGGCGCAGGAAGCAATCTTGTATCAGCATGTCAAGGGTCAGTGGGGGCCATTGATATTAAGTAGGCCAAAAATAAAATACAGCACATTTGACCAGGAGCTGCTACCAATATACTTGGCCATCTGGCACCATCATTTTTACCTGGAGGGCTGAGACTTAGCAGTTTTCCTCAGACAACAAACCCCTGACATTTGCCATGGCCAAGAAGACAGAGCTATGGATGGTCTGCTCGGTGGGTGGGCACCTCTAGTACATCTCAGAGTTCATGATCGGCGTCCAACATGAAGTAGGCAAGGATAACCCTGTGGCAGATAACTGACATGATGTGTAATCTCTTGCATCTGAGTGTCAATACTTCCATCAGGCTGGTATCATTAAAATTTGTCTGCCATGGATTGACCAAGGAGGTGTGGGGCTGGACATCCACATGCCAAGACTGTCGGCGAGTGAAGGTACACCAGCATGCCCAGGCACCACTGGGGACTTTTGAGGGATCTGCTCCATGATTTGACCACGGAATGTTGATTTGGCGGGCCTGTTACCCTCATCCCAGGGGTATACACACTAACTATAGTGGATCATTTTACCTGTTGGCCAGAAGCAATTCCTTTTAGTTGCACAGACACGCTTGCATGTGCTTGGGTCGTCATCAGCAATTGGGTATCCAGATTTGGAGACCCTGCAGACATGTCCTTGTTGCCAATTGGAACCCAGGTTATCTCCCCACTTTGGTCTTGGAGTGACCAAACTGCTGGGTATCAAACTCCATTGCACAATAGCCCACCATCTGAGGTCCAAAAATGGTCTGGTGGAACATTTCCATCGATCCCTCAAGGCTTCCCATCTTGCTCAGCTGAAGTCAGATATATGGGTGGATGAGTCGCCATGGATCATGCTGGATTTGGTTCCCAAACAAGGCCTCCTGTCTTCGACGGCGGAATTGGTTTCCATTGTCCCGCTTTCAGTCCCAGCCAACTTGTTCAACTTCAACCTATGCCCAGACCCAGCACATTAGTTGCAACAACGAAGTAAACAAGTTGGACACTTAGCTCCAGCACACAGATCAAGACATAGACCAGTCCCTAAAACAGTACTGCCCACCTTAGCCAAGGTACCCTTTGTCTTCATTCGTAGGAGTGGCTATGCTAGTCCGCCCCAGACACCACACATGGGTCCATATTGGGTGCTCAAACAAAGAGAAAATACCTTCAGGTGGATTGTGGAGGTTGCCCAAAACTGATCGGCGTGGAGTGGTCAAGCTGGCTCATGTGGACTGCGACGAGCCACCTGCACGAAAGTTGTCTGCGCACTGCCCAGGAGAGGAAGTGTTCATGTGTGACAATCACACGTTTGACGAAAGTTATCGGTAAATCTCACACGAAAATTTGTCTCTGATCATCTCGTGAGCCCCGACATTTTTCCTCGCTAGTTGCTCATAAGGAAGAGTGCCTAAGGGGCTGAAGCAGTGAATGGCTGTTGTTCGTAACAGTAAGGGTGCTTTATGGCTTTTCCCCCCAAAGATTGCCGCAGTTTGGTTATTGAAACAACCCCTAGTTTTCATTTTATGTGTCAACTTTCATGACCGAGGCAGTTCTCATCTCATTCCAGGGCTGCCAAGGTTGTTTCCCAGCGGAGAGAGTGAAGCGCCCAGGAACAATGAGAAGCTTTTCCTCCACACTTCCTTTGTGCTCACCCTGTATTTCTTCTCTGTTTCATCTCTGCGTTAAGTGGCCGGCATAAGAGTCTGTATGGACCAGATTACAACAAAACTCCTCATCTTTCAAAGCCGGGGAGAAATATCGGGTTCGCAAACTGCTAGCGAAATCCAATCGCCTTGATGGGAGAGAGAGAGAAAAGCAGCGTTGCCATTTTCGTCCTCACCTGACGCGAGACAGAGAAGAAAAAACAATAATATTGAATTGCGTCTAAGTGGCTTTGCTGCTCCCTGGCCCCGCTGAAGCGCGCCAAGTCTTCGAAGCACAACCACGGGGTCGACACACAGGTGAGGCAGAACTGCAGTCCGAGGTCGGCCTTGGTGCCAACATTTCGGCGGACAGGCAAGCATCTGGGAAGGAAGAATTCCTGTTGGCAAACCTCGGCTACTTAGGCCAGGCTCCCATTCGACGATCAATTCCTAATCTTATCTAATGGGTATTTTCGCATTGCGCAGGATTTTCCCTTAAAGCATCATTTTTCTTCGTCTGACTTCATTTTTCTGCCCATAACAAAGAGAGCAACAAAGTGGGTGAGGAAAACAATGTCTCTGCCATTGATACGAAAGATTCATTGCTGGCAACGAACGAGAACCCTTCTGACTGCTCAAGGACTGAGAAGTCACTGACCTCAGCGTTAATCATATCTGGTGATTGAATGTAGGGGGTGACTCAGAACCAACGGCGTCACCTGTAAATAATGTATAACCCTATACCTATCATGTACAAACTTCGATTGCCAATAACTTTTGCAACAACGAACAAAAATGAACTTCGCATTCACTCTCCTCAAGCCAATAATTTGCTACCGTGATCCATCAGACGGAACTGGGCGACGATGATTAGTGGCCGTCTGGAGGTGTCACGAGCATCTAAGGGGATCTGGGCAAACCTGAGGGGATCTATGGGAATCCGCGGGAATCTACATAGATTTGAGGGAATCTGAGGGAGCCTGGGAGAACCTGAGGGAATCTCATCACGAAATTTGGCCGGAATTCCCTTCGCAGCTCCGGAAGGTGCAGCTACGTACAAGAAGATACGGTTGACACTCAGCTGCGTGGAATTGTGCCCGTGCGAACGCATCCTTTAACGCTTTATTGCAACGGTCATGTACGTATGGAGGCTTAAGGGCTCTTGCTTTTCAGATCCAGAGTATCGATTGTTCGATCCTTCTCGTGTGATAAAAGTCCTGCTGGTTCTAGATTTACGCGAAACTTGATCTTAAAGCTTCGCCACCACAAGCAGAAACCAGATATCCCATCTATTTCGAGGAGCTAGAGCAAAAATACACATTCACCTTTAGCACAGGGCACTTAATATAACGTTGATGACAGTGGAGTTTCCATATACACGCATGAAATCATATTGGAGTCAGTCAAAGGGTGCAAAATGGCAGCATCACTTCATATGTGACCACAAAGTGGTCGAGGAAGACTGGCAGGTGAAAGGAGAAGAGAAAATGACGAATCTCCCCGGGCCGCCCTGTAACTGAAATGAGGACACCTCTGTGAGTCACGCCAATACTCTATTTAGTCCAAAAGTGACTGCCCAGCACTTGGCAAATACAGAGTGTATTGAAGAAAAAAACCTAGGAACGATCTCCATAGTTCGAGTAGTTCAGGATCTCTGTCATCAAGCTGGAGTCTCGATTTCTCTGGGACCTCTCGTCTACGACGCACAAATGGCTTTTAAGAAAAATAACTCATTTCCGCAGCATTAGATAGTCGTTCATTGGAAATTGTGCTAGTAAATCGGACTGAGTCAGGAAAAACAAAGCCTGACACTCAACAATGAATCCTCTTTTTGCGTCTTTGTTAAGGCTCACCCTGTACGCAGTCGGTAGTGGCGAATTTCCTTACATTAATGCCGATTTTATTGCCGAATTTGTTGCTCGAGCAATTGAAGAATTTGAAAGTTTGGCTGAAGTTTTACAAGCCAAGCAAAAATAGAGGATTTGTGTACGTCAAAAGTGTGAGTGTAAAAAGGCTGCCACAGAGAACAAAAGGGCGTCCGTTGCACCTCAGACTGGAGACAGAGAAAGGGAGAGATGTGCGCAAAAGATAGCGACGAGATGCACTTTCGAGATCCCTTCGTCCCTCCTCGAACCTGACTGGGGGCGGCTCCTCCATTGTGTGCATGTACGTGATGGACAAGGGGGAGATGGAGGACGAGGAGGTGTGCCCGAGCACGTCAATCAGTTGCAAAGAGACACTTCACTGTTAACAAAGCGAAGTGAAATAGAATCCACTTCAAACAAAGGCGACTTTAGGGCACATGGAGTGTACACTCATTGCTACTCATTATATACGTCTGTCTGGCCAAGTAGCACTTCACGCCCGAGGGCCTTCTTGACCCGAGGGCCGGGGGTGGGGGTGGTCTCTGGCATCACGTAAAGTCCCGCTACTAGTGCGATGTACATAAGAGACGCACGTAAACTCCAGATCAGACCTCACGCACACACGTATGTATGCACATATGTGAGCTCTTTTCTAACTATGAACGTCGGTCTGGGCGAGTAGCTCTACACACCCGACATTGCCTTTAGGGAGCGGGAAAGCCTGACTACCGGAGGGGCTGCAAGGGCCAGGGTCGTGCAGGGGTGCATCATGTTGAGGCCAGATGTACCCTTCGGTACCGTTGGTGGCATCTGGCATCGGCAGGACGTTGTATTGCAGGTATTTCTTGCACTTCTCCTACCTCCTGGAGCACTGGTACCAAAACAGATCTTTTTCATCGTAAATGATCACCCCTAGCGTGCTGGCCCGACTGGGGCCCATGTACTGACGGGCAGCATCCTCGGTGGAATGGGCAAGGTACCTGTCCATCCTACTGTGGCAGAACTTGTCGACCGTGTAGTCCTTCTCGTCCCTGAACGCAAGGACATGCTCCTGAGTTAGGACCAACATAACAACACATTCAAGAAGGCCCTTTCAGGCCAGTCCCTCCATGTCCACCTTGATCTTTAGGTTGCTGACGGCCCCTAAGATGTCTCAGAAGATTCTCAGTGCATTCTGACAGTTGGATTGAACTACATAACATCCATCATGTCCGACAGGACCGAGTCCCAACTCAAGCCTTTCCTGAATGAGAGGTCATTTTGATCTAGCTCATCATTTATCCCTAAATTTGCTTCTACAACCTCTAGTACTATTTTTTCCAAGTCCTTGAAAACAAGGCATGTTAGTGAAACGTGTCTAAAGGATCCCTTCGATAGTCATCCTCCCCTGACAGCATGACTTCAAATGACCGAAACACTTTGGTGTCTGGCGTGACAACAGCAGGGGTCGATAATGCCAAGACTTTCCCGAGCTTTATTCGTGTCTGTTCAAAAATATGAGAACAATGATATCTTTTTTGAGGAATAGTTATTTTGCCGTGACGGAAGAAGGAGAGCATGAACATATGACAAAATATTTGAACAGGATAATATTGCGCCTTACTTTGTTTTGTTAGAAGCATTACTGTTACGCACGGTGTATGTGTTGCAATGCCGCACTCACGCGCACGCGCGCAAGCACTCACGCAAGCACGCACGCACACGTGTCGTTCACCTTTTCTCTCCTAATCTTCAAAAAGAAGTTCAGCCTCTCCTCAAAGGTGTTGCATTTCGCGCCCTTGATGTCTCAGAGGGGTGGAAAGACCGAGGGGGGAAGTAAAAAAAGGGGTAACTCAAGCTTTTTATTCCAAGTGCTCCTCTTACTTGGGCTGAAATTTTAGTTTCGCACGGAAAAAGTGTACGTTTGGGGACTACAATTTACATGCTCTCTCTTCTCCCTCGGTCTGTGTATGTTTCTCTCGTTCAGACAAAAAGACAGCGTGAGGCAAAAAAGCGTGGTCATCGGAGGTCGTTCAACCATCTTCACTGAAATTACTTCAACTTCTCCTGAAAAAAAAATGTCCACAACTCTGGGATGCAAGCTGAATTTTAGTACATACACAACTACAGATTTTTCTCGTTTGAGATTGCCTGGAGACTGCACGAGTAATTCGCTGCTCAAGGCTAGGAAAAGGAGCCTCAGCCTAATGGGAGAGGCCTCAGTCTGGGGGGATAGGCCTAAACAGTAAATGAGGAATCCATCCCTTGTCAAGTTCTTCAGTCCAACGTCAACAAACTCAATATGGAATCAAATCAACAAACTGGAATATGTGCCAAAGTGGTCATAAAACATGAGGCAGATTCGCACCAGATATGTACCACATATGCTGCTTTCGAAATATGCCACCTTCTTAATATAGCCCCGACGTCACAACATGCCAAAGAGGACACAAGTGTCCCAAACCAATGTCAAAGATATTGGAAGAATGCCAGTTTTGCCCAAACTTGGTCAGGCTGAGGCCGAGAAAGACGCTCTTTGTCACATGTCTCTGCCTCATTGTTGATCTTGGTGTCGCATCTGAAACCCACGGGTTCGCCGTCTTTGACGTTTTCAGCATTGTCCTCCATACAAGTTCAGATCTCGTTCTTGCTCTGCCTCACATGACTCAACGTATTAGTAAACGTTACGTGACTTTTGGCAAAGTTGCATTTTATGAACCCGAGGTTTCTGACTCTGCTACTTTACCACCCACTCTCAGTACAAGAGGCGTGTTGTCAAGTAGTTCTAGACGTCTTCATTACAAGCGAAATGAGTGCAAAGTGGACAGTTTGACTTAAAATCTATATATTAGGGGCGTTTCAATTTTTTCCCAGGCTCAGAAAGTGGCAACAGGTCAAAACATTGATGTTTCATTGAAAGAGTTTCCTCTGACACCGCTCAAAAGGCTTGAAGACAACTGGCCGAAAATGCTGTTATAAAAATTGAGCTGAAATTTTAGGTGCCAATGCTAGACACTGTTAGCACCTAAAAAAAAAAAATCGAAACGCCCTAATCTATTTATGGCCTATTCGACCTTTTGTACATTTTACCTCAACATATCGTAATATAAAGAACTCGACTTCGTCACAAATTTTGGACATTCCTGCCCAAACATTCGCACACTGAGCACGACAGCCAAGGCAAGAGCATTATACCTTCTACCAGGTGGCCCAAAAGTCCTGTTTAAGTCAGATCGTTGAGCAAAATGCTCAATACTGACGTTACTCATTCTGCACATGTCACATAAATGAATATGACACCCTGAGGACCGCAATCTCCTTCACCGGAGTGACGGAGATAAACACGGCGACCTTTGATATGGAGAAAATTCATGCAAGGCCTACTTCCAAGGCCCCAGTAAGCATGTCATCAAGGCCTGAAAAGGTCACAAATCTGGTTATGGTACGGCTTCTCTGAGATGCTTTTGAAATGAGTCTCATCAACACGGGATATCTTGTTACGAGATTTAGTCAGTTGAGTGTGTCACAGAACTTCTTAGCCACCCTGTGCAAGTCATCCTGTCTTCATCTGCTTACAAGCCATAACAGTCACGTTAATGTTCGACCAATCGAACAGACTTTGCTGGCCACCCTGCACAATTCAGTTGCAATGTTCCATCCAGCTGTGATCTCTTGAACGGAGCTTGTTAGCCAACCTGTACAGTTGAGTCTCCACATGTGCTGGCAGCTCTCCACATGCGCTAAATGTGCTGAGCTCTGGGAGAAGAATGCAGCCAGGAGAGTGTAACATTTCTGCTCATCTCATATTGCCACATCCTTTTCCGTCCATGTCAAACAATGACATGTCTCCTGCTTTAATCTGAGAAGGATTCGTACCTAAAACGCTTCTTATTTGCATTGGCTCTGGTTTCGGCAGTTTAAGTGGGGTATTTATTATTGTTTGGACGAGAGATCAGGTTAGGTGGCAGACATGGGAGCGCTGCTGACTGTTTGTTGCGTGTGTCGAGAGTTCGAAAAGGTGCTTTTTTACAAAATGATGTCTTTCTGCCTAGGTTTTTTTGCCTGTGTTCAAAATATTTAGATTCTACAAGAAGAAATGTTCATATAGGTCATTTGAGAGGCAATTTTAACGTGCATCTTTGTAGTACCTATCTGTACTACGTCGTACTTGGCCTCAAAGGCCAAGACCCAGGAAGACCCGACCATCTCCATGGTGAAGCAGGCGGCAGAGTTGGACAAAGATCCCAAGATCATCCGGACAGCCATTAACGAGGACATACGCCTCAAGTTGTGTGTCCGGACACCAGGACACCTCCTGCTCATGGCAGATACCCAGGCAAGGAGACTTGAGCGGTGCAAAAAGCCAGTCCAGAATTACGTCAAGTCTCCGACCAACATCAACAAGGTTTACACGGAGAAGAAGATCTTCGCAGTCAAGGCAATGGCCAGCACCTTGCAGAGTCAAGAGATGAGGGCCATGGGATGTTCAGGATGAAGCATCTCGCTCAAGTCACCGTCCTGGGCGTCGTGGCACCCGACAGGAGCAAGTGGCCTCCTTCCTTCTTCAAGAAAAAGCGAGTCAACGTGTGCTACAAGGTCCCCAGGCACATGACGGTGTCTTGGTTGAAAGCAAATTGCCATGAATCCAGGATGGTGCTCCGACCTGCACCAGCCATGAAGCCTCTGGGATGCCTTGACGTGGCTGAGCTCCGTCCCTGATCTGAACCCGTTGGACTTTGCCTTTTCGAGAGCTACATCAGAGGACGTCACGACTCGGACTCCCTCCAAGCCACCACTGTGAAGAACTGGGCTTCCATGTCCTTCACGTCCATGGTGGACAGCTGCAACCACTGCTTGACATCCTGTAGAAGCCGTCGTTAGTCAAAACGGGGGGCACATTGACAGAAAAGTCGTCCTGGTTCTGCACAGTTTCACTAGACATTGCGCTTTGTATCTCGCAAGTTTCGTTTGTTTCCAAAATTTTCCATTTCCTACCTCTATATTAACAAAAAAAAATGCAAAAAAGTCAAGTTTTTCGGCAATTTAAAAAGTGTCCGAGACGTTTCCGCCCATCTTGTGTAAGGCAAAATCCCCAATGTCCCTATCTTTTCTCTGTCCAGTGCACGCACTTGACAATATTAACTCTTCCACTAAGAGCACAACTCCATCTAAAGATGACTTACATGTTTTAGGTCATTCAGAGACGAGTGTCCAACATACTTTGGTGTATTTTTGCATGTGCAAAGTGGCCTCAAGAGGTTGCAACTGCTTTCCACTTGCCAACTGAGTCGTGAATGCCGCAGTCCATTCTAAATACACCACGGTACAGGGTGAGCTGAGAACGTTCGCCTCTGTTGGAAGGCGCAACACAAGATTGTGAGTCTCCTTGGGTCACCCTGTGTATCTGACCCTTTTCAAGAGCGACGCGTGTATGCACAGTGCGCGTGTGTGGAGCACAAAAATGCGACTGAAATCACCCGCCCCAAAAGTTGACATTTCTTCTGGCTCATACGGTGTCCGTCCAGGTCAAGCAGTTCTGCCCGTGCAAACGTGCCCTTAAGCTGACACCTCTCTCAGCTGCAAAATTCGCTCGGTCGGAACGGATCGTGTTGCAGGGATGACGTGAGAGAGTCAGGAAACAAATGACAACGTCTTTCTAAAAAGGTCGACTGGTAAAAAAAAAAAAAACTTAACAGCTTCATACGAGACGTTTTGCCATAAAATACTCCACGAGACAGAGAACTTTTAGGCATTCTGAGAAGGTGACTGATGAAAGGAGTGGTGTGAATAGCCCAAAAATGCAGCAACTTCTTCTTTGTTTGACTTGGAACAGTCACGCTGACTGAAGTGAAAACTACGAAACAGCAACAGCCACTGTCAGCTTGCTCAGTGCGACCAGACCTGGAACACCAAAGTCTCAAAGTTGGGGTCTGAAAAGATGTAAAAACACAGTCGCAATTGTTCTTCAGTCATACAGAGTTTTCAATTTATTCACAGCTTAGCTTCTTCACTTGGTCTGCCTGAGTGCCTTGGTGGGATGAAAGTCCGGTCTGCGCAGCTTTACTCAACCTTCTCAGGTCAAACTGAGTCATACGGATTCCCTCAAGAGATGAGTCCTCATCCAAGTCCTCTTTTGGTCCTCGACCCCTTCAGTCAATCCTCTCCATCTTTCTCCAGTGCTGAGAGGCAGGTCTGCAATTTGCAAAGTTCCCACTGGCTTCTTCATAGTGTTGCCCTTACTTCCAGAAGCACTCGGAGGAGCTGAGCGGCCGCTTCATGAGCTTCACCTCCCCCAAGTACTACGAAATTTCAGACGGATCCACAGACAGGGCTCTGAAGATGTGTGAAGTCCCTCAGCACCATCTTGTCCTGCTTCAAGGAAGGTCCTGACAGGGAAGCTCTGAGTCTATAGAGTGGAGCCACTTAGGCTCTGCAGACTGGCCAAGAGCACCAGGATAGGTTTTTACCCTCATCTTCAAGTCATTCATTCCACACGACAGCTTGGACTCAGCTCAGTTGTGAAGGCTGATCCATAGTCCTCGTCACTGAGGATGGAGAAGCCAGTGATGTTCAGCTGCCACTGCTGGAGATGAGACCGACGAAGAAAAGAGTCGTCACCAAAGATGAGGATCGCATCTTGCTCCACTGTACTTGCAAGGAAGTTGCCAGCAACGAAGTTTAGTAGCAAAGATGGAGTGAAAAGTGCAATTATTCGCCAGACGTGGTCGCGCTGAGCCCGCCCAACTACTTCTGTGTCTGGGCCAAGAGGAGCTGCCAGCACCGCTGCTTCCTTGTTGTCTGGACGAGTGCATCAGACAGTTCTCTCCTGGCAACTCCTGGATGCAATGTGCAGCTTGGGCCAGCGTAATCGATCCCATTTCCCATATATTTCTCGTCCGAAATAAACAAAAAAAAAGTCCAGGGGGGCCACGCAGGGAGGATAAATTTCGGACACTCGAGACTCCGGAGGTGCGAAATCCAAGAGGATGTAAAAACATCCACGTTTGAATGAATGTAGCAACACGGCGATAACTCTGTAATCCTGCACTCCCCACATTTCAAGGAATGCTGAGCGAGAAGGTCAGAAAGTCTCTCTGAGGCTGCTGCCGATACCCAGCAAACAATATACGGACTGGCTGTGCCGTACAGGGTGGGGCAGAAACGTCCTTTGGCCAGTTACAGGGTGATTTGCGCCTTTCTTAGAAAATGCTCATGCGCATGCGCTTGGACCATGGACATTGGCAGCGTTCCTTTCCCACATTGCCACTCTGGCACTCCACACTGGACGCTATACGTAACCGCGTTATGCGCCATATAGAAAAGGCCCAGCAAAATATGTCATTGTGGAGCAGAATCTACTGCCTGGAGTGGCCACAGCTGCCTCTGCAACGCACGCTCAAAGTCTGCCCGTGTAAACTGTTCTCTACGCACCCAATGAATGGGCAACCGCGCCTTTAAAAGTGTTACTCGAGTCTCTTTCCCCCTGCCGTTGATGGATGCGCGATGACTGCGCCCAAAAGATCGCGTTTCACAGGAGAATGAGCGCCCAAAAAAATCTGGGAGACTTTAGTCAGTCGCTCATTGGTTTTCAGAGGGATCGCATTTCGCGGAAAGAGACGACCTCGAAAATATTCGACCCCTGCTTTGACGTAGAGATGTGCATGTACTCGTTTTAAGATTTCACTAATGATTACTGCACCTCACAAATGTGGGCAAGAATACGTTTTTTTCAATCAAGGTCTCGTCAGATCAAGAAGAAAGCATTGGTGTCCGAGGACTTTGCTGGCCACCCTGTAGTTGCTCCACCCTACATATTCGATCGGTTCTTATTCGAATAATCCCGATGCTGCTGCCGCTATCGCCCTTCTCAAGTTTCAACTTCTCTCTTAGTTTTCGAACCGCGGATGCGGATCAAATTTCCTTCGAAGCCCCGGCTGCTGCTGCTGCTGTTGTTGTTGCTGCTGCTGCTGCTGCTGCAGTCGCCGAGAAAAAGGAGGAGAAGAGATCCTATTCATCACCGAGGAAAGGGCGCTTTTGCACTGGCACAATTGGCCCCGAACGTGGAGAAGTCGAAGAAGTCGGTCTTGGAAGGGAGAATCTTCACTTAACCGTGTGACAAAAAAGAGCAAGTCCAACCGCTCCCTAAGGTGAGGAAATTGCGTCTGGGAGTCGAGCAAATGAGGCAGGCATTCGGTAATCGGCGCTCGCTCCTTCCATGGCCTTTAATTCATTCCAAGGCTGGGGAAAGGCTGACGTCTCTTTGTGCTTGAGGCCATTTCAAGGTCGCTTAAGGTTACGACTGTTTGCACTGGACCGCAAGTGTCTTATTAGGATTTGCCAGTGAAGTAACTTTAATAAGGTGCTCGACCAAGAAGACACCGATCTTTTTGTTTGTTTGTTTGTTTGCGTCAGCTGAATTCGCACGGACGTTGAGGGAAATCCTGATCTGGCTCAGCTGGCACTTCACACATGTGTGATCATGCAAGAGTCAAAGGTCGATAAGTCCTACTTTTACTAGGTGGTGCTCGTGCGAGTCGTCTTCTCCCAAGTTGATGTACTCCTCAATGTCATCAAGTCAGCTTACACACTGAAACTCTGGTTGTACAAGAATCTCTGAGGGAAATATGAAGGCATTTGAGCCGCCCACAACTATGTAATCCATCTGTGGCTCAAGTGGGTCCGGACAATACTTCAACACATAGTCATTTAAGTAGTGATTCCTGCCCTCAAGTCCAGGGAGAATCCACTCTGTGCTGATACCACGGGCATGAACAATATGGTGATAGCTATGCTTTTCGAGGTCTGGCAGGAGAAGTAGTAGCATGAGTAGAGGAGGAAGCTTGGTATTCGCTTACAACCCGTTGATTGTTTGGCCAGTGCAATAGAGAAAGTCAACAGCAGAAGTCAATCTGATCCGAATCCCCGCAATTTGAGAAATATTTTCCTAACGAAGCCTTCCTTCCTTCCTTCATTTCCCATTTTCCCTCTCTTCCCATGTAATCCTATCCCATTTTCACGAAACAATACCTCACTCACTCGCTCTTCCCTCATTTACAGGGGGCAGAGTGAGTGTCAAGAGTGACGGCACGCTGTGCAACTGCAACTGGACTGTGCGACTGCAACTGCGTTGCACAAGCCTTCACTTGCTCACTGCAAAGTGCCCAGACTGACTGTAATTGCAACAAGAGTCACCCACAGTTTGTCTCTTAACAACAGGACTCTTAACAGCTCTCGAGCGGTCAGAACAAACTCCTTGACTGCCAAGCATGAAACAGTCTCAGCCCGCAGATTTGCATCTCACACTTGGCTCATACACTCAGTTGCAACTTCATACACGACCTCAACGCAACATTTCTTAAACTCTTTGAACACGGTGAGGACCTCTCCAGTTGTGCTGTCGTCTTCTCTCACTTACCTTCTCCTCAGAGCTCATGACGCCCAACACACGACCTCCTCGCACGGGACTACCCAACAAAATGGGCGGGTGAAGAAGAAATGGGCAGAGAGCAGAATGGGCTTTGGGCGGGCGCGCCTGCGCGCGCCCGCGATCGTCTGTGTGTACGAGTGAATCATCAACGTTACTTCTGTTCATATACACATGATGTGTATGAACGGAACAATGCGTAACTCTTTGTACCGGTTGCTGTGTTGAAACAAGTATTTCTCATCAAATTGTAATTTACATTATTGTACTGGGATTTAATTTTTCTCATGTTGATCCTCTTCATTTGATGCAGACTTGACCTTGTCTTGTCCTCAAGCACCTTCCCCTCAGACACATCTTTCTGACTTGAACGAAAACTTCAATAGTATATTCTTATCTCACTGTGGAGGACTTAGTGCATACACCTCATCCATTCACAAGCATTTAGACCTTTGGTGCCTGAACATAGCTCAGGATCTAGTCAAGGAAATGGAACACACTGGAATGAGTCAGGAGGTTGTTGATGACAATGGCGAAAACTTGTCAGCCATTGGCACTCACTTGATGTGAACAGCAACTCCTGAGAAAGCATCAGCAGTTGTGCCCAAGGCGGCAATGTCCTTCACGTAGTAGCGGTCATTGCCGTGACCGTCAGGAATGGCCTTGCCAATCATGCCACCTGAAGGAATAGCCAGTCATGCTCTCAGTGCAGAAGGTGTTACCGGGGAAATCAGTTGCAAGGGCAGCAGAGCAATCAGAATTGGATATGGTGGTGACAATGCCCGTCATGAGGATGGTGGAATCGCTTGGGGTGGGGGTGGGGGAGACGAAATAGTCCCAGTTGGAGGATTCGTCATACCAGGGACTTCAGTCGACAAGTTCCAAAGTCTCATTTGGCTCCACACCAACTTCTGGCAGACACTCGGGCACCACAAGACTGCTTTATTGAACAGGGGCACCCCGTCGGATCAGGGCAGTGTCATTGTCAACGTACATATAACTGAAGTAGCAGAAAAAATGTGACTGTCAGTGAAGCATAACATGCCCACATGAGCAACAGCAGGAACAGAGGAACACTTTTCTGTTTTTGTCACTCATCGTAAGGACGAAATGGGAGGTGCTGGAGATAATGGCTTGGACACTCAGTAACGTCAGTGGAACAAAATGGACCCGGGTGCAGATCGCATGGACGAGAGAGTTCATGGTGAGTGTGAAGTGCGAGATCAGCTTGGAGAACTCGCTTGGTGAAGTGGGAAGACACCCAGCAAAGCAGGTCGAGTCCAGTAGTTAGTTCATAACATAACTCTTCATTTTGCTGATTTGTATTTGAATTGCAGCCTCCTGAAGTTCTTTAACAACCCTGGCATCCTAGGAGGCATGGAGGAGGACTTCATCTCTACAGTGCCAATAAAGTCTTCCCTTGTCAAGACTGCCAGGCACCTCTTGAACCCACTTCTCAAGTAAGAGGACAAGACTACAGAAGTGGATGAAAATATCGATCAAGAGGAAAGTCTCTCAGTGGCCCTGGGGACAGAGATCAGTCAGACAACTAACGCCACAGCAAGAAAAATTGAAGACACTCACAAATCTCTTACCAAAGAGTTTAATGTGTATGACTCCACCTGCCAGATATCTTTTAACTTTGAATTTTTGCTGAAAGCTCTCATATCCATTAAGCCGATGAGTGTTACAAGTGAGAGGTTTGTTTGTCACAAAACAGAGAGTTCGACTGCAGGACGAGACTGGTAGAAAAATCCTGGCCTTTTCTCGTTTCTCGAGTAGTAAACTTATCGCACTTCTCGTTGAACATTAATAAACAAGTAGTGTGGTTAAGATTAGGCTTACTGCGAGGAGAATCGTCTAGGTCCGTCATCTTTTCTTTCTCCTTCCTTTTCCCTTCCCCCCTTGTGTCCTGCCTGTATCTTGTGTTGGTCTTTTATGAGGCTTTTGCAAAGAAAATAAAGGAGGGAGAAGGTGAATGTTGCCCTGGCTCGCTCTGAGGATTTTGAGGCGAAAAGTCAGCTGTCGTGGTGGTCCTCTCTTTCACAGATAACTCAAGGCTGCAGTCACACATGCAAGCAGACTCAGCTGCTCAGTCGCACTGCAGCCTAAAGTTATCTATGAAAAGGGGGCCACCACGACAGCTGACCTTTTGCCACAGAATGCTTGTAGT
>JAAUXU010134878.1_pt1 | contig 33037 bp, 26 predicted proteins | sample 7278151 | NCBI WGS metagenome assembly JAAUXU01 (sample SAMN14350113, study PRJNA611818) | marine sediment metagenome | isolation source: surface marine sediment (1.8m) | place: French Polynesia: Moorea | collected 2018-08 | reverse complement strand
TTGCGGGCAGGATGGTTGAGCTCGGACTCAGAGGTCTGAACAGAGCTCTTCAGAGTGTCTCCCTTCAATCTGCAATAGCACTCAAGTTTGTTGTCCGATAGGACTTATTTCTTCTCCGGCAGCTCCCAAGTGGTTAAGATCGTCTATTTTAAGTGGGAAGTTCAAAGTTACTCAGGAGTCACTACATTATTGTCAATTTACGAGCCTCGCCAATCCTGACGAGGCCGGTAAGTTCACACGGTCCATAGTGCCTGCGGACCAAGTTGGGGGATGGTTGCAGACACGCACAGACAGAAGTACATACGGCCGTCGCGCTTTAAGCAGTGGATCGACTCCAAGTTGCTCGTAAAAAAAATGGAAAAATTTTGACTTAGCCTTTACCATTCAACACACAAAAAAATGAGTGGTGTCAAAAAATATGTCTACCTGTTGCCCGATGGCTTCCGGCGTTGTGAACTTTATGGTGAATCATGACAAGTGATACGGCACCCCCGACCTGCACCAGGCTAAATGCAACTCTGAGGAGCAATCATTAACGAAGCAGCAGCTGTAGTTAGCCTTCCCCACGTAATGCGGGTCGATTGTCTTTCTTCCAGACTGTGTCAGAGAGGGAAACGGTGGACAAGACCTTGTTCAATGGTCCCGTCTTGTACGCAGCACCCACCGGGAAGGCGGCGTCCGTCATCAGGAAAAGGACACAGAAAAAAGCATTCACCATTCATCAAGTAAGCGTGTCTGACTGTACTCCCATCCAAAATGAGTCGCAAATCTTCTTTGTCCACCCTGTGCCTACCTATTCATGCACTACAGTAAAACTACGAGTTTTTGTGACGCTGAGGAGTGGAACACATCTACTTCATAGATTCTGGCCTCGTATCGTCTCTGGCAGAAGACTCAGTCAGGTCACCCCTGGAGGTTCAAGAGTACGAGAGTTTTAGCTATAGACGAATCTTCCATGGTTTCCACTCAGGTAAAGAAAATGATCAATATTCATCATTTCCCAAGCAGACCTTTGTATCGGACCTTCACCAACATAGTTTTAGACTTCTACTTAGATACCTACTGGCATTCGTGCGCTGACCGTGGTACCATTAAAAAAGAAACTTCGTTCCAGCTGTTCTCCAGCATACTGAAGGTGCTACAACGCGAGAGTGCGCTGGATAAAGTGGTGCTGCTCGGCGACATCTTCCAGCTCCCCTCCATCACTCCAGGAAACTTCATGTCGGATGTGTTCAACGCACTTCAGTGCCGCGAACTTGCGGTCAAGCTGAACACGAATCATAGGTCCGAAGGGTCAATCATCTTCGACAATGCGGATCGAGTGAAAGAGAGAAAGATGCCGATGTTCGACAGGTGCAGACTATAGATCTACAGTCGTACACATGTGATCATTGTGAAGGCTGCATCAATTGATCGAAGAGAAGGCCATTGCGAACCCTTGTATCTTGTCGATGCTGGTGGTGGCGAGAGCACCAAGTAAGTAGCTGCGATGCCGCATCTGCCTTTTACAATTGTAGGAATCAAGGCTTTCACCTACTGACTCCCGACGGCCTGAGTGGCACAGACAACTACGTGACCAAAGTGGACTTAAAGGAAACTGAGAAGCTGGTGGGTATTCTCGACCCAAGGGCAATCCCTGAACGAAAGAGGAACATCTATCTTAGTCTGCTCTGGCGACACAAGGAATACTTTGAGCTGGATAACCAAGAGACGTCTCAGATCATAGCTTTCAAGAGGTACGGGCGGCTGTAGCACAATTGCAGTTTGATTTTGTCGATTCAACTTTGAGAACATTATTCTGGGAACGGCTCCTTACCGTATTAGCAATCATTCAATTTAGTTAGCTGGCCATGAAGACACTTTCGACTTTGTCAACCTTTTTGAACTCTATTGCACATAACAGTTGCTTTTTTGACAATTCACTTCTATTGTGCAAGTTTAAGACCCTCGCCTATTTGGCAGGAAGTTGTATGTCTGATCTCTGTCCAATGTTCAGTGAAAAATATGATCTTTTTGCCAGATTTGCAGAGGTAAACTTCCTTTGCTTCAGACTGAAGGAGAATGCTTGGAAAGATCATTTATAAAGACAGAACAAACAGAAGTTACTGACTTCTTCAACCATTTTTATTCTGAAATAATAATGGCTAGTCTGTACTTTGCTGTCAGCTTGATTCATTTGTCCACGAATGTAAAATGTTTCTGTTCAATGGAGGAAACAATTCGATTTGGTTAACTTCTTCGCTGCTACAAATGATGTGATAACATGGCAGTTAACATGTTTGTCCTGACAGAGCGGAGTGCAGGTGTCTCAATGAGATCTGCTGCAAGGTGTACAACGACCACTACATACACTACCTCGAGAGGAACAAAAAGATCGTCGACTTTCAGCTCAAGGACAAGATCATGGCCACAAAGAACAGCGATGTTTTACTCTATGTCGAGGAAGATTCGCCGGAAAAGAAAATTGCAGAAAAAGATTCTCATGAGGAAACGCCAGAAGAAGGAAAGGAGTTCGTGCAGACCTCAGAGAGGCTCATGAACGGCTCTATCTACGTCATCAAGGGGGTGAGTTTGTTGACGGCCATGGAAGCCTTGGCTTTTGCCTCTGCCACAAAACATACCAAGGCGTCCAAAAGTAGTGACTGCAAAAGCATGCGGAGATGGTCGGGGCCACAGCGCCAACGGTTTTGCAGCCATCGATATTCTCGATCGTGCTTTCCGTCGTGCCAGCTGACCATGTTGAAGCTCAGGAGGGTTTTTTTACCCATAGCAGTTAGTAGTTAATGTCACAGTTCTCTGACTTTGACCTTTCCGAAACAAATGACGACACCGTGTGCGTACAATGTTAGAAAACACTCCTCACTCACTACTCTTGAACCTCCCCGTACATGCTTGCTGTCCTCTTTCAAGGTTTATGTCAAGAAGGTACGTCGTCCTACACTGCCGGAAAGTGCAGCTGCCAACTCCAGCAACAGCGTTCCAGGTCCTGAATCACTAGCATCAGGTGGAGGGACTTCTGCCAAAGCTCCAGGCATAGGGAGCTGTGCACAGTATTATTTATTGGACGACTTCTCTGGAGGAGAGCTGATCAGGCCGGACAGGAACATGTTCGAGGTACGGTACGTAGATTTAGATACGTACAGACTCATCTCGAATGCTGCCGGTGTCTCAGACTGCTGTCATGTTCCCTGTCAACAGAGGTATTGCAAACCAGCTCACGCGTGGGCCTTGACGATCCACAAGTTCCAGGGTTCCGAGTCCGACTGCGTAGTGTACGGCGTCTCCGACAGCGGGTACGAAACCTGGCAACACGTCTACACCGCCATCACCAGGGCAAAAAAGAGAGTCATCATCGTAGGTGAGAGTGATCTCGAGTGAATATACGTGCCAAGTGATTAAACTTAGAGCAGTATGCAGTATCCTAAGTTGCTGAATGTACTTTTATATGAGGCTGATAGAAGTTCTCTTGGCATTATCATTTTGTATCCCAGGCTCACGTCAAGATCTCCTGGCAGCGATTAAGCGATCTCCTCGGAAGCGACAGACGACGCTCGCCGAGAAGCTCTACTTCATGTTCGCCAAGATCCAGCAGGAGCAGAAGGAGGCTCGGAGACTGGAAAATGAGGCAGAGAATGAAGTAGGAATAAGCAGTGACGACAGTTTTGACATCTTGGCCGGCCAGATGACTGAAGTTGAGCTCAGTGGGCGAACTAAGGACGCGCTCTCATCCGAAGAATCGCCAGAGAAGAAAACCAGGACCATCACTATTAGATACTGACTTGTCAAACGTCCAGATTGTTTGCACTGGTTGGTGTGATCAAGTAATTAATCCCTGTAAGACTTGTGTACTGTACTACCTTTGATTAAGTATACAATTTTCAAAGTCGTGAACGCTTTTATGTTTTTAAGAAAAATAGAAACTTAAAAAAAGAGTTGTATCTATCATACAAAGCTCACTTACATCAACCAGTCGACAGCCAACGCAATACATGTACAGTTTTATGCTAGGAATGGCAAAGATGAGAATTAGAGGTTTGTTACATTTTATTCTTTTTTTCCCTTTTACAATAGTCATCTGATACAATCTGGAATAGCAGGCACGTTTCTACGTGAAACCCACACGAGTTCAAAGTGTTAATCATTGGTTTTTAACTTCAGAGGTCTACACATGTAATGATTCCTCAATATTCTTATCTGTTATTCTTATCTAACTCCTTGAGCATGCGCAGTAGTGATTGGCTGAAACATTTGGGCTGCCACCAGTGCTCGAAGCAGGGGAAGAACCCGCCCAATTCCAGAAGAGGAAAAAAAATTCGCGCTCGGGGTCTTAAAAATGGGTTATAGTGGGTACAAATCTGGGACTCGGGCGGCGATGTTGGGTGTGTCCCTGGTCCGAAGACTAATCTTTTCTCCTCCAACGGGATCTGTCGGGACTCCCATGTCCGATTGCCGGGGGTAGGACAGTGCTCCAACTTTCAGGGAAAGGTGCTCAAACAGGAAAGTTTTTAGGTAAGGCACTTCATTCAGCAAGGAAAGAGAAATCGGCGGGGATTTCTGCTCTCTCATTGCTTCCAATTTTTTTTCATTTGGGCAACGATATTGACTCAATTGGAAAAATTCTCGTTCCTTTGCTTGGAAAATGCACAAGTCTGTTAGGGATTTCGTGTGTACATGTTAGAGGATCATTATAATTGGTTTGCCCAGGGGTTAGCCTCATTCCTACATATGCCTGTGTTAACATTCTTCAGCGGCGATGTCTTAAATACAAAAAGTAATGTTTAAGCACTTATTGATCGAAATAACGTAACATTTTCATCTCACATGGGTAACCAGTACTGGATATTCGGTTGTTAATGTTGAGCCAGTATTCCAAAAAAACCTTGTCTCAGACTTTGACCGACTGTAAAGTTTTTCCAGAAGAGGCTCACGAGACACATTCTGGGAGGCATTCCACAGCTTTTGGGGGAAGTTGGCCCAAAAGTCCGTCAAGTTCAATGATTTTCTTAAGCTTTTTACGTCTTTTTGGGGGGGTCCGCTGAGCTTTTCAGGACTTGGTGTTTGTAGGCCTGTTGGTGACGTCGCTCATTCGACCAGAAGCTTCTTGCTGCTCCTAGACTGATGGCGAAGAGAGATTCGCTTCTTGAGCTGTTGCTGAAGAGGCTCTTGCCTCTCCTAGTGATAGTGAAGAGACTCTTGCTCCTCCTGGATGAAAAGAGATGTGCAGGCAGCCCTTGGCCAGTCTCCACGTCGGTCATTTGCAGATGTCAAAGTCGACCAGGGTTGTTCGGGGAGAATAAAATGCACAAAACCTCCAAAGGCAAGCATGAAGACGAGACTAGGGGCACGAGCAGATCTGCAGTCATCGTCGGAGAGCAAGGATAACAACGATCTGTAGTAAAAGAATTTCTCTTCAAACCACTTTGCACTTTGTCCAGAGTTCCACTGTCGAAGTCCTGGTTGGTCCATCTGGCCCAAGACCCACCCAAGACTTCGAAGAGTTTTCTCCATGGCTTGAGAGTCAGAGAGAGAGAAGAAAAATTGTCCCGTCAGCTGTTGGACACCCAAAAAATGGCTTTAGTAAATCTCCTTAAAAATAATGTTATGCCTGCATGGAATGTTACAGATAATAAGTTCGTCTTGTCGTCATGCATTAAAGAAGGATCCTTCGTAGAGTACTAACATTAGTTCAATTTCACTCATTCTTGTGGCAGAATCCAGCGGGTTAAACTTTGCTTTTTTCACTTTTTTTGTGTTTTGTCTCTTGTTGAAAAGGCCTTTTTTAAAAAAAAGATTCTCTTGAGTTGCTTTTCTCGGTATCGCGGTTTTCGTGGTTTTTTGGCAGTTGGATTTTGTGATATTCTTCTTTAGCTTCTCCCGGTGCACACCAGGACTGTGGAAAGGAGCGTCATGGCGAGCGAGAGCGTCAGGTGCAGCAGCGGGGACGCCGTCGTGGACGCTGCCGTGTTCTCCTGCTGGAAGTCGATGTACTTATAGGCGCCGAATTCCTCCGAGAGGGCGGCGATGGCCGCCTCGTCAGGGTGGCGGTCAACCTCCGATAGTGTGGCTGGCAAGAGAGAAAAGAAACAGTCGCGACTACGACCACAACAACGTATGCTGCTACCACACCTCGTTCGACCCACTGGACGGCTGGTTTTCCGGCCACTGGCTCCTCGGCCACCTTGACGACGGTGGCCATGCTCACTTCGTACACCTTATTCGAGTAGGAGGACGAGGGGACGCCACGGCGACGACGACGTCGGCGACGTCCATAACCTATCTGACCATTGGCGCATTCAACCTGCGTAAGAAACAGGAAAGGCTTGTGTGAACAGTCGGACATATGTACACGAATCATTTTTGCATCAGTCAATTGGTTTTACCAATATTATTGTAGCAATATTTATAGCAACATTGTCTTCGCTGTCATGACGCATGGAAGAAACAGAGTGTAGATTTTTCTCTTTATTCTCCCTCTCATAAGTGTTCTACATGCAAGTCTGGCAATATCTCCTCGTCGACATTGATGAATAGCGAAACACGAGACACCCACATATCTCTGACGGTCATCAAGGAGCTTTTCCTTGGGGTCAGAAGAAGGGCCCAGGTGGGCCCAGGTGGGCCCAGGTCGCAAACAGGCTCTCAGGCGGTGGGGGAGAGGAAAACTCGTTGGCCAGGAGGCCCAAGTACAGTTGACATTCGAGTCCGGAAACATTTGTCTAGGGTCATTTCCTCACAGTGAGAAGAGTCAGTCGTGGAAACCTTTTCAATTTTTTTGTACATCGCTTTTCTTTGCTGAAATGACACTTGTGCTCTGCTTTAAAGTTGAGAGTGGTGCAATCATTGGAATTGCACGTTCAACGGATCTTCTGCAGTTTTGTGCAAGCTGCTCTGTCCGTTGAATCAGTGCTGCTTCAGACAATCTACAGGGTGGGAGAAGGTTGAATTGAAGCTGTTGCTTCATTTGCTACATGGGAGTCGCGTTTAGATCACCCTGTCGTCGATAGCGCGAGTAGGCTTCGATTCGATTTGGTCAGATTTTTTCCTTGCAACCAACAACTCGACAAAATCAAATGTCGACTGCATTAGAAAAAAAATTAACTTTTCTGCCACGTCAGTCTGCTGATTGGACATGAACTAATCCAGGCTGCAGCTCCATTTTAACGAACCTCTCATTGTTTGTGATGTCACGGAAAAAGAACATTATTAAATCCAACCTAACTCATTCGTTCGAGACCGTCTTTTGTACGACCTTGTGGGATCACAAGCGCGGAATCCAAACATTCTAATCCAGCAAAGGACTTCCTTTTCCTGTCTTTTCAGAAATCCTAGAACGTAAGCAAGAAAAAAAGGAAGACAAGAAGAGGGTTTCTTGTTGTGAAACGATCGCTCTCCTTCCATCTCTTTTTTTTTCGTCAGAAATTTGTGAAAATATGTGACGTCTATAATGCCATTCTCTTTGTCAGGTGCCAAGCGTCTGATGGATCGACTGCAGGCAGCTCCAGGGCGTCGTCTAAGGACAATGTAGAGCGAGATCCAAAGGATTTTTGGATATGAACAACGGTTGCGTTACTGACTTGAACAGAGTGTCCGTCACTAAGGTGTCACGAAATGTGACTTGCTCGCTCATCTGTTTCTTTCTCACCCCTTCACATCTGTCGAGGCAGACGTTGACGGTTCCCTTGAAGAGGACGACGTTGCTCTCGGGGAACTTGAAGGCCTTGAACTCCGCGCGGAGGTGGTCGCCGTCGTCCGTCCGAAAGTTCTGGAACAGGTATGGGTCCACCGTGCACCTGGAACCAAACAATCACGCTATCAGACACACGAGTAGTCGAAGGTTGATGCGCACATGTTAATAGACAGGAATTTCCGCCCTCTCTTGCGCAATCTGAGCTGTATGTACACTTGGCTTAAGCCATTCATGTTCAGCACGTACGTATAGTACAAGAGGAGCCACAGAAGAGACTCAAATGTTTGATACCAGGTCTGGAAAGCCTCCTGAGTGGACCTGAAGCCCTTTAGAACATCGCCTGAGTCAAATCGGCGCTTTGACCTTGGCTGAAGCGAAATAAACTCACTGAACTGATCGAACCTAAATGAAACGTTTCTATACGTATATTGCGTCGATCCTTTTCCTTCAGTTGCACAATGACGTGATGAAGTCATCGTGCTGACTTAAGTCATGGGCACTTTTTAACGTATAAACAAAAGTGTTCGGTTTCATCGAGGAGGACCAAGAGACCTGAACGCCGAACTCCACGGGCCTGGTTGGTCCTCACTTAGTTCATGATGTCACGTACGCGCACTTCGTTATGCTAAGAGCACTTGACTGCTGTCGAAATCACTGGCTGGAGTCCCCCGAGGGATGCGGGCCTTTTTTGTGCAATTCCACGCAGATTGTTTCCAACTGGAGTGTCATTTTTCAGGCCAATTTGAGTCAGCCTTCCCAAGGTCTTCACTTGAAGTTTCGACGGAGATTTTTCATTCGAGAAGGAATGGGAGCGATTTCGAGAATGTCAAATTGTTTGTACTGGCACAACACAACATAATGTACAGGGTGGCCAATAAGCTTCGTTGTATGTTCCATTGGTTCTTGTACTGGACAACGTCTTTTGGTAAAATATTCCATGTTGACGCGACACACATTGTGAAAGCGTTACAACTGCTGGGAGGCCCTGAAGACCTCCGTGGTGATGGCGTTGCACGCGGTCACCTTGGAAAATCCTGCACTGCCCACCTTAGGCGTCTGCAGCGTGTCAGTAACTCATCAACAAGTGTATCCTACAGTGCCACAGTGTGCTTATAAAAGGCAGCGTCAACTTGCAACATTTGTGTCAAGTGGCATGGTCGAATAGGGTAAGATGCTGCAGCACTTCTGGTCCACCCTGTATAACGCAAGATCAATGTCACATTATCTTTCATCACTAGGGTTCGTCACACGTTTCTGCCTACCGAAGAAAGCACTGAGATCATCCAGATACAGATCTATTCATGGAAACTTCCCCTCTGCACGCTGAACAATGCGTATGCAAATTTCAGACAAGCAGCCTTGAATTAAGCCATTTTGTGCCACCACATTGTGCGAATATAATTGCACGTCTATTATCGTCATTGGACACACATGGTAGATTCTTTTTTCGCTGCTACCGCCCTCGCAGGTCACAGGTCAACATACGCACGTAGTACGTACTATGAAAGTCTGGATGTCTGTGACGTGTGCTACGTCGTCATTCGCGCTTGAACGAATCAAAATTTGCCAAGTGCATGCTTGAGGTAACGTAGTTTGTTCTCGCTCAGTCAACTTCTTTTGTCCAGTTCTGCAATGGACGTATGAGGGTGGGCACAAACACTAAAACCCTCTTTACAAGTCGCCGACAGGGTGGCCAATGAGTTCTGCTGTATCTTTTGATAATACCTCTCAACACAAACGGTTCCATCTTGACCTTGCCCACTTCATACACACACTTGGGTACTGGGCTTTGTCTATGTTGATGTGCTAATGACACGCTACAGACGTCCAGGGAAGGTCTGGCAGGAATCGTGCACAATTTCCGTGGCTTCCAACGTCGTCATCACCACGGAGGACTTCAGGGCCTCCAAGCAGCTGTGCAGCTTTGCCCGGGCGACGCTTACGGAGTGAGTACGTCAACATTGACCGTTCCTTTAGGAAAATATTGTCAAGCAAAACCAAGAAAGATAGGACAGGTCTTGGAGAGCCTGGCAATGTCGCAACCCTGATTGTTTTGACGATTGAATAAAGCTATTTTTGGAAGTTTTTTTTTGCCAACACCTATGACAAGATGCTCTTTTTTTCCCTCCTCCACACAGTTCTACGTCAGGATCATTTACGTTAGATGAGGGTCTTGGAGTTTGTGCCCACCCCGTAGTTACGTAGAGGAAACATAAAGCGTCGGTCCTGAAGAGGATTCGAGCAAATAGCCAATCTTATCTTTGCATACCAGTTACAGGACGCACGTGACTCAAAGGTAAAAAGACTTCTGAGTGAAATGATCTCCATATCCTTCGCAACTCTGTTCTTCTTCCTGTCATGGCAAGAGGGAATAACAAACTCCTCATTGCTTTGGCCTTGGCAGCTCTTGGCCTGAGGCAAAATAATTAGCTGGAATCGCATGTGGCAAAGCTGAAATCATTATTTGGGGAATCTCGTCGGATCTGATTGCAAAAAAGTGTGTCGCACACGGGGGAGAACAATTGCTATCTTTTTCCGGCAGATTTGCAGTTCCTTCTCCCTCAAATTCGACTTAGTCACAGTTGGAGTCAAAGTTTGCGTTCACCTGTGTAGCAAAGACAGTAATAAGAGCATATCTGAAATGACGCGAGCAGAAATGAGCTCTCAAGAATGAACAGTGCGACTACTGCAAGGAATTCACATGTGCAGTATTGCTCAGATGGATGAACGAGTGAGCTCCAACAGAAGCTCAGTGTGCAAACTTTTGACCGCAAGTGCACAAAGTTGATACTATACAAATCGCTGTATCTACAGAGCGGAAAAGGATGTTTTCACATGAAATACCGATATGTGTTCCGCACGAGTTCGTCGTTTTTAGCCGAAAGTCACAAAATTGACTCATTTGTTTGGTCATATCTGAGCCCCGACTGGCCACTGGGCCAGGGTGAATGCAACAATGAGAGGATTGCTAATGCTATAGCTGAGAAGGCTGTTAAGAAGAGCCAAGACTCGCAGATGTTTTAATTCTGAGAACTGTTTTAACATATAAGTGAGACAAGTCAAGCTACTGAGACCTCGTGCTCCTCGCAGAGCATATTCGCCATGCCCTTTTCACTTAGTATTGTTCCAAAAGAATTGCGTGGAGGGAGTTGATAGGGAGTCAACAAAGAATCATTTATAACAGCACTTAAAAATAGCATTTGTGGCAAAAAAAAAATCTTATTCCGTGTGTTCTCTGTTCAGGTCAGGGCAAAGAAGGGAGGATTGACTGAGTTCTCAGGGCCAAGTTGGCTAATTCTCCTTCGAATGAGAATAAAAACGAGCCAAAATGATGTCTCGATCTCGGGAGTCTTTATAGCAGCACTCAGCTTTTCCAAGAGTACAAGGAGGTCTTAAGATAAAGAGCTCCTATTGCTTCATCAAGGTTAGGTGTGTGTAGAGTGAGAGAGGGAATGAATCATCGGCAATCTCGTCAACTCACAACCCACGAACACTTCTTGGGCAACACCCCAATTACGAAGAGGATGAAGATAAAGACAAAAATCCCCCTTAATCACGCAGCCTCACAAATTACTCACAGCAATGACAGAAGGGGGTAAAAAAGCATCTTTTTGCCTACTCTCAGTCCGACATTATTCGGCAAATATTGCCAGCGACTTTTATATTTTCCACCCACACTCTGTCCTGGCTGTAACTTCGACAAGATCAACCCATCTGTTTTGGGAAGTCTTTGGTAGCCGCGTGCGTGCGGGCGCGCATGCATGCGTGCAGGCCTCCCCTGCAGGCCTACGCTCATCTACTTTTTCGCGGCGGCCACCAGGAATCCGCCAAACAGCAGCTTGCGTGGGCGTCGTGCCAAGGATGTCTGCCTGCTCCAACTGCCACCAAGGCTTCCACTCCTTTATCACGTAAGCCCTGAACATCCAGCAACACCATTCAGCAGTCTGGCTGTGTGTGTGTGTGTGTGTGTGTGTGTGTGTAGCAGGAACATATTTTTGCGCCCCAGGTGGGAGGATTATTGAATAGCCAGACAGATGCCGACGTCTACACGTGCAGGACAATGAATAATCGCACCATATATTGATCGATGCACCTCCCAGGAGTACATGATGAGTCAATTGAGCACAATTTGTTGCTCATTCCAGACGATTCGACTACAACTCATGCAATCAGTAGGAGCTTCTCGCTTGGCCTGTGTAGGACGTACAAATGCCTGGCGAGGATCGTTTCAAAGAAGAGTTCAAACGTTTCAAAGGAAAGTTTGTGAACCACACCAGAAATAGCGGAATTATGGTATCCCTGAACCCAACACTGAGACTTTTGTTTTCCTGCATTGCTTTCAACGGTCAACACAACAAATCTCCAAACAGTGAGCCAAATAAATGACCTTCAGCTTTGGGAGGCCGGAAATCTCTCGCTCGAGTTTGGTCCGAATTCACCCAAATCTGACCAGAAAATGAAAATTTTGAATCTTCTCTTCCGAATAATTCGGGTCACGCCTTTGTACGTCCTACACAGGCTGAGCAAGAAGCATATGAGGTTACTTCTGGCACACCCTGCACACGTACGTGCTGTACAATCTATCAAGTAGGTGTTTCTTAAGTGCTGATGTGAGAAAACACTGAAACTCGATTCTTTGTCACGCAGCTCATTACATTGGCCACTCCTGCGGACTGCCAAATGCATTTTTTTCCCGCTACCCACAAGCAAATTCCCTTGTTGACGCTGCCCAAACAATGGGGTGGTGGAAAATGGGTGCATATGACAAAACTCTTTTTTTTTTTCCTGGGAAAGCAAACATATCCATTTCCCACTGACTTTTTTTTCAGGCTGTGAAAAGCCTGTGTGTAAGACTCCACTGACGACTTCAGCTATGTCAAGGAGGATCCTGGAGCCGTTCAGACATTTTGCATCTTAGAAATGTATCCTTGTAATTACATTCTGGGATTAGTTTGACTCACACGCGCGCACGCAGGCACACGTGGGCTCCGAGATACCGGTACAAGGCTGGGGGCTGCGTGTGGGCGGAAACTCAATGTCACAGGATGCACACCCAGCCTATTCGTGAACGTACGTATGGGCGATTTTGGGCAGCTGACGTGTCAAATATGGGTCGCCCATGCAAGGTGGGTGCTGCTCAATAACTGTGCTTCCTTGTTACATACAAGTGCACGCATGTATGTACGTAGGTACACTCGCTCAACTGCATCATGGCTACGCTGTGCAAATAACTAGGGGGGGAGGCTTTTTTGTTGCAAAATTCATTTCAAGAAGAGCGGAGATGTCCGTATGCTTGAACATGAAGTGTGCAGCACATATTTCGCATCATTTGCTGCAAAGTCAGCAAGCACCTTTTGCACATATCTACCAAGAAAATGCACAAAAATCCACCTAAAAATGACACATTTTGGGCAACCCTCTGATCATAGCCGATGCCAAACTTGAAAGTGCTAAAGAAATGTTCTGTCTACGAAGCTTCAAAGGTGATTTTTCGACTTAAATAATACAATTTCCCTCTCCTCGTTCAGGCAAACAAGGCGAAACAAGCACGTGGTACTGGAAAGATTAATTTGCCCTTTTAGACTTCCAGATGGAGGAAATGGGCACTGCTCGACCTCGTTCACTCCCCACCGAAACTTGTGGGCAGCTCCAAGCATTTTGGGCAGCAGACTCTGCCAGACAATGGAACTACCGAGAAGAATTTAAAAAAAATGAAAAGGACTGAGCCCATACTATCAGGTAGAAAGTATCTCGCTAGCTAGCATTGCTTCCTTGATCGTGTGCAAGTGGCGAAACCTTTTTTGACCCCAAAGGACGTAATTCCGCGTAAAAGCTTCAATTTTGATTGATGCGATGACTCCAGGGATGATATTTTCCCGCGTTTTTTCTTTCCGCGTGTCGGAAGCTTCGCTTTGCAGAGATGTCGAAGGGAAGCGACTGTTTTAAAGTCGTATTTAAACACTTCACACGTTTTTCCGCAAATCCGTCTCTTTCGAGTCCTATGAGCAAAGAAGTGGAGCTTCCACATGGTCACGTAGGAGAACAAGACCTTTGGCAGTGACCACCCAACCGCTGGCACCGCGGCTTCACCTGTGCCAATGAAGTGGAGAATGACGACGATATCAATGACACTGTCACGAATATGGTGTGCGTTCACGGACGGTCGTCAGCAGCAAACTCTTTGACCCGGTGTGATGACTCAATTTTTGCAAGTGCCACTTTCGAACATCTCTGTAGTTTAACGACTCCCATTGTACGCTCAAGCATGGCTGAGTACTTCCAAATGCAGTGAGTGGCAACCCTGCGCCTCGTCAAATAAATCCTCACCAAGCGGCTGTTCCTTTGAGGGAAGATGCCAGATTGATGCATGACGTAAATCTGTCAGCAACGATGCTATTTATGGACACGAAAAAAGTCTTTCCTGTTTACATTACAGACTTTTGCGCGGAGTCTGAGTACAACAATGACTGAGAGAGATATTTAAGTTTCTAAGAGGCCGCCCTTTCTTTCTCCCTCCCTCATGAATTGCCTAATGCCTCCTGTCCCAGTCTACTCTAGAATTTTCCACTCGAGACGTGATCGATGGCGCGCCCTTGAACGCCGATTTAGACTTGCACAAAGCAGTCATTGCAGCGAGATCGCTGAAGTAAGTTAAGTGGAAAGTTTCGAGAGCTGCCTCGGTTTGGCCCTGCGTGCACGTAAAAGAGTCTTCTTTATTGTGTGTCGCTTCTGTGAGCGCTGCACAAAGGAGAAAAATGCACGCGGGGATAATGCGCGGGGAAGAGAAAACAAGCATTGTCCTACCCGCACTGCACTCGACATGTCAGTATTGCACTTGCACCGGGTGTCTCCTCAAAGGAGGACTAGAGTGCACCAGAACTCTGGACGTCAGGCAGGAGCTGTGAGATTCAGAGACAGTTATTGGCAGTTTCAGGCTGCCTCTTCTATCATAGGGTAGCCGCCATTGAGGAGAAGGCACAATATTAATCCCACCGTAGGAGAGCCAAGCACCTATTGCGGACGTATTGCATGAATGACTTCGTCCAGAGCCCCTCAGTCGGCTTTCGCATAAGGCCCGGACGAGCGGATAAAAGAGAGGGAGATTTGTTTCTTTTATCGCAGCATTGATGAGACACCCTGCACATGTGCTGCAGACTTAAAGTCACCGTGATCTGATTGCGACTGGATCGTGACTGCTATGTAATTGAGTCCCACCAAACCGTGAGGAAGAATCAGCGTGGCAAAAGGCAGCTACAGGGTGGCCAACGAGTTCTTCTGAAACTTCTATTGGTTTGTTTTGACAATATCTTTTTAGCAGAAGGCTGATGTCACTCATTCCACATGCGTACAAAGTGGTCTCTATGACCTGCTCCACATGCCTATGGAAGGTATGGAAAATAACAAAAAATACTGCTCAATTTCCAAGTTGCTGGCGTCCAACTTCATCATCCTGGAGGACTTCTCCAAGCTGAAGTGCCGCTTTTGCGTGTGTCATGTGTATGGAATGAACCCCGTCTACATTAGATATTCCGTTAAGAGGTATTGTCGTAGGAGCTGCAAAGTCTTTCTACCACCCTGTATGTGACTGCTTTTGGCGGTCACCAAACATGCGGGCTGTCGCAATCACGTTGAAGAAGAACAGATCGACACCAGCTAATTTAGAGGCGCCCACAGTAAGTACGTATACAGAGCCCACGATTATTTCACTTGAGCTTCCTGAACCCTGAATGTTTCGTCATCGTCGTCATACCTTCGATTTTTTTCCTTCTTTTTCTTCTTCCATTGTCAAAGCAGCAGCCGCCAAGGATATGCACAGGAAGGAGGCAGTTTTTAAAAGTGGTGGGCATAGCACAGGCCTAGGCCTCCTGCCGCCCAAAAACGCGCGGGCGCTCGCAAACTTTCTCCAGGCACAGAAAGAAAAAAAAGGATGCCGTCACGATGGTAGGCGCGCTGGAAAAGAATCTCAAGCGCGTCAAGTCCACGAATGATTGCCTCGCTTAAAAATCTTCGGTGTTACCAATTTTTCGTTGGTTTTGTCGTGTTTCAATTTGTTTTCCTGACTCCTCATGATCCTATCCACAAGCTCCGGCTTTCAGAGTCCGTTTCTCATTTTTGTGCTTTTTGCAGCTTTCTTGTTGAAAAAAGAGGCCGAATTTCACCATGTGCGTGTGCACCCAGACCCTGCCGGGCCTGTTAGGCCTCCTAGGCCTCCTACCCCCATGACATGGGGGCAGGAGAGCAAGGAGCTCCCGCCACTCACGTCTGCACTCGTCCGCGACTTGATAACAACTGTTCGCCGGAGGAGAGAGAGAAGAGTTTGCTTGCTTTGGTCGCGCGCGCTCTGGAACTTACGTATGGAACCTACGTACGTAGCACTCGTCTCTGCTGTTGGGCGTGTTGAATGTGGGTGGAGGGAAGACTTGCACAAATGGGGCCAAAACGTCGGCCACTGCTGGAGGCTGGCTGACGACAAGATCGCCATCGACAACGCCAAAGACGCGAAAAAGCTCTCCTCACCCGCATGACTTTGACGCCATGGTCAAGATTCACTTTTTGCAAATACCAATTCTGAATTATTTCCTGCTGCAAGTGAGCCTGGCAACGCCTTCGCACACTCGATAGGCCTCCACTGATACACGCATCGGGTTACTTAGGGGTCCACCCTGTACATCCGGGTACGGACGTGCGCACATTAATTGGAAAGAGCAGCTTTTGATCAATGGTATCAATCAGCGTTGTGGCTTTTACTCCTCTGCACCATTGCTCTCGTAGATCTGGTCCAAAGCCATCGAGTTGGCCCCTGGCTCCATATTGGACTGGCCGGTGATCTGTTTCTGCTGTATGGTCTGGATACCTCATAATACAATACATATGTGCTGGGGGTAATTAATTGGGGTCCGCTGTCGAATATAGGTATTATTATTATTATTATTTACAAGACTTTGCTGGTCACAGGTGACTCTCACTCGACGTAACCTTTACGCAGACGTGTGAACGTCTCAGTGAGATTGTTGACGTTTTCTGCAAGAGAAGTCAGACTGCAATTTGCACATCCTCGCCAACTTTTTGATGGATCGCAGCGAAGGGAAAGAGGCCAGGAAGATGTTAGCCATGTGGTGCCAAAATGCAAATCTCACTGCCTCTCCTGCCCTTCCTCGACCTCCGCACTTTTATTTATCTGCAACTCACCCTTTAAGTGAAACAAATGACCAAGCACAAAAAGAGTAGTGAATGTGCTAGCAGGACTTAACTGAACAGTGTGATCTGTATTAAGCGAACTTCGGCCCGGGGTCAACCCAAACTTGGCGAGAAGAAAAGGAATAAAAGTGGAAGAGTAAACATGCTTAACACGGGACAAGTTTTTCTCTCTGCCGAAAGGTGTAGAGAAAAACTAACCCCCCCCCTTAGTGCTGCATTAGTGACAGACGGTGTTGGACGCCGTCACCTTAGACGTTGATCCCCTTAAGGCCTTCCCCGCGTGACTGGAGTGGGCCTTTAAGGCCAATCTGAATCAAGTCACAGCATATGTGAGAACCTTGGAATGAGTCACGTCAATATCGAACACTACGTGAAGAGGAGTAGTCAAACCAACTGAACACGCAACGCAAGTTCTCTGTCACTATTTAAATTGCACTTATGTGTGTAAGGATGCACTGTGCATGTTAAAAAACGCTGCCTCCATTCGACTCTGGCCTGGATGATGTCATCATTGCCATATTGAGATCTGAGCAATCCCGCAGGAGCAGCAGCGGCAGGTACAGGTCAGAAAAGAAGACCTCAAGGACGACTCAAACTTAAGGGAAACCAACGACGATTTCTGCCGTCACCTTAGTGCTTGTGCTAAAGCCCGATCATAACCTCACCCTGATTGAGCTAGACTGCCAGAATTGGAAGAGCCTCAATGACGTTGAAGGCTTCAACCCTTTAGCAAAGGTTAACATACACCTTCATTCTTGCTGCTTCAGGCTGCGTGGGCTTGTGGAGCAAAGCAGATGTGCTTTTGCAGAGCCATCACTTCTTTAGAGTGATTTCCCCCCCTCCCCCCATTTTTTTGTACGCACAGTTAATATGGCGCAACACGCCACCAGGTGATGCCATGACCTCACTCTCCCATCCTATGATTGCAATTCAATCCTGTGCATGTAGTTGGACGTCATCCTCCCACACTCAGACCTACACACGACACAACAGCCAGCTGAGAATGCCTTCTCCTCCCTCAAGTCTGCGTAAAAAAAGCCTTGATGAATTATCATTTTTCGCCGAATTTGGCTGCTCCCAAGTGGCAGAGAGATGCAAATGGCAGCAGCGGGCCTGGAATATTTTTCTCCCTGAAAAATGCACCCGATTGTACACATAGGCAATAGTTGTCTCCACATACGGCAAAGTCATGTGAGTTAAGAGAGCGTTAGAACTTAGGTTAGCGTTCCAACTTTGGCCAATAATTCTCCTTTATGTCAGCCCTTCATTTTCTACCTACAGCAGCAAATTGGGCTCTATGGCTGCTCATCAGCATCCAGTCGAGATAAGAGGGCAATTTGAATATTCTACGGACAGAGCTGAGAAGTGTTTCAAACACCTTACAGTCGACTTCCACTGGCATGGAAAGGTGGTCGAGCTGAAAAACTTCTGTCAAACTTCTTCACTGTAAGAAGAATTTTCGAGTCAATTCTTTTGGACTCCTTCACACGTGCTTTCTAGTCGAAAAAAAGCACTTCTGCTCTGCTTCAAATGGAATCAAGGTGCTTGGTGAAGTCACTCGCAAAGACAAAATTACACACGAGTCCCCCGACCGTCTTCATACTCAGCTCAAACAAGTTCAGGGCAATCTACAGGGTGGGGAAGGCCAAGTGCACCTTTTGCCTCCATCACAATTGGTGGTCCAGCCTTCTTGCCAGCCAAGTAAGAATGTCCACTGTTTCCACTGCAAGCTACAAGTGGGCAAAATGGAATGTCGACTGTACTTTAGAGAAAGACACCATAATCAACACCAACGCAAGAGACAACTCTGACCTGAAGTTGGACCTACACCCGATGATCTCAGGCAGACACACAAATCGCACCTATAATTTGGGGTGCTACGAGTTGGTTCTTCTCTCTCTTCTTGAGTGCCGAAAAGTAAAGATGGGCTATTTTGTCTGAAAGAAAAGTAACGCCACCCTGCCCATCAATCCTGCTTTTTGCCCGTCTGTCTGTCTGTCTATCTTCACCCCATCGCCCTTTAACGAGGGTTGCTCCCGCCTGCCCCAAAAGCGCCCCAAAAAAGCCAGCTCGGCCAGACAGAGGACAAAAAAGACCAAAAGGTGTCACAATAAAGACAAGACGGTCTGGAACTTGTTCATTCGTCATGATTGAAATATGGCCAATCACAAACAAGGGGAGAACGGAGAGTTTGATCGGAGGAGTCCAGAAGACGATTTTTCATTGATACCAAAAATTCGGACCGAAGTCGTGTCAGTTTCCAGAGCTCGGAAAAAAAGAACAACTTTTTCACGAAAATCGAGAAATAAAGAAAAACATGCTTCACACTTTGCGCACCCACGCCAAAAACTTTCGCACGGGTCGAATTTCTTTGCGGTTTTTTCCCCTCTTTTTTGGCCTTTCCACATTTGCAAATCTTCTCTTGTGTTTCATCCTCTCAGTGTGGACTGAGGAGATTCGCAATGTTGTTTTTTCCACCTCGAAAATGATTTGCAAATCCCCTCAGTCCACCCTGTACCCGCCGCAGTCGCCAACCCCGACTGAAAAGGTAACACTGGAATTTCTCAATTACAGCTGATCCTCGAAAGTTCTTTTCGTGTGGGAGTCTCTGGCCTGATTTTCTCCTCCACCTCTACAGTACAAGGGCTTCGGAGGCGGACAGAGCGATTTTTCTAAGAAATATGAAGAGTAATGACACCGGGTGGACCAAAAGTAAGTACGTAGGTAAGTAGGACCTCATTGGACACGTGCATGGGACTTAGTAACCTCTCCACGTGTTAAACTTGACTCCAGGACGCAATGACTTTGTCACTTCTCGCCCAATCTACGAAATTCTTGCTGCATAGGAAAATTTTGAATCTCATCTCTCATATGAGCCCTGCCGAGCAGTTGTGCGTCCGGCACAGGCTGAGCAAGAAGCCGCCACTCGCTGCGGGTTCCTTCTGACTCACCCTGTATGCATTCAACACAAAGCGGTGGCGAAGCCGACGACACATTTTGAGGCTGTTGAAGCGAGCCAAGAGCACAGCAGAGAGATTGTAAAATGCATTTGTTGCATTTGCAGTTGCCAAGCTGTCAATGGTCACCAACACTCGGCTGGTTTTCATCGACAATAAAGAGACGCTTACAAAGACGAGAAAACATTCGGGCCAGACATTAATTCAACTCACTCAGGGAGGCGACATTTCCAAGAATTCAAGACGCGTTCGTGGGCGGATTTTAAAAGAAAAAAAAACCCTCCGTGACAATGACTTTTTTTCCTGTTCTTCTGCGGCTAAAAAAGGTTGCTGACCTCCGAACGTTCCTGCTCACGTCTTCTTCAGACAAGCAGTTTCACAGACTTTTTTCCCCCACCTCAGCTAAATTGGGTAAACAAAAGCCACAGATGCTGCCCACAGATACAAGGCTGAAAGTGAGCCCTAAGAAGAAGCAAATGTTGAGTAGAGTGAGAATATGGATCTGCGCAGATTCTAATCTGACATCACCATGTCTGGCCCTCATCTTCACAAAGGCAAAACCTCCCAGCAAAGCCAGCTGTGGAGGAAGCTTGAGTTGGGGGAGGTACAAATTGAAAATGATACGAGCCTCGGGCCCGGACTGCACAAGGAGCTCGAGAGACCCGAAAAGAGAAGAAAAAAAGACACGAGCCCCCTCAAGTCTTGTTGGAAAAAAAAATGGTGGGCCTGTGAACACCCGAAGACTGGGCCCTTCCGGCCTAAGAAAAACGCTTTAAAAGGAAATTGTTGCCAAGAGAACACTCCAGTATGCAACAACCGCAGGTATGACAGGAAAAACCAGCGCATTTCTCTTGCAGTCACCTTCCATGATACTTGACTTTGTCTAAAAGGCTCGAGCTTGGGGATGGCACGATCTCTGTGCACATTGGCCGGCAGCTTTGGGCTCGTCGGGCCCGAAAATCTTGGGCTCGGATCATAACTAGTACAAATTGCGTTTCTGTATGCACGTTTTTTCTCCTCTTCAACCGTTGCTGCCTTCCCTGGTGGGACCAAGCTTGTCTGCCTCATCCGATGTGGGAGACAAGCGGCTGGGGTCTCTCTCAGACACCACAGAACAACTGAGCATGATAAAAAAACTTAAAAAATCTCAATCAGGTCTGCAAAGGTACGCACCCACGTAGCAAAAATCCATACTCATTGTGCTGAGCGTCTACCATGCGATGCCAACATCGGACCCGTCATGGGTGGTAGCAGCCCTACTGATCGGGTTCTTACACACAGAGATCCCGGGGTTCAACCCGGATCAAGCCTTACATCTCCGCTCCTCCTTGCTGTACGTACGAACGCACCGCATCAAGTCAGGAAGGGACAGGTGCCATGACGAATCCTGCAACAAGCGTGCACGTAGTGGCATTTACCCATTGAGGATGAGTATTTCCTCCTGCTGCCTGGTGTCGGACACCTCCATGTTGGAGACCATGACGCCGTAGATGTCGGCGGAGGTGGAGTCGAGCTCGATGTTCATCTCCAAGGGCGTCCCAGGCTTCACCGTCAGGTTGTCGTCGATTAACAGCTCTGCAATCACCATGACGCCTTTGGTCACTTCTCCGGCATACCCTGAATACTTTTCTTATAGCTCACGGTTCTGCTTGACGCCGACAATGAGTTCCGGGATTGGAGCATGGCCGGTGACCTCACCTGTGATCTCAACTTCCCTAAGGAAGAAGTAAACGTTGGCTGATACAGCAGGGGCCAAACTAAAGCAGGATCTAAGAGAGGCTCGTTGCTAAGCCTGTGCTGGACGCACAGATGCTTGACAGCGTTCGTTTGGAAGAGGATGCTGAATACTTTCATCGGCAAGAAGAATTTCGTGAATAGGACTTAAAAAGAGCGAGTTCCGACCATCTGAAGTTGAAGGCTTATTGTTTCCTACTACATTGATACTTTCGCTGCTTTTTAGATTCATGCGGAGGAAAAATATCAACGAATGGCTTAAGCACTTTGCTCATTCTCTAAAAAAGAGTCTTTTTTACAAGTTGAAAGTGTTGAGTCTCAGGTCGAGCATCTGCACGTCCTAAAAAAGACTGCACAAGAAGATTCTTTTTGAATCACTTCCCATCCACCTTGCACTTTCTGCAATACTTACTCATCTTCGCGAAAATTGTCAAACTGCGGCATGGCGGACCTTTTGGAAAGCCTCAGCTCTTCAATCTCCGAAGCATAACTGCAAGTGAAATGGTCTGGTTAAAAAACATCAATTGTTCCGCTGGTTTTCCTCACCTGGTGACATTTGCCGCTGAATCACACTTGACTAGAAAGACGCTCTTGGGACCGACCTCGCGCTCCAGGATCACGCGATGATAGTAAACACGACGGCCCTGAAATTATTTGCTATGACGACCTAACAGCAACAGCAAAAAAAAAATAATGAATTTCCAGGCGCCAATTAACGACGCCGTCATTGCCGTTACTCCAGTCCTTCTTTGTGCTGCTGGCGCTGTTCAGCGGGCGTGAGTTCAAGGTCTTAAGGTTAGGGGCGCAGTTCTTGTGCGGGGCAGAAGCAATGTTTTCTCGCGTGATTAACGCCAGGGAGAAAAAAAAGAAGAAATTCGCCAATGCCACTTTGTGTTGGTAGAAAAAAATAGCACAGTCACTGCTCGCTTTCATGTTGTAGCTAATAAATTTTGCAAAGCTTCACCGCCCGAGACAACAAAGTAAGTTGTTTCGTCCATCTGGCATCAAGCCGGAGGTCCGACAGCACTGGCAGAAACGTTCTCCACAACGAGCCTGAAGTCGGCGATCGAGACAGCCTGAGATGAACTACAAGAAGATGTTGTGCTTGCCGGCATCGGCCTCGTTCTGTACCATGTGCTTAAAAATGGCTGAGCTATTCTTGGCCGTGATTTGCAGCATTTTCCTGACAACCCGGGAGGGTTCTAAATCATAAAATGACTGAACAAACCTCTACGTACAGCAACGACTCTCGAAAATGCATCAAACGCTTGGGAGGATCTTGCAACTTGTCGGCAGTTGTTGCATTGCGCATTTCAGACTACATCTTCTTTTCTTCTTCTTATGTGGGCTAAGGCGCTGGCGCCAAATCGGAGTATGAAGGTTGCGCGACTTCCCTCTGCAAACTGCTCCGCTCTTGACTCACCGTGATCCTGTTGAGGACTTTGGTAACCATGCACTGGTAGATGTTGCTCAAGTCCAGCGAGAGGGTGGCCTTGGAGCCTTCCAGCCGGGGATGACACGCGGGGTCTTCGAAGAGAATACGACGGTGAAGTACTTCAGACGCTCACAAAAGAAAGAAAGAAACAAAATTCCTTACCCGGATACTCTTTAAGATGTTCCAAGTAGATACTTTTGATATCATCTGTCTTCACGATCTCCACTCGCATCTCCTTTGGAAAGCAGTGAACCTTATAGATGGGGCCTGAAAGTGGAAGAAAGATACACATTTACACCCTGTGCTCCATCCTCACTTTTCAAAGCCCTGAATTCATCATCCTGGCAACTCTTGTCATTGCAGTACAGTGATCGATGCTTGTCCCGTCCCCGACGGAACCGGAGTCACCGTCATTTTTTGTCTGGACTTAGCAGTGAAAAAGCACCCGGTTGTACGATCCAGGTCCACATTGTCAACCGTTGTCAATAGGTGGACAAACGACTCCATGTTTACACTCGGACCAGATAAATTTTGAAAAGAAGTCAGCTATGACTTGGTGTGACAATTATGACTTATGACAGTTATGACTTACGACTTGACAAAAAAGGCGATTCACAAAGTCATAGACTGCTTATACCACTGCTTCAGTGTGGCCTGGGTGGCGGTCTTGGCAGTCTGCGAGAAGGTCACCTCTTTCTCAGAAGTCTGTGACTTTCCTCTGTCAATGCTTTCATTTTCACAGCAGTATTTCATCACCATTTGGCATCTCTCTTCTGCGTCTCAACATTTACACCGTCACTTTCGGCAGATCCCGAGGGTGACGGCAAGAGCGTGGACCATTGTAACGACCACTCAGTGTTCGGACCTTCCACAGCTAAACAGCTTTGGGACGAGATGCCAGAAGGGGACGAGCTTTCAACTGCCAAGAAGTCTGAAGCTGATCTTAATACTGAAGCTGCCGTTGACGAGTCCAGCACCTTGGACAGCGCTGGTTGGTCTTGACGAGGTGTGACGACGGATCATAGTAGCAGTGTGACAGAATATTGCAGCACGAGACCAGTTTACCAGTGTAGATCCCCAGACTGGCGTCAAAGTTGACGTCGGCAAAGACCAGCAGGCCGACAGCGCCCGTGCACAACAGGCGGGACCCATCCCAAGCCGTGGTTCCCCTTGAACCCCCTATGCTCCGTGATGGATCGCCCTGTGGAGGCCCACTCAAGTGAGTCGCGCTCCCTCCCTCCAGAAGATGGACAAGTCGACCACGTTTCTCCCATGCTGTCTGTCCTTCCTCCATCTATCCACATCTGCCTGCTGTTGCCACAATCCTGGCCAACATTTAGGACAGCGTTTTCACTCCCGTGCCAGTGTTGGCACGCGTGTTTCAACGTCTTCACCAGCCAAGTGGACCTCGTCTCCTGACAGCACAGGTGTGTCTGCAGGTGTGCAGCAGCTCCACTAATCAACCACTGACTTATTCTCCAACTCCCCTCCTTGGTCAAGCTTTTGTCAAGCTTTTCTTTGCCAACTGAGACAGTAGAAAAAGCCAAGTGGTGGCCAAAACGGTATCCACTGAAGATGATGATCAGTTCTCTCTTGTGCTCTCGCATTGCGGTTTTTTTCTGCACAGATGTGCAGGCGTCAATTAGTATGCTTACAAGAGCAGCAAGATCTTCCTCTCGTCCTCCTTTTCACGCCCCAGCAAGAGTTCGTGGAAAGAAGAGGCCAGTTTTGCGCACCATTTTTGCTAATTGCTGCTTCGCACCTCCTGTAGTCCAGTTTGCCTCGGACAAGCCGAAGCGCACGGTTCCCAGAAGTCGGCCTGGCTGGGGATTCGGCGTAGCAGAAGAAGTCACCCTGTTAAGGCTGGATCCAGACTTACAGTGGTGGACTGCAAAATTGCAGCGGTTGCAGAAATAAGTGGCAAAGTTCTCAATGGGAACGACGGGAACTCACTTGGCAAGTTTGGTCACATATTGCCATCTTATACAGTGACTGCCTCCATCCTCGGAGCCTCAAAGCTCCGGAGCAAGACGTCCTCGCTCGTGGTGGCAAACCCACTGCAGCCTTCAGGGCAACCACACTGGGGCCTCAGACAGGACAGGCTTTTGACAGCTGACCTCAACAGGTGCCGCTCCAACCTGCAACGTTTAGACTGTCGGCAAGACATCCGGTTGGAACAGGGACCACATCTCTGTGATGACTCCACTGCCCATCCCGCCGGTTCAAGGATCAGCTTCCCTGGCCAAGTCGGCCCCAAACGTCCGCCCAGGCTGAGTTGCCGCTGGGCAGTCAGCTGCCCTGCGCAGCCATTACAAACTTCGGCTTATCCGATTTATCTGACGAGACTCTGAGCAATCTTCTCTACATTGAGTATAATTGAAGGAAACCGAGCAACGTTTTAGTTATTTCCACTGGACTCTGCTGCTTAGTCAGACGGGAGAAAGTGGGCAACAGTTACATGATTGAGGCTGAGGCATAATGGGCAGGCAAATTGGGACTAATCATGGTGAGATCGACGCAGCTTTGGGCACGTCCTAATTTCTCTTGATTATGGAAGAGAAACTCCCGCGCGACCAAAACGCTTGGATGTTATTTTGCAATCAGATGTTTAGCGTGAACGTTTCTTTGACGTTGTTGTCCTTGCGGGAGAAAAAGTGAAGCAATGTGAGCGAGAACGTAAGGGGAAACATAAATCTCGTTGCATGTTTGAGGCCAGTATTCATCTACCACAAATGTGTGTACTGAGAAGCCTGGAATAAGTAGCAGACTGACTGACTGTAGCATGCGGAATCCTGTGGTCTAATGAACGGCCCTCATAATACTCCAATAAATAGCGAAATTTCGTTGCCGCCACTGTTGCATTTTTCTTCACAAGAAAACACCAAAGAGATTACGGTTTTTCTTCTCTTTTCGCGTGACTTACATGCGTTGCCTCTTCTTGCTTTCCCACAATTTCCTCGATCTCGCAGCAAAAAAAAAATCATGCATTGCTGCCAAAGGCGCATAAACGCCTCTCTGTCTCTCCAGCATAGGGAAGCACCAAGATGATGATGATGACGATGAGAAATTGTTTCTCTCACTCTTTCGTAGTTATCCCAAAGTTTTGCAAATATGTTCTCAATAATATTGCCGAAGAAGTGCGAAACTGCAAAATTTTGCAATTGGGGCGGTTTTTCTTCCCACAGACGTCACGTGCGGCGACGAACCTGTCCAACAATGCAATAAGGGCAGGAGTTGACATTGCTCTGGCTGCGCATTTGTGAGGTCTGGGGGTTCACCAGCGAGTAGTACAGGTGGGTTGCGGGGCCGCAGAGGCACTTTGCAGAGCCTCGGCTTTAAGATGGCTCACGAGGAGCTCGCTGCCAACCGAACATCCGAGGGAGACGTCGATGTAGAGGACAACGGGCAGAACTGCGCCGTGGTCACGTTGGGAGAGGGGACTGCGAGAGAACAATTTCACACACTTCAAGAGTCGACGAGATAACGTTGGAAACTCCCAAGCTCGAACCCACCTCGAGTGAGAATCTAATGAGTGGTTGTTGTTGTTGTTGTTGCTGCTGCAGCTGTTGCTGTCGCTGCTGTCGCTGCTGTCGCTGCTGTCGCTGCTGATGTTTCCGCCAATGAGTTTCCTCCCAATTAATTAAGAATGAGAAAAAGCTTTCAGTCGTCTTCACAGCCACAACAGCAGTTGGCTGGACAAGTTTTTGCTGGCAAATGGAGGCCTTTATCTTTCGTTGATTAATGCACCATCCGAGATTCAGTGTGAACCTTATGTACAGTCAACATTCGATTTTGCCAAGTTGTCGCTGGTCGCAAGGAAAAACCCCCAAGAAGCAACAGCTTCAATTCAACCTTCTCCCACTCTGTAGATTGTCTGAAGCAACACTGAGAGAGCAGCTTGCACAAAACTGCAGAAGATCCGTTGAACGTGCAATTTCAATGATTGCACCACTCTCAACTTTCAAGTAGAGCACAAGTGTCATTTCAGCAAAGAAAAGCGATGTACCAAAAAATTGAAGAGGTTTCCCAGACTGACTCTTCTGACTGGGAGGAAATGTCACTAAACGAATGTCGACTGCACACGAACTTGGTCGAATTCTCTTCTTAGGCCTTGAGTAAGTTTAGTGTGCTTACAAAAGGCATCGCCCGTCGCTTTGCTTTTTTGCCAGTTTGACTCACAGCTTTTTTCATCTGTTAAGGTAAAGGCGTTTGCTAAAGCAGAGAAGAAAAAAGAAGAAAAAAGGCGTTCCGCTGGATGGTTTCCATCAGTCGAGCTGAGGCGAAAAACAGTTGGAGACCAAAAGGAGCATGTTTTAATGAAGAAAGTGTACTTGATCGCGTTCATCAGCACTGCATGAGGCTCCTCTTGTCTGGTCGAGTTGCACCTGTATGCAAAAAAATCTTTTTCCGCTTCCTCTTCTTTTTTTTAAGAGACAGAAGCGTCGGAGAAATCTGGCCGAGCAACGACACTTACATCGCAGTGCAAAAATAAATGCTCTCAGCCATAGAGAGAGGAAGAAAAACCGCTGTTATGGCCGGCCACAGCTACTCTTTCGATCTTCCGGGAATTGACGTCAGGTGTTTTCGTCTTTCATGCGCGTTTTTCTTCATCTTCGTCGTCGTCTCCAGCCTCGGCGGCTTCTTCTACTTCATTTTCTCCGGCTCCGTCTTCTCCTTCCTTTTCTTGATCTTCCTCTTCTTCTATCCATAAATAACCATTCTGTACTTCAAATAATAATCTTGAAGACGTTGAATGGAGCGTCAGACGTCATAATCATCCTGAAGGCTTCTTCTTCTCGCTAAATAACCCTTTCACTGTGGTTTGATCAACAGACGCAGTCGTGCGGGCTGAGCCAATTAAAAGCTACACGCAAGATTGGTATCGTTCAACATCGTAATTCTTTGCGCGGAAATAGATTTTACAGACATGCGACGGCTTCCGTTTCCCCTTCGTCACGCATGCCCTGATTCCCCGGGGGGGGGGGGGGGGCACCGGGTCAGCCACCCCGGCGGGCACCGGGTGAACTGCAATGGATGGGACCACTCGGGGTGAATTCCTCTGCAGGCTGAGTCGTAGCTGCCATTTCAGACTTCCCCGTGCTCGTCGTCGTAGTCTGGGACTTCAGCGGGAGACTGGGCCAAAACAGACAAGTTGAATGCGGAGTCAATAGAGAAGATAGGGCTTTCAGGGGGTAATCGCTTATTCTGGAAATAATCGATTCTGAATGGACCCGCAGCCGAGCCCAAAGTCAATCAGTCCTAACGCTACAGTGGACCTCGCGTACAGGGCTCGACAGCTGAACACTCAAATATAAGCGAAATCGTTCTTAGCCTCTTCCGATGTGGTAATGTCAAAACAGCAATCGTAACAAAGCCGAAGAACTCTGTGCAGGCCTCGGCGGATGCGTGTCTTCGTCATCTCTGTCTCTGTTCCTTCTCGCTGCTGTTTTAAACATTGGTTCATCAAACCAATGCATGTGGTTGTCACTTTCTCTGCGCAAAGTTTCAGAGCTACGAGGATTCAAATTGATCCCGGATGTAAGGTCCTGCATAAGTATCGAAAACAAGCATCAAAACCCGCTGTCTCGGCCATCATTTATGTAGGAAAATGGGGACGGACATCACTCAGATGTCAATCTTCAGCTGCGATCGCTGGGTCTCCTCTTCCATGACTTCTACGTCATTTTCCAGCATTGTGAGGAGGGGAGCGAGGAGACATCTCCGGGGGGGGGGGGACTCACTGAGCTTTACCTGTGAACAATCATGACCAGGTTGTATCGCGGATTCAACCAGCACGCGATCTTCTGACCAAATTGGAAGCTGCGGGGAATGACAGCCTGGATCAGATGCCTGACCCAAGCTCGACTTCTTGACTTGTGCCGGAGAGGTGATGTCCTCAGCAGATTGGCAATTTTCAATGAGATGTTACAAGCAATGGATTTAAGCATCGGATACGTTGACCCAGAGCGGCGCTCACTGACATCAGTAGTCCGCAGAACGTGCATTATGATGCGGCCTCCAAAGCGTTGTCATGGTCTTGTCTCCCACCAACACGTCTGTGGAGTCCCAGTCACTCTCCTCATAGACATCCAACATGTTCCGTTTCCTCTTCAACACACGAGACGTATATAGTACGTACAAGAAAATACTGTCGTGCTATATTTTGTGGTAGCGCCGTCTTCCAAACACACCGCATGGGCCTAGTTAGTCTTTTCAGGCGCCTCTATTGAAATCCATAAGGCAAATAAATGGCCTCAGCTCAAGAAAAAAAACCCAATGCCTTGGCCTACATCATTAATCACGGCCCATGATGATATCTTGGCGGTTGCATACAAATGGGCCCCATTGTCGTGATGAATGGGACGGAAACGCACGAACTGAGATCACCGCTTTTAACTCATACGAAGAGAGAGGGAGGAAGTGCCAAAAGTCATGTACAAATCGTCTCAGACATTGCTTGTTGACTGCGTTCGTACAAAGTACCGTAAACAAATAGAAGCAGACGCAGGTTAAGATTAAGACCATGTTATTGCAACAGTTGCAGTCCAACAGTAGCATCTGCAGCGCCAGAAAAATCTCACACTACATCTTTCTCGCTTTCAGTCTGAGTCGACAAGAACGTGACGAAGTGAAGAATGCTTACGGATGAGGAGATCTTGATTCATTTGGCTTTGGAGATTTTGGGTGTTCACACAGTAAGCAGAAATGCCATCAATGGACGCCGCTTCGACTTTTTAGGCCATATTTTACTTGAGGATGTCAGTGGAATATTAATAGAACATGACGGAGACAAAACTGCTCCGCACACAATGGGGATGTATCGAGCTTTTTCTCCTCTCGAGTTAAATCCAGCTTCACTCGAGTACGCTACGCGATGCATTGTCAAAGCCTTGAACGTTTCGCAGCTACATTCCAACTTTTTCTTTGGCTTTGGGCTCAGCTTGGCTCGAGCTCGACATCTCTCCAGCACAGTATGAACCAGCCTTCAATATGCAAATCCACTTTTCACTTCCCTAACGAGACCGCAGCGCGGCCCACATGTCCGTGGCTGTGACCTTCTGGAGCCGCCTACAGCTTGAGTAGGAGGAGCTGCTGCGGCCCTACCCAATGTCCACGTCGCCCCACGTAAGTTCTAACTACGGTGGCTTCTGTTGGCGGCAACAGCAGCCAACTTGGCACGCCAAGGCAACGTTCGATTATGTGAAGAGATCTGTCACTTTGTCGATCTTTTTTTTTTCTTTCTCTTCTTCTCACACGCATGTTTTCGCCACCAGTCGGAGAGAGTTTTCTCAATTGGTGGCGGTCGAAACAGATTTTCCTCTTTAAGGATTCTTCTTACCTTTAACTTTCCCGTTTTTCTGGGCCTCCGTCACCGTCGCCAGCAGCAACGTGGCCAAGATGCCACAGAAGAAAGTCTTCCTGAAGCCATTCATGGTGATTTTTCACCCACGTGCGCAGACTCACGCACGCAAGCACACGCACACTCGAGTGTCCCCTCGGTCAGACAGTGTCCATGTAAACCAGCGTCACCGTCGTTGTCGTCGTCGTCTTCGACTTGAAGAGGGCGATTGCGGGCTTTATTCTTGCTGACCCCTTAATTTCTGCAGCCTCTGCATGTTGTTTTTGTTGGGAAAAACGCCGCCTTCGCCGCAACCGCCGTCGCCGCCGCCGCCGCCGCAGACACCATGTGTGTGCTGTGAGAGATTTCAAGGACTCCGAACGGGCAACTGATGAAAATAAGTTGGCGGTGGCTCTCAAGTGGGCGTGCGCCGCTATCGAGCGCTCGCACACGCTCCCGCTGGCACGCGCGTAAGCACGCGCGAGCGACCGAGACCAAGCGAGCGAGCAAGCAGGGACCAGCGAAGACGTCGACGCCGTCGTCGCCATTGTCGTCCATCATCAGGGCGGGCGGGAGCGATGTGAGATGTGCCAACAATGTGAGACAATTAGAGACAACGGTCGTGTGGGAAAAGATGGCGAATAATTTCTTTCTCTTCCCCGCTTCATTACGATGTCCACCTTCAAAGTTCTTGGGGCAGCGATGACTCAATGATTCGGCGAGGGCTTCAATCCTTCACACGAGTCAAAGTACAGAAGGAAGACAGCGAAAGTCTCGATTAAGCGATGTTTTTTCGATATTGGCAACCCTAACGTTACAGCGAGATTCATTTTTCAAGAGACACTGTTTCTAGCTACGTCAACTGACACTTGGTAGAAGAAGTTAATAAGTAACATTGATGACAACTTCAGGGCTCTACTCAACCCTGTCTTCTTCATCTACCCCATCCCCATCGACATTCCCATTATCCTCGTCAGCTATACCCATCATTCCACATTATTTGTTAAATCAAGACTTCAATATGAATCGAGACTTCAAGTCTTGATTCAATTTTTTATTAGCAAAACGTTGTCATTGTTAGATTAAAACGTATAATTTAATGGAGTCGTTACTGTGTCTTTGTGCGTCGAATCTGAAGAAGCTGCAGTTGCAGTGCAGCGACATTCGCATGTAGTCCATCGGTAATGAGTGCACTTATCATGGGGCAACAGCACATGCTTACTGACGTTGTTCTGCGTGCACCACCAAGGTTGTGGAGGCAGACCAGGTGCAGCAAGAACAACAAAGACGCAGGCGAGAGGGAGAGGGAGTGCGTGGGAGGAAGATTGGACATTTGCACCCAAATGTGTCCAATTTTGTTGCTCTTCCAAGCTGCTCCTGCTAAGCAAGAGCAGGAGGGTCTTGGCAGGCACATTTCAGACGCTGCCAACTCCCAAATGATGAGCAAAGGAATGTCCTGACTCATGAGTCAATACTGTAGAACTTAAGTAGTGCTCAAAAAAGAGATCTTAACGAGTAAAGGGATGTCGCAAAAAACGCGTGTCATGTCCGGAGATTTAGCACTAAATGTAAATAATAGAGTATCGTTGCTTAGTCAAGAGTTTAGGATGACGTCATCTTTGTTTGCCAATCGATTCGTGTTGGCATCGTCAATGCATACGAACAGTAAGATCCTGGAGTGTCGACCCCGACGAGTGCTTCTTAGACGCCAGTGACATTGGCATCTGGTGGCAGGACATGACTTCTTGGACGCCTCGTACGTTATTGCCGGAATCGAACTGTATCACGTACGTGCGATGCCAATGGAGCAGTACTGAGGACCAGTCTCACTCTGTCTGCACGCGTACACGTTCGTTCGTACGCTCAGTCGAAGCCGAGGTTTACACGGACATGGACGGCATACAAAGCAAGGCCCACATTCAAGTAGTTGCATGCACAGAGCCGTAGAGCGACTGTATCGCTATCTCCCTCCATCACTCACGCCCTCTGCCCCCTCTAGCCAGCCAGGACACCAGGCAGGAAATTGACTGAAGGCCTTCCAAATGTTGCCTCACTTTGACTTCAATTTTGCTCAAGCATATGCAAAACTGCAAGTTTAAGCATCGCCACCGCCACCCCCACGCACGTCTTGACTGACGTCCGCCTGAACGACGCACATACGTACATGCTGGAGCACACACATTTATAATGTGTACATTCATACAAATTTACCTGCGAGCACATATGCATGTACGTTCGCTTGGATGCGCTCATTCATGCGTGCAGTGAAGTTTAGATTTAACGATAACTTTTGCTTACGTGCACAATGTTTTAACAAAATAAAAAAGTTGGTCTACGAGTAACGCGGTCGACATTTGAGTTTCGGCAAAACCCTCGATTTTGGGCTAAACTGTCCTGCTTTTGCCTATATTTTACTCGAAAAATCCCACGTCTTTGCTTCATCATTGAAGTTGCTCCCAAGAAGCTAAAAACAAATTGACGAGTCTACATGTCATTTTCATTAATTAGCTCTGTGTGAAGTTCCTAAAATGTCCAAATAGAGTCTAACCTTACATTACCTGCATTGACTTTCCAGCAAAATAGTTGAATAAAGTAAATAACAAACAAAGTTGAATAAAGTAAATAACAAACAAAGTTGAATAAAGTAAATAACAAACAAAGTTGAATAAAGTAAATAACAAACAAAG
>JAAUXU010146151.1_pt1 | contig 33058 bp, 32 predicted proteins | sample 7278151 | NCBI WGS metagenome assembly JAAUXU01 (sample SAMN14350113, study PRJNA611818) | marine sediment metagenome | isolation source: surface marine sediment (1.8m) | place: French Polynesia: Moorea | collected 2018-08 | reverse complement strand
CCCCCCCCCGCGCCCCCCGTGGTGCGCCGCCCCGCGCCCGGGCGGGCCCGCCGCCCCCCGGGGGGCCCCCCCCCCCCCCCCACTCGCAAAGCCTCATCTCTCGTTCAAAAAGAACTTATACTACAGGCGTTGCTATTTGAAAAACTGTCATGAGTGCGAATGTCAACAACACCGTCTTGTGTATTGACCTTGGTCACTTTGCCTACAGAGAGAAACAGTATCTTGGCCAGAATAAACAGCCCGGCATGGAAACCTTTTCTGACCGAAGCAGCATGCAGTCGAATCTCCATAAACCGTGCTCTCCGATGTTTTGTTTCTTTCTCTATATTACGTATTCCGTTGCAACGCATAATCCGCATACAACGAACTTTAGCCGGCTGGCGGAAAAAAAACACGTGAAATCGAGATTCGTCGCCCCTGCGACTTTCAGGCTCATAACGTGCAGTGGAATCTGTAAAACGCGAATCTCAATATAACGGATTTTCGTGGTGACCCAGCTTTCACCCCACTCGTGCCCTGGACTCACCACCTCGACAATTCTCGCTACACTAGCATTTTTGCTTCCGCTCGCAAGTTGCATGAAGTCGAGCTTTGACTGTATCCGTAACATTGGTGCGTCATTCCCCAGTCTACGTTCTACCATTTCTATGGGACTGGTTGAGGTCTTTGAGGGGATCCTCGTTGATCACCCACTTTTCACAAGAGTGACACTAATTTTGACGCACCCTGTACAGCGTGTGCGTCAAAGAAAAAAAGAGGGAAAAAGGGAGGAGCAAACCTTGGAGCAAATAAAGCTTTTCTTCTCCCTCGTGCAAATGTGTGCGTATTTGTTTGCTGGAAAACGAACAAAGAAGCCGTGAACAGCAACCCAAAAGCCTTGGGCAGAGAGAAAGAATAAGCTAAGCTGCTGAGGGAGAAACCTCGCCTACAAGCCTAAAGGAGCTTTGACCAGGCTGATATCATCAAACTTCAGCTCTTCTGAAGACAGCATAAAAGTGCACCATTTCACTGATTCCTTCTCAATGTGGCCGCGAGAGCTGGAATAAAAGTTCTTCTCTCGTTGCCAACCCTCCGCAGGGAGTTCATCAGGACGCACACCGAGGGAGAGAAAACAGCTCTTCATAAATATTCCATCACAAGGCCCAACTCTTAGAGTCTGAAGCAGACCTGATCCTCCTGTTGCTCTCGCCGTCGGTGCCCTTTTACTTCTCTGCGCAGCGCCGCTTCTTTTTTATTTTTAAGGGCCTCCACCTTACCTAGGCCTGCCGAAGGAAGTTCTGAAAGCGATCTTGAAGCTCTGACGAAGATTTGGACACACATTGAGCATTGAGGAGGAAACCCATCACCATCGGTACAGGGTCGATCCTACGACCAAATAAGGCGCTTCACTGTACATCCTAGAGCTGTGAAGCAAGCGAGAAGAGCAATCGTTTAGCGTTGTAGTATAAATCTTTAAGTAAAAGGTTAACAACTCAGGCCTCGACCTTAGATGTGTCACTAGATAAGATGACCCCGGCATTTTTTTGTCAAGCAAAAAACTACGCTAGGTGGAGATACAGCAGTGTCCGTTCTGAGCAAGCACAGCTGTTACTGAGAAGCAAATGTTAGCGGAGATGTTGCAGTACATTAAGTCGTATGGAACAAAAAAAATGCTCAAGAAAAATTCATGATCTGTCGAGGGAGAAGAAAAAGACAGGAAAAAAAGGAGATCGATTGACCTCTGCCACTTGCTGCCTTCACCATTTGTACGTGACTATTGTGAAGACCCTTGGAAATGGTGTTCTCGTACTACACGGAACTCACTCCTTGATGCTTCATTTAGCCCCCCGACTGAGAAGAACAAGATCTTCACTTCTGAGTCACCCTGCACAAGGACCGATCCATTTCTGGCTCTGCATTCTGCTTCCAGCGTCCCTTGACAGAAGGTGCACCTTTTCTATGCATTCCCTGTAGAGAACGAGGGAAAAAAGTTGGTCTGCACCTCCGGTCGATGCATTTAAATACCTTCCATGGGCATTAGCCTTCCATCCCTACTCTTCTTCTTCCTCACACCTCTTCCCCCCCCCCCCCCAAAAAAAAAAAAAATCTATATGCAAAATTCACCAAGGATCTTTTGGCTAAAAGCTTTTGTGCACTGCTTGTTATGCGATGAACGTTGAGAAGAGTACAGAGAAATCTTGCTTTTATGAGAAACATGCAACTGTTTTCATCCTCTGGCTGTAGCAGGCAGAGATAACAGGGGGCAGCAGCAGCTCCTTGGTTGCCTCGGTTCGCCCACAGCTCCTAAGAGAGCAGCTCCTTAATTGACACTGAGACGCACCTTGCAAACAGGTAAGCTGTTCTTTTAGGGGCTTTTCTTCATGTCTTTCATCCTCTTTCAATCTGAGTCTTCGTCAGGATATTGCCACATAGCTGCTGACTCTCGAGCAGAACAAATTGAAGCGGCTGGCGTAGGTGTTGAGTGTAGTGGCGAGCGAGCTGTCAACGGCGTCGGGGAGGTTCGAGAACATACGCAGGACGCACCTGTGGGTGCAGAAACAACACTCGTTGCAGTCTAAACTTGAAAGGAGGGGTGGGGAGCAAAAAAAAAGTGAGAGGTCGTGAAAAATTATTAGCGTCTAAAGTTGGCCTTAAATAACTCCTTGTGTCAAGAAGAGGCTCCTTCGCTCAAAGGAGGCAGCAGCTGAAATGTGCGTGTCTCACATATCTCACTTGGCTTCACTCGACGAGACTAGAATTGGTGTGTTTGCCTTGAAAATCAAGTCAAACGAGATCAAGTCAGCTGAGTCCTCTGTCTGGTCGAGGTGGGCCATGAGCCCCCAAAAAGTGAGTTTGAGAAGAGAACTCACAAGCAGCTGACAGAGCAGCTGGCAAATAACCGGGTAAATGACCTGGTATGACAATGAACATAAACAGGAACATTTGCCAGAATTGAAATATGTGGCTCCCTTGGCAAAACTGTTATAATCATACCAATGCTGTGGTTGGGTGAGTGAAATTGTGACTAACTTAACCCACTTAACCAGGCAAGAAAAATTAGTTTGATGAGTCCGGAGACTCAGTGGTCGACAAGGGCTCAGAGCAGCCGTGATAACTGACCGACTTGACTGACTGACAGGAGGTGCTGATAGAATGATTTGCTGGCCTTGTGGAGAATCTGTCCTTTGATCCGAGGTCCTTTATGAGTGGCGTCCACTGTGCTCGAAAACCTCGGTTTTTACGTCACCCGTGGTCAGTGGCAGAAATATTAACGCAAGATCATGATAAAAAATGGGACAAGGATTTTTACCACATCTCCACCGATCCTTCCACGTACATTTAAAGACCTTTAATATTAAAGTGTACGGTCCTTGCTGTAAGTCATTTCCGCAGTGGGACGCTGACGGCGTCCGCTAAGCTGTGATATATTGGGTTGCAATTTCCGCATGAAATCATTCCCTGACACATAAAAATTGGAGACATAAGATTAAGTTGTTAAAACTCCATTTTAGAACAGTGAACTCTCGACATAGTGAGCCATCTGGTCAGTGATTAAAGGTGTACTACTGTACTGGGTGCTCACTTCATCACGAGTCACTTATGTTGTAAAAAGAACAGTCTACACTGCACTAGAGAGCTGAAAGTGCTGCAACCCAGGGAGATATTTCTATTGCAGTAGTCTCCAGTTATAGTCATGTCGGTTTTAGTCCTAATCCGGTTGTAGCCACCACTCTTCCCGGTGCGACTTTTTTTGGATGGAGACACTTTTATCGGTTGAAGTCTTCAAACTCCTCTTATGTCGAGGAGTTTCCTGCGGAAAAACTTGTTTTGAGGTCAGTGGCTTGGAAACTCTTTGTATGACAGCATCCTTTTGCTATCCTGTAATCCCAACATTCTTACGTTGGACAGGAGTCCAACGGGGTCTGTGCGAAACCTCACGTTTGGTGTCCCCCCTCGCTTCTTCCTCCCCGTGGCCGTGTGCATCAGAGCGCTCTGATTTGTGGCATCTTTGGAAAATGAGTCTGGAACATTGATATCTACGTGGGACTTGATGTAAGATAGAACCCGGGTCCGGTATTTTTTTACCCGCACCTCCTAAATAAGGGTGATGGCCTTACAAAGGCAACCCAGAGAAGAGGGCTTCGGGGCCTGTGGGTGCTGGAACGAGGGACCTCAGTAAAAAAAATTATACACCAAGGGGATCTTCTGAACAAAAGACTGGTGAATCTGCCGTCAAAATTTGGACTTTGAGGGATTTATTATTTTTCTGCAACTAGCATTTTAACAAAAGTTTTCCGACTTCGAACGCACACCCAAAATATGTAAAGGGACTTTTGACTCCGCATGATGCTTCCACAAACGTAGTAATGGGACAGTACACGTAGTAAGTAGACAGAAGAATTCGACCATAAGGAATATACATAATAAGGAATATAATATAAGGAATGTACATGGGGAAGTCTGACCTGTCGAGCAATGCACATTGTCCAACATGCAACTGTTCATGCCTCATCCGAATATACACTCCATTCCCAGTCTGAGATCAGACTTTGCTGCCACAGCTTCCTCACCTGCAAACACTCATCATCATTCCTCAGTACCACAGACGTACAGAATAGTACGGGTTCAAGCGGCTGAAGCATAGAAGATTGAGATAAGATGTTGGAAAAATTGCAGCAATGATGTACCTGCGTGGAATGTTATACGCGTGGAAAGGAAGCACTCATATGCACGCGCAGAATCTCATGTACAATACAAGATGAGTAGAATTTAGTTTGCTGAAAAATGATGAAAAACAGCTCCACTTTTTCAGCATAATATGAACATATACATTAGGCTAGTTTGAAAAGGTACTTTTTCTGAAAAGTCGCATTTTTTCATCCTGGGTTTTTGGCATGGGGTCAAATTAAGAGGATTTTACTAAAAAAGGTTTTTCCTAAAAGATCATTTATTATCTGCACTTTTAATTTGAAGTTTTACTATGGTAGCACAGAACATAGAGAATGTGTAACTCTAAAAATGCTATGTTTTAAAAGTGTCTCTGATTGAGCTGAAATTTTTTGGCTAATACTAAACATTCCCTACTACTGCCTCCTGAAATGTCAGATCAATCAGAGACACTACTATGACATAGCATATTTAGAGTTGCAGTTCAGACTGCTCTATGTACTGTGCTACTCTGGTAAAACTTCAAATTACAAGTGCAGATAGTAAATCAATTTTTTTTCAAAAAAAAAAATAAGGCTTGTACCAGCTACGCCAGTGTCGAATGCCAATTTTCTACCATGAGAATCCGAAGTTGAATCTCTCACGCAATACAGCGCATTTTTGTGTTTGAAATTAGTGGCGCTTTTTCACGAGAACGAGCAACAAGTCAATATTAATATATTATAAAATGTCGCTAGGAAATGGTCGAGGTTGCAAAACTAGCAGAACAATCAGTTGCTCACTCAGTGTCCAGTAGAATAAGCGTGCAAGGAGTGGTCAACCGTAAAAATTGCATGCAGATTGCAGTGCCGACATATCAAAAGGACTTCTGACCAAGACTTTTTTAAGCTAAATTAACTTAAAAAGTTGAATTGAGTGAAGTTTTGAATGCGTATTTTTCTTTCTAACGACGCGAAATGCATCAATTGGTATTAAATGTCGCGGCATTTCAGTTGCCATTTCAACTTAGTAGTGCTGAACAGTGACATAGGAACTGTGTGGAGTCACAGTAGCTGGACGTACGCAGTTCAGTCGAATCTCATGCAAATCTGGCAGACATCGAAGTCTTCTGCACCCTACCAATTCTTTATTTGGTGGCTGGCCTGACACCAATGAAGCCCAGACTCTGGTCCAGTGTCACAATAACAAAGATTAGACATTTTGTCTAATCTAAGGAAGCACCTTGTCTTACACCCCTTCTTGAGGCAGCTGAACAGACACAGCTTCATGGCTGGTGTCAGAACGTTCTTGTTGGTCTTCCACCCAATGCTGCACAGCAACACAGTGGAAAAAAAGCCTGCGCTGTCGAGGCAGATAAGCAGTGTACAAGATGCCCCCAGAACTTGAGGAGTTGCAGTGGATTCCGCCTAAAGCCATCACTTCTATTCGGCAACTTTTGATGAGATTGTTATAACCTGCGTGCACAGGCTGCGGCACAATATACCAAAAATGTCTGCATGGGGGCAAAACTTATGCCTTTATTGGCAAAAATGTGGGTAGTTTTTGTCGGACAACATCACTCTACGGTAAAAAAGAACTTGTGCCAGACTCGCTTGTCCTCGTTAAAACACTGTTGGATATTCCGCGTGAGCCAAACTTTGCAACTGGAAACCCAATAGACAAAAGACAGAACCCAATAGAAAATGGCGGCGCCGATCCGGGAGCAGCCTGTGTGATGACGCTAAGATCATTGGGATCGTCTCTAGCTTGGCTTTGTCATCTTTGGCATGCACAGGACGTTTTTGCAGGTGAGGAAGTCGAAGAGTAAAGAGGCCAACACTCATTGCTTTGCCAAAGAGCACGAAGGCCGATGGTCCTGGCCGTGGAACCTGCGATTCATCAAGCAAGCTAATGAACTCAGGCCCGATTACGTGGACCTCGCATGTCCTGCAACGGACTGGGATGGTCACTCAGGACGACCGAGGGTCGGCTTCATCGCTCCCAAGAGCTGAAGGTTCAGCCTATGGATGAGAACATTGAAGCGAGGAACCGTTGGCTGCGAGAATAAAAGAGTCGAGAAAAGCTTTGATCCTCAGGCCTGCTCTCTTATGCCTTGCCGAACTGGGCATACAACTGAAAGGGCTAAAAAACCGTCTGAGTTGCTATAGAGGAACCAACGGTCTTGCTTGCACGTCTGTGATGGATTTGTCTGTCTTATATTTTTGGGTGCCTTCGCACTTTACTTTCTGCTGTAGATTTTGCTTAATTTTCCTTTGCACTTTTTGCTCGTCTACGGCCGCCCGTCCAGGTCGTGACTGAATGACAATGGGCAGTTGTATCTCTCTATAGAACTCTTCAAGTCTAATTGCATCCTTGTGCCCCTGTAGCGCTCTCAGTTTTGGGCGGATCTGGCTGATATTTTGCAGGTGAGACCCTTGGGTCAACAGAAAGGTTCTTCAAAGACGTCATTCGAGGCCGTTTTGAGGCCGAAATCGAGGTCAAATTTTGCATCTCCCATGTAAGTCATAGACAGCTCTGCCGATAAGCGTAGCTGGGCCAGTGGGGAAGAGCTGTATGAGATCAATATTTATCAGGAGCTGACTACGGCAAGAAAAGGGTAGAGCAGAGGTCAGTTGGAGTCAAAGAAGTGGGAAGGTGTTGGAGTTGGGGCTGGACAAACCGGACAAACCAAACTGTGACTTGACCTTTGTGGACCATTGAGTTCCTAAATAGATAGAGGTAACAAAGGCAAGAAGTAAACAAAACTCGACAACTGACAAATGGGCGGCCAACTGTTGACACAGTGAAGTGAAACCTATACAATCACAGCAGAAAAAGAGAACGCATAACTTGACATTTTGTCTGTCTCGTCATCAAGATCATGCAGAATATTAACTGAATAGGATTTGCTCTTACCAGCATTAACCCACTGGCTTCATGTTTTCGCTGGCACTGTAGCAGCCCACAACTGCACAAGTGGGCATTTTTGCTTGCTCTTGGCACTCACTGGTGCTGCTGAAATCAAGTCATTCCAACCATTCTATTGAAGGATATTGTCTTGAACCAGATTATTTCTAAAATGTACTGTAGTGACACTGTAGTGAAAACCAGATAGAAATAGCATTTTATAGAACTCTCGCCAGCAAGGCCGCGCTCAGCATCGGCTGGTGCCAGACGAAAAGAGGATCCCCATTGGTGATGGGGAAGAGGCCAAACCCATGGTGCTTCAAGAGCGTTTCGAACCTTCCCGTGCATTCCAATGCCAACAAATCGGCCTGGACGACCGACACTTGTTCAAGTTGGTTCAAACAGTGGAATAAAGAGCCAAAAGAGAAGACCTGCACCAGACTTGCCTGCTCGTGGGTAATTGCTCAACCCATAGACTTGTCCCGATGCTCTCAAACGTTGCAGTGGAGTTTCTGCCCGCTCAAACAACTTCAACCTTTGGATGAGAGATTGACAGGTAACTTTAGACCTCACTTCAGAAGCTCAATGTGCAACAGAGTTCAGCAGGAGTGAATCGGGTGCGCCAGCTTCAGGACTCGTCAAAAAATCACATATATGTGCTGCACCAAGCATGAGAGGGCGAGGGTGAAAATGGAGTGAGGAAGTGCTGGGAAAATTTGAAGGTCTGGTTGAAAAAGACAAGAAGAACCCACGTGACGAAAGTGAGGATGAGGTGCCCGGTGCCAAACGGCATCGAAGAAGGAAGTTGGTTGAATTGCTGGTACGAAAGTTGTTCGTCCTGGAAGCGACGAGTCAATTGTTGAGGAGGTTCGAGGGAGACCTGAAGGCGCACGAAGTTGGAGAAAGTGGTCAGGAGGAAGCAGGGTCTTTTCAGACGAACAAAGAGATTGTGGAGCATTGAAAGTCCTGGAAAAAGTGTTCGTGTCGCACGGAAACATTGAGTCGGTTCAATGAACCAAGAGGTGATGAAAACGGTCGGGGGCAATGTAAAACACTCAACCATTGTGCCCTGTTTTTTTCACGCCAACGTAGACTAATTGATCAGCGTGCAAATAGCGAGAGTTGACCCAAAGTCGGAAAGATCATTAGACTCAGACAACAGTATAGTATAGTTTAGTACACTGTTGTTTAAGGGAAAAGTTTACTGTCTTTCCAGCGGGAAATGTCATGATAAATTGGGGAAATTGTCGCTGTATCCCAGTAGGTTTATGAAGCAATGAAACCGGGGCAGTCAAATGGGTCACTACAAGCTGGTTGTCACTAAGTCGACGCTCGTGACAAGTGCGACTTTCCGACCGTCCTATTCCGAAAACAAAAGCTTTGCCTCCGGTTATTGGGTCTCACCGCATAGTAGGTCATTCTGACCTTGGCCCATACAGCGGAGTTCGCTGTATGCACGCAGCTACAACGTATCTGCAGTACAGTCTGTTTAACAAATACAGTTCGACTGTAGTGAACAGTCAAACTTTATTTCCGCCATGTTGTTGGGCAGCTGTAAAAAGTTGAGTAAAGTGAGACTCACGACTAAGTGGAGGCAAAGGGAAATGCTGATGGCTCCATGACATTCTAACACGGGCAGTGCTGCTTAAGAGCGTCTTGAAAACCAACAGTCTAGCAGGATCATGACTTTTTCTTGCAGAAGTTTGTCACCTTGGGTCTGTTTCTTGGTTTCACATACAGACACAACATTTATTCTCTCATACAGCTGGTACGTTATTAATTCACTGGACAGCATTGTCCATGTTGCTCCGGTAGCTCAGCCTCATTCCTTTATATCTCACCAGTCTTTAAAATTAATCCACATACGTTGCACGTTTCTGCCTACACCAGCAAGATCGTAGAACAATGGTGAGAAGAGGTGATGACGGACCAGACAGACTCAATGGCATTTTTGATTGCATTTGTGTTTACACTTGAAGACAGCTGAGACAAGAGGAACACAAACATTGCAGCTGCCGCCTAGTATATAACAGGGTCGTGTCACGGAAACAGATTGTCTCCAAAGTTGGCATCCATTTCTCCTAGAAAATGGCTTCTCGGTGGAATCCCTCCTGGGACGCGATGCCCTGGAACTTTTACAACTCGCCACAAGAGAGATTTCAAGTAAGTTATCCATTTCTTTTTTGTTTGTCACCTGCAGAAGCTGCTATTTCCTCGTCAGTGCCACAAAACCCCCAGCAGACGAGCACAATTACGTTTATGACGAGATTTATGTAGCATATGGAGCCTCCTTTTGGAGCGTCTACCAAAAGTGGCGTGACTCAGAAAAATCATTCTGGCTGCGCAGAGACACGAGATGGCCTGACAAGCCAACAGACGACGGAGAATTGTTACTGCTGAGATGCTGTATTTTCATTTACTATGCTCATGAATACAAATTTCGTCTTTCACTGTCTCTGCCAAACTGTTCATTTTTAACTGCTGACTTGGAAGAGGTTAACTTTTACCTGAGTGTTAGCTTGATCCTAAAGGAACGCCTTTTTAACCCAGGATTTATTGGTCCTACTTGTCTCGTCGGAATGACTTTCATAGATCTCCAATTGCTCGTTTGGTGGGTGTTTTCTCGGGCCAAATAGGTTTCTTTTCTTTGCTCTCAGTTGTGAGAGCTCAGAAAGGTGGACTCTTCATATCACGACGGTGGACCCGCTGAGGGTCTTCCTACTTATGGGAGCACCCTGTACACGTCCCAGCGTCTCACCCAGCCCTTTCTGGAGCCAAAATCCACATTTCACCCTATGCGTTTCTGATGATTAATATCATGTGCTGGTGAAGAGCGAGGAGGCCCCAGATTTATCTCCTTTTCCAGGTACTGCCAACGTTCGTCTTAGGGGAACTATTTTTCATCGGGCTCGCGCTGCTGCTCTTGATTCACGCCGCCAAGCAGGAAAGTCAATTCTTTTCCAGCTTCGAAAGAAGAGCGAAGGCTCGAAGTTCCTGATTTGGAGGGCCAGATTAAGGCTGAGTCTGTTAACAATCACTATGCTGTCCCGAACGCCATCGAGTTTTTTTTATTACCTTTTTGGCAACCCTGAAAATGACCCACGATGCCGGAGAAATGGTCAATGAAGTAGGGGTTCCTTTTTGAGCTGTTGCTGGCATTACGAGGGGTGTTGCAGCAAAAGCGAGACTGCTCTTTGATTCCAATTAGCCTCCAAGAGCTTTCCACTTCTATGTAGTAGAGATTGATTGAAGAAGGAGCATGAAATCTTCATGGCGGAGAGCATTTAAGCTTGTGAGCAGCTTTGTCAAGTATGTTTCTTCATCAGTGATTGGTGTGAGGTACTTAGTTTGTGCCCTAGAAAGCAGACTTCATTCTTTATGAGGACCTGGACATGTCCTGAAACTGCTCTTTTTTTCCACACAGTGGGGGGGGGGTCTTGCAAAACACCTCACTTTAAGTGCTTTTAGTGCGCCTTTTAAGATCGGCTGACTCGACAGGAATAGAAGCTGCTTGGAAACGTTTAAAGATTATTCACAAACAGCTCACAGCTGGAGGATGTCATATAAGTTAAAATGCAAACAGTAGTCTTGTTCGTGCTTGAACACCCTCGTTTGCACCTGCAAAACGAGGGTGAATAAATAAAGGGTAAAAAATCCATTTTCCAAAATCCAGAAAATTACATTTTCTAATATACCAATTTATATTCAAGTTCGTATTGGAAGCACATGAGCAGACAAAGTAGATGAACAACTAACGCAGTTTGTGGCGGATTTCCTTAAAAATTTGCCTAGTTCCGGATATACCGAAATTTGACCCGAGGACTCGTCTTTTTAAGTCCTTCCAGACTTAAGAATAGAGAAAGGGTCCTTTAAGTTTTCCCCCCTGACGGCGTCTGGGACTGCTGGCAAAAGTGTTCCTTACAGGAGAGTCTTTTTCAGGCTGAACACAGTTGAGGTCGAAAATTCGCATGCAACTTCTTGTTCTTTAGCAGGCCAAGTGTGAAGTAGCATTCAAATGACAATGAATGAAGTTTTTTACTCCTAAAAGCTGTAAGCAAACTTTTGACCAACTGTGTGTGCAACACTAGCGCTATTCTGTCGCAAAAATCTACTCTACCTTTTGCAAAATTGTTGAAATGGTGACATTGCGCTGCCTAAGGAAAGGTCTAATGCTGAGAGCATTTAGCAGCCTAAATTCAGCGTGGTCACGGCTGTATCATTATGGTAATTTCTCTATTGGTAAGCAGCAGGTTTTTTGTTACGTCGTGAAGACCACAACGAGTTTCTGTAAGTTTTGTAGTTTTTTGTATTGGCCTATTTTTGCTTTGAATATTAAATCTTTTAAAATTGTCCTTGAGTCTTAGTAGAAATCTTGAGTTATGAAATCTTTTAAAAATATCTCTTTCAGCGGATGATTCGTCTGGTATCTCAGTTGGCCAGAAAAGTCAACTTCTGCAAGCTAATTGAAGCTGCGCCCTTTTTGCGCCATTCTTTGCACCGCAGTCTGACGATGCCCATGTGATACACAAAGAGTACACAGCAAGAGCTGGCTTTTCAGTAGACCCAGAGCACTCGGGATGGGTTCAAGCTGCCTTTTTGCAAGTTGAATTGAGAGATGTGAGCTCAAATCGAGTCAACAGCTGGAAGACACCCCTGGAGCTCTGAGCTCATGAGCACTGAAAAAAATCTCTCTTTTTATAACTCGTGCGCGCCGTTGGACTGCGGCACAAAGAATGGCCCCCAAAGGGGTCCAGACCCTATTAATTTGTGAAAGTTGACTGTTCTAGCAAACTGGGGTGTCAGATGATTCTTCAACTGAAAAAGATATTGAGCAGTTAAAGTAAAAATAGTCCTACATAAAAGAAAAATTAAACTCACAGAAACTTGTTGTGGTTCTTACGGTACAAAAAAGACTTTATTGTCCTTTTTTGTCCAGGGCCGCCAACACTTACTGACTTGGTTCCTGGCCCTGGTCGCCGGGACGGCCAATGACGCCTTCTTCATGGCGCTGCCGATCGTGGACAACTTTTGGCAGGTTGGGACTAGCTTAGGGCGCGCTTACACCGAAAGAATTTGGTGAAGTCATTCGTTTAGCATGTGGATTTGCAACTGAGAAAAGTGTAACCTAACTCACATGCTTACAATTCCAATGAAAGGTAGGACCGGAAAGGAATGTTCCCTTGTGTCTTTTGTTTACCCTTTTTTTGTCAGTCATAAATAATGTTTTCGTCTTCCCAAAAAGGCTCAGGCGTGTATCATGCTGACTCCTCGAATGCCTCTCTACATCCCCTGCGTGTACATCACATTCATGTACTGCGGCGCCGTGGCCGCGTGGCGGCTGAACCTTCCGCCAGCCGCGGAGGCCGCAGCGGCTGGAATTCTGGGAGAGATGATTTATGCACCCTACGACATCACAGGTAAGTGTACTCACATTGCACAAGATATCGGGGTAGTCTTATTTTGTTGAAGTTTTGTCCCAACTCGTCCCCAAGTGGGCTAGAGAAAGATAGGATTGCCAGGTGTTTTCTTTTTTTTGAAAAAAATCCTCCCTCGGCCTCTACGGTGGCCTCAGTGCGGCCTTGGACGTGTTTGACTAGGAGGAATCACCCTCGGAGTTATTTACGTTCAGAGTGGACATTTTATGCCTTAAGTCTACACTCCTCACTGAATCTGCCACCAATACAATGCATAGTCTTGCCTGCCAGACGACAGAACAGAAAGTTTTATTTTTGTAGCATAAGAGGAAACAACTTCATGCAGAACATTTATATTGCTCGAGAAGACCAAAGTTTGTTGAATGTGTATCATTTTGCATTTGGTGCTAATGCCTCTAAATAACCTCTGCACTATAACCGCTCTGAAATTGCCTCCGGAAACTTCTAAGCAAAACAGAAATGGAGCAACGAGCCAACACTCTGAAATCGCTGGTCCCGGCGGGAAAAATCGGCAACAGGCTCAACTAATGTCTGTGGAGGATTTCGGTGAAGACTCTGCTTTTTCTTCCGAACAACTTCCCCAGGTGTCTTGGGTCATCGGAAGAAGGTTGGGAGGACGTAAAAGCTGCTCGAGGAACATCTTCACATCGCCGTGTCCGGTTTGATGAAAATGTCAAATAAGTGAAAAAAGTCAAGGGACATCAATAGGGGAAGTCAGGCTGTAATCTGGTCTAACCCTTGGGTCAGTACAACGGGTCATCATCAGCATGGGCCTCAACTTCGAATGTCAGCCTGGATTCCACGATTGTCCAATGATGATGAGCACTCAGAAAGAGGCTCGTGGGAGTTCAAGCTGGAAAGAAAGTCGTTCTTCCACAGCTTGGTGACTCAAGACAGGTCTGGATGTTTGGCACACCCCTGAGACCAAATTCCAGTCTCGTCAGTGGCGACTCTAAGGTTCAGATCCGCTTACGTAAAAAGGAAAAGGTGACACCGTCGACAAAGAAAGAAAATCCCTGGTGCTCCGCGCTTTGGGGGATTCAGAGAGTATAATTTTGCAGCATTGGGTCCCCAGAGGTCAGACAGTGAAGTCAGCTCGTCACTGCGAGGTCATGAACAAGTTGATGGACATTTTTCGCCTGCACAGTCCAGGACTGAGTGGTGTCTTCATCTCAAAGATGCAAAAAAGTGCTGAGACGAAAGAATGGATGGCACAGAAGGGGGCCAAAACTTCACCCCATTGACCCCACTTAGCACCTCCTGACTTTTTTCCTGTTTCCTCAGCCGAAAAAAATGACTTGCTGGCACCCGCTTTGTGGCTGAGCTCAGAGGAGGACCGAGACAATCTGGAAGGCCACGTCAAAGGACGGCCTGTGCATAGCGTTTGAGGCATGGTTGTAGAGATGTGAGAAGTGCACTGAAGTCAGAGGTCATCAGGTCGAAAAGTCTTAATCGGTGATGTTGTGCCAGGGCTTATCGTTGGTGAACTAAAAGTTTTCTCGCACTTTTGTTGGTGTCACCCTCGTACATATACGTACGATTCACAGTACACGCATGTGATAACGTGTGGATGTCTGCTTTTCCTTGCTGTTACATGTTCAAGACTTTCTTCTCCTGAGAGAGAATCCAAACAAGAGCAAAAGTGATGAAGTCCGTTGGGATTGGGTAATCGGGCCGTCAGAAATTGCCCCCCTCCGAGATCACCATCCTCCAAGCCCTTCTTGAATGATGACCCTGGGCTGCTGTTGGAAGAAACACGGTGAGTGTCTTGGAGGCATAATTGGCGACATGCTTAATGCTGAGAAAGTAATTACAGGAATTTCTGCTGCCACGACAATTCTGGTCCGTACAAAAAGGAGCTGGGGGTATTTGGGGAAAATCACTACTAAAGATCTGGCTTTTTTTCCATGGACTGCTTCTTTCACCGTACTGAATAAGGTGATGCAGTGAGCTGAGCCACTCGAACTGACCCTTGAGTCACTACTGTGCGTGCAAGAATTGCCCTGCTATCGACGAGCACTACTTCAACTGGCTCCAGAAATGTGTAACACTGAAGCAGGATTAACTTAAGCAGCAAGTACCATAAAGGCCCTATACGCACAGCAAGTGTCAATTCAACACGTAAGTTCATGTGTCATCTTAAACTGGCTTTTAAGAAGAGTGGTTGAAGCAGAATGGGTGAGATTCTTTTTACAGCCAGCGCAGGCTTGAAGAGCCATGGCACACAGATGTGGAGGTTCAAAAGAACATTCACATAGATTTTTAATCATGTGAATCATGTAGTGAACGACAATTTAAATGTTGGCCAACCAGCCAGGTTGCGGAAGCATCGACCTCTCACGTGTTAGTAGCCCTGCTTATAATGCAGTAAGTCTAATGTATTCCAAATGTTTGGCTGAAATCTGGTTCAATGCCATTTGATATGCAGAAGGAAAACCAAAAAAATATGGACTTTCATTGCAAAATGGGGAAGCACAAGGCAATGTTGTATATAAATTGCACTGCAGTAACTGAAACAACTGTCTGGCTGTGAGGTAATCCACATCCTTCATGGTGTTGCCAGACATAGAGAGAGGTTCCCCATCTACACCAGAAGTATCTGAATGAAAGTTAACATGAGAATTTCTGCTTGACCTGTTCAATGCAGTTTCATTCTTTGCAATATCACATTCAACCGTTATTGTGTGGTTCCGTTTTATGACAAAAGTTCGTGTTTGGGGGCGTTCCTCTGCATATCTAATGGCATTGAACCAGATTTTAACTGAACATTTGGAATACATTTGACTTACTGCATTATGAGCTGGGCTAACGTGATAGCTACACAAGCTGACGAGTACAAAAGCCTTGTACTGGGCGACTGATACCATCTTAGCTTGCAACTTAACCATTTACTGCCACATCTCTGGCACCGGAGCTCCTGGGCACCCCACGTTGGTCTGGTTTTTTTTCTGGCTTACGGCCCTGACAGAGTAAGTTTTGTCTCGAATTTGAGTCATAGACCTTCGTTGGAGCGTTCGAATATCGTGTCAAAGTCGACTCGTGTGAGGCTAAGACAATGAAGCTGCACATTTTTTCATAGGATTCTTGCGCCCCACCCGGAACTTTGCCCACGTCACTGCAGCAAGGCTAAGAGCAATAAAAGAGCACTTCTGCGCTTCTCCAGTCATTGACTAGAATTTTTCGCCTTATCTCAGCTTCTGCCGAGCCAAGCTATCCTGGGCGACGTCGAGTGCAGCAGCTCCGAGAATGCTTGTACGTCGGTGCTGGATCTTGGCACATTTGACGCAACAGTGGCAGAACTTCTTTTTCCTGCCAACAAGTGACCACTTTCACTCCTCTTTCTGGTGGTTGCTTTGGTGGAAGAAGCTGCCGAATGGTGAATTTGTGTGTGAAAGAGAGAAAGTTGGGGCGTTCTCGGGTAACCACCTTTTTCCTCCCCCTCCTTTGCTCGAAGTTTTGCTCGGTCTCTTGCTCGTGTCTGGAATAAAATCAAATACAGGGTCATTCAAAAGTACCCTAACTATTTTTTAAAAAAAATTCTTGGCTTGGTGGCTTTAAGTTTGCCGTTGAATTTGCGGTTGTGACTGTTCTCGTTGCCAAACATAAAACAGTTCACTGGCAACTAGACACGGGTGCAGGAAGAACGTGACTTCTGGACCACCAACTGCAAGAGGGTCGGCCACAACAAGGCCTATGAGTAAGATAATCAAACGTGACGGTTTTTTTTTTAAAAAAAGAGGGGGGGGGAAGAGAAGTTGCGCCTGCGACAGTGGACCCTAACTTCCATATGGTGGTATCTAGACCAGTTGACTGAACAAAAGCTCAGAGTTATCGTGTCCAGCATCGCCAGGTCAAATACGGTGTGCATCATCATTGTCAAGCCACTTTTGAACGACCCAGTACTCCCCCAGGAGCCTCCATTGCCTGCCGAAAGCAGTGATCGAACTCCTCCGTCTTCCACCACTTGAAGGTCGGGCTGCTCGACGTGAATTGGGAGAGAACAAGAACAGTTGCCCGATCTGCGTAATACAGGGTGGAGCCCGGCCTTGTGTGGATCGCTTGTTCGTCTTTCTTCTCTGCAATCACCTGTCACTTGGTGCGCATGAAGAGGCCTCCTCAAGATTGTTTGCTGTCCTGTATTTTTTGGCGCCAAAGCAAAGGAAGGAGGGGGATATTTTTCCCTCTCCTCCTCCCCTGAGAATTGAGCTGCTTTTTTTTCCCCTGTGCATCTCAGAGTGTTGATGTTTGTCGAGCTGAGGTGAATGCGTGAGCGCTTCCAGCCAATGTCTCTTCCTCCAAGGTCACGCCACTTACCGAAAACTGCCTCGACATTTGCTTACCGACAACATTTCAACCGGACCAGGAAGCCCACACATTTCATTAAACGTAATTTTATTCAGTGTTGTGCTGCGTGAGTGGTTCCAAGGATAGCCTCGCTCGGCCATTCGTGTCTGCTCAGTTCCAGGTGCAGTCTGAACCACGCAGAAGGTACACAAAGCGAAGGACGTCTCTTTTTCCGCCTCACACTGTCTGGGGTCCTGGAGTGGCTTTGAGTTTTGCTGTGGTCGCTACCCCGATTGTTTTTGATGTCCCTTGCGTTGGAACCCTTTTTTTATTCCAGCCTCTATCCTTTCCTCCCTGGAGTCATTTCCCTTAATGACGCCACAAAGAAACTTTTTTGGCATGCAAAGGAGGCGAGAGCTTTCCGAAAGTTGCCTCTCATAGTCACCCCACGCAATATGAATGCTAAGCGCGCAAATGAAGGGCGAAGACGGATGGAGAGGGATTGATAAAAAAAGTTGCATGAATCCATCCCGCATGGCAGAAAAATGAGTGGATTCATCTGCTGGAACAAGATAACGGAAAAGGTGTCTCGACAGCGTTGGCAGCGGGTGAAAGTTCCCGTGATTGAGCGTGGACGTCTGCTCGAAAGTTCCTGACGCTGCCTCGGGCTTCTTAGGGAGCGATGCACCTGGTCGCAAAGGATTCCTCGTGCTTGTGTTACGTGTTGGGTGTCAACAGCGGAATGGTAAAGAAGTCGGAGACGTTGGAAAACAATCAGACGTCCAACAAGGGGGCGACTGGAGAGCTTCGACGACCAAGATCTGGCAAAAGTTTGCTTCAGGCGCAAGGTCACTGGAGACCCAGTCCGGATTTCAAGGGGTTTTGAGCCGAGTTGCTGTGACGTCACCGCCGGGAGGAACGCACTGTAGCCAAATCAGCCCTCAGAAGGCCAGCCAAGCGGTGTTCCCGGTGGTGACGTCACGCTCAATGCTTTGTCGTCACAAACGCCCGAACCTTGGACTCCAGAAACCTTGTTTAGACGTGTCGTTGTGACGCATCAAATTGGGTGAAAGGGTGCCAAACTGTGCATATGGAGCACACCTTGTGCTTCGTCACGTATTGGTAGGGTCAGTTAGGATTAGAACACTGGACAGCGTCTGTGCTCCAGTCAGGATGTGTCAGAGTAGGATAGGATAGTAAGGTCGGACAGTCAGGGTAGTTTCAGGCATCAAGTGGTACTCATGTCTAGACATGAGTTTAATGTTTGGTGCTGTGAGAGACTGGGACAGTGTAGAAAATGATAAGAAAAGGCATAAAACAAAGTGAAACGTTTGTATTTATATACGCATTAGGATCACTTTCCCCGTTCAATTTTCTCCGACTGAACCTTGGCAGCCCCTCTCACTGCGGGTGATTGGGTGCCAAATTCTCTCTTTCTCCTTTTTTGTCTCTAAATTTTCTTATTTGCCAAAGAAATTGAAAAGACGAAACGCTGCTTGCCGACAAACTATGGAGAAGTCATGTCCACTTGAGCACTTTGCCATCAGGCAAAATTGAGCTTCTTCATAATTTATCACAGCCTTGACGAAACTTTCGACAAACGCCTCCCGACGAAGGTCAAACCTTAGGATGAGGTCCTTTGTGACATTTTCATTGATCATATCTTTATAACAGTTCCAGGTTTGACGGCTGTAGAGGAACAAGATGCAACTGGGCCTGGTCAGTCCCCCATGATTGACTTGCCTTACAAATTTCTCGCTCATGTCTTTGTCTTGGTCACTCATCACAAGGCTTTTTAGCTGAATCTCTTCATTGACAATGTCTGTGAAGCCAATGAGTTGCAACATGAACCAAAGCAACCCACCCGCATTGTAATGTGTACAAGATGCTTTAGTCCTTCACTTCCCTGCTGTCACAAATAAGTCCTACTTCAGTAAACAAGTGCAAAAAGGGCATTGCATCTGGTTGTTTTCCTTTTTGCTGGGAGCCTTGGAGACTTCCAAAATGACAGAGATTATGCAGTTGGAGAACTTCAACAGAGACTGGAAACAAATCCTTTTTTATGCTTCAAGAATATTTCTACCAGAAAGTGAGTCGACTCCGCCAGCGGGAAGCCGTCGTATTCCATCTGGAAGGCCTCTCTAGCTTGTCTGACTGCAGCTGGCCCGATAGGACATACGAATGTCCTTCTCCCTGAAAATGAGGTGCAGCCTTGTCAAGCCCAACAGGCTTCGCGTCAAGGCCAGAAACGTCTGGTTTGTTAAACCTGAACCATAAAGGAAGTTGATATTTGGAAGCTGCGATACTTTGAAAGCTTGCCTCGTCTTGCTTCCCCTCCGGAAAAACATTGTGTCTTCCGGGTTTTAAGCCAATCGATAAACTTATTTAAAAGCTCATTTTTTTAAATTTATTCTAAGAAGTGGGAGGACGGTTAGGATCCAATTTTCTCTCCGACATATGGATTTCTTGTATGGATAATGCTCCGATTTTCTCCAATTTGAACTGTTCCACTTGAGACAATTCATGGATGCAGTGAAAGTTCGCTTGAAAGATTCCTCCCAGAGCCAGGCAAATGGGAGATTCACCGACTGTGGACGTTGTTAAATATGTCATTTAAGTCTTGAACACTTTAAGAAAGCAAGAACAATATATAATTTTTCTAGTGAGCAAAGAAAATAGCTTCTGATAGTGATCCATGATACGGCTCTTAAATGAACGTGTCCGTGTGTTCATAACTCAGTCCAGTCCGGACAAAATGAAACCATCATTATTGCAAACCAACGTCCACTTCATTGGGCCCCAGAATGAGCGAGTAAAACTATGCATTGTCGCTTAAGTTCGTGTACGATGAAGTGGTACAATTTATTAGGGGTTAGTAGTATTGCTGCTATTGGATCGGTTGAAACCTAGTCCTACTCTGCAATGTGCCCAGAAATGAGCTTAAGGCTACCGACCTTTTTTGAAGAGGACCTCGCGCTGTCCTTCTTTGATCATGAGCTGATATTAGTTGGTGGACTTCTAGACACTTTGCACTATGATAGCTACTGGCCGACTGAACAAGTGCAGCAGGCTGGCGAGCAGTAGGCCTCTGACCACGCGATATCAGGTCTAGTAGCGAAGGCATCTCATCTTTCGGCATCTAATTTTGGCCAATGTCGTCTTCATATTCGCAGAAGTAAAGAAAGAGTGCGCTGCGTATGAACGCAAACACCCTGCTGGGTACCATCACTTCCCTAATGTTGGAGAAAGCAGTAATTTCTGAAGACGAAAGCCGATCCTGTTCACGGAAATCCCGAATGTTCGCAATCAGGCGTTCCTCCTCCCTGGCACTGAGCGTCGTAGTGCCAACCCTTCGCTGGCCAGGATTGAGCCGATGACAGTCCGCACTGGGTCTTGGGTGACCTTGGCGCGGATAATGCGGCGTGGATGGAAGGTGTTGGCGCTTGTGGGATCACCAGACCTTGGTCCCGAAGAAAATCTAAGCCACCGCGGACACGTCCCTCTAACACCGTTCAGAGCACGTTGCCGATGAGAGATTCTTGGTGGCTGTGCACTTTGCCCTGAGCTTCCTGACCTGACACTGCAACACGCTGTCCATTGCTAACAGGGAGAAGGCTGAACGCTCGCTCAATAGCGGCATTCCTCGAAGTCGGGAGATCCGTCTTCGAAGGAGTCTTGGAGCAGCCATGCCTGTGTTGTCGTCGGTATGATAGATGCAGTGGCGCCTTTTTACTCTCTTTTTGTCCGTCATGGAACACCTGCAACCTCTCCCCACGGATGTGAAGGTCTGGTGAGCTTTAACGCCAAGGGGGTCTCCGGGGGTGGGTGGGTGAGAGCCTCCCCAGAAAAAGTTCAGTCAATTTCATCAACTTTAACGCGCTCAAAAAGGCTAATTTCCTGTCTCTCTGGTGCACCTCCCTTTCCATCTTGCTGCCTTTTGAGCACTGTAGCATCAAAATGGGCAGAACCCCTGTACTCTATAATGTATCCAAGTATCAGATTTACACATTGGACGTCAAGATTTCATCCCAACACGTTCCAGTTCAGCGTATGCAGTGAAGTCATCTCCGCGGGGAGTGCTTACACCAGGGACTGTAGTGCAGTTGACGGTGCCTGAGTCCGAAGATTTCCCATTCCTGCTGCGGCTGCGGTCTCCTCACCTGACTTTACCGCAAAAGCGCCCCCCAAGGCCGCTCAAACGGGCGCCCAAACTGTTGCCGACGTCCTCCGCACTTTCACGTTCTTCTTGTCTCAGTAAGTGCATTATGGGACTGTTTTTGCCTCCATACTTGGCCTGCGCCGCAGAAGTAGGGGAAAAAGTACTTTCTTAGTCCGCTCGTCCCAAGTACTTCTTGTGGTCGTCGTTGCCGTCATCTTTGTCCTCGCCGTCATCATCCTACCTTTTCTTTCTGATATTTGAATCTTTGCGATTTCATACGCGATAACGTCAATCCAAACTGACTCGGTCGCCCAAGAAAGTTTTGGGCGTGCCCGACAAGAAGAATGAGCTGAGGAGAGCACGAGAAAAATCGCTCTAGGCGGACGTTCAAATTAAACTTTGCGCAGAAATTAACGGAAACTCTAGCCTTAATAGTATTCACCATCCCACGGAAGCTACAGCGCGTGCGAGAGCTTAAGTTTCAATTACGTGAAGAATAGAGATCCTGGAGATTTTCTGCGCGAAAAATAATACTCTTACGTTGTTTTCTCATTGCTTTCTTATTTCATTTTCCGACTTTCCTCGGCGCCTCCGGAGGAGTCTTTCGTGCTGCAGTTTCATGATGAGCCACACTGTACGCGTAGTGCAGCACCAGCGTCTCCGTGGCGTCGCAGGGCCCTGAGACAATGCACCACAAGTTGATTGGAGGGGTCGCTTTCTCCCAGCTGCTTCTCCTCACTCTGGGACGAATGCCTGCACCTCCAGATTGGCTTCTCCTCAGCTTCCTCATCTTTTTCCCTAATTGCACACCCATCGGAGAGCGAAATTCGTCGAACTAGAGTGTTTTTCTGCTGCTGAAAGTGAAAGATAAATGAAAATTTGTGTCGTGGGCACTCGGGGAAAATGTGAGAAGGAAATGGCCCCATCTCTTGCCGAGATTTGCGCAATTCGGAGAGGGTTGCTTTTTCTTCGCATCCGCAAAAGTGGATTTTTTTGTTGCAGACAGCATCAAGGAGGAAAAAATATATAAGAAGCTACGAAGCTGTTTCCTTAGTAAAAAGCTCCCATGGCAGGACCAGCAAGAAGTTGCACTGCAGTTTCGAGGAAGAAAGTGGAGCCAGCTCATTTTTTCTCCAATATCAGTCCCAGGTTTGGTTACATTTTGCAACCTACGCAAGAGCGACTGGTTTTGGCGGAACTGCAGCCCTTTGTTGCCGTTTTTATCCTTCCATGTCTTGTTTAAGCTATATTTCTACGTCTGCTTTTGTACTCGTCTCAGTTGTCGCTTGCTGGCTTACGTGCAACTATAATACATACTTTTAGCAACAAAAAGTGCCTTGCGTACTCAAAGGAAATCCACATTGTCAAGAAAAGGGCTGTCTGAAAGCTCAGATATCTCCTAAGAAAGAAGAAAGGTTGCTTCATTCAGATTTTCTTTTGTTTGTGCTGCTTAGTCAGGAATACAGGGTGTCGATGTCAAATTCCCCCCCCCCCGCATATCATGGTACAGAGAGATGTGTGAGCTTAAGTAGCTGTAGCCATGCCTATACTCAGTTGGCGTCAGCGGAGGCCAAGGTCAAACAAAGCGAGGCTTTTCATGCCTGTTACACAATCTTAGAGAGACATTTTCGTACACCTTTCCGGTGTTTTCCACACGTCTGCCGAGCCACCTTGAAGCAGCTGAGTCAGGACGATGCGGTCAGGCTAGTTCAGCTTCGATTTTTCAGTTTTTTCCCCTCAAAAAATTGGACAATTCAAATATCTTCACCTGGTGCGCACATTTTTAAAGATGTTTACTGGGCTAAAGAATGCATATTCGTTCTACTCCGCAGGGATCAAGTTTGTATGGTGGACTTGGCACGACACCGACGCGGCCATTCAGGCCAGGATTTTGGGCGCACCGGTCGGCAGCTCCATTTGGGTCGTCACTTTTGCAGGTAAGACAAAAAAGTGCCCAAAGTTTGCTGCAGCAGTGCAATTTGCCGGTGTGTCATTAAGCTTGGCTGCGGAGCCTCATTTATTATCCGTTTAAGTACCTTGTCGCAACGTCGCATCTCTCATCCATACTTCATGCTTCCGCGTAAGAGGGGTTTAAAGTTTTTAATTATTCTAATAATGACGACCTCAGGCTTTAATAACAATAACCTTGAGCTGCAGACCCGGACTACCGGTAGTGTCGAAGGCACATGTGCTTTGAATGGTGCGGAAACGTGGAAGGATTAAAAAGGGAACTAAAATTCGCCCGGTGAAACCCGGCCAAGCGAAAGCCAACCCCCGAGCAGGATTTATTTCCTTCTGCGCCACGCCCGGGCATCCAGAGAGGTCTTGACGGTGAAAAGTGAAAAATGTTTTCCCTGCTGCGTTACCCTGTACATTCTGAAGTCTTATGTCTAGAAGTGCAGTGCAGGCGAAGATGCGTCAGTGCTGCCACAGTATATCCGAATTCATCCATCCATTAGTCTTGGCGTCAACTTCTGACGTAACTTGGTCGTCGCTGCCGTGTCACCGGCTGCAGCCGCCACGGCAGCAGCAACAACAGCCACAACACGCCTTAATTAAAACGATGCCACCTTAGCTACTGCTTATCTAACCAGCTAAGAGAAAGCACGGGGGAGAAATTGTGCTTCAATGAGAACAACGTGGTCTAACCGCATTGCACGCAATGGCCTTGATCTTTGCCTGTACAGCTTCGTTCCACCTTCTACTACGCTTCGGTGTCCTTTCCAAGAGGTCCTTCGGCGAGCTGGTGCGCGGCTCCTTGTTGGTGGCTCTGCTGTCGACCCCGCTGATGATGGTGCAGATGGCGCTCCTGCAGCTCGTCTCGGGAGACGCACAGGTAAGCACCCGTCAGATGTCGAAGGCTTAATTCTTTCGCTCATCATTTCTTGCAGGGAAGACCCACCGAGCGGTCTCTGGCAGCGGTGCTGCTGATCTACTTCGCCGTCATCGTCGTCGTCCTGGTTGCTCTCAGGGATAAGGAGAAGATCAATTCTGCAGTGTCTTCGTGGTCGTCCGAGTTGGACTGGATCCCCAGAACAGCCCTCACTGCTTATTACTTGCTTCTCTTCGGTATGGATCCTCCTCTCTCCTTCCAGTTCTTATCTTGCCAGCACAACTCTCTGTCCTCCCCAGGCATAATGTGCTTCGGCGTTCCCGAGAACCACGTCTCAACCGGCGTCCACCAGTCTCTTGGACCCTGTGACATTACTGACGTCGACTTGTCCGGACATACCAGGTAAATGATACGACTGCTGGAGCAACAAAAACCAATACAGAAATTTCAGGCAAGTTTACCTGTGCGCGGACACGCACACACAGGACTTCACGTTTGATTGCGGAGGACCAGAAGATGGATATTTTTCCTCCGACTGGTACAGGATCTGTGGAATGCCGCACAAGAATTTCGGCCTCTGGCTATTCTCGGTGGCCTCGCTCGCCCTTGTAGGCACGTCTGTGTTTCGAAAGGCATTTGCCGAAAGGCCACTTGCGATAAAAAAGGATGCTTGATCCTGTGATACCAGAGAGCACAGAGCAAGCTGACGTTGGAGTAGACACTGAGCCGCATTTAAGAAAAGAATACGCTGCAAATTCCCTTAAATTCAGTAAGCGGCGACGAAATGAGGCGTCCCTCCGGTCAAACTTTCCAATATACTTTCCAAGTCGGTGCGCAGTCCGATGACTACAGAAGAAACCGTTCTCTCCTTTCTCCCTATGTATGTTGCTTTCCAAGCCTTTACGATGGCAATTTATGAACCATGAAATTCCAGTGTCATCCGACGAAATTAGCTCACAAAATTCATAGCGCAGCCTCGTTCTACCACCCATTTTTTGCTTCTGTCCTATTTCGCCCTCTTATGTCCTTCCTCCGTGTACTGTACTAAAAGTTCTACACTGGTAATCTCTCCCTCTCGTGCTGCTTTGTATTCCACACGACGCATCGCGGAGCTAAGAATAGCAGGCTCCACTGACGGCCTCAACATCCTTCATGCTTCGCCCAAGGTTTGTGGGAGACTCTTCGACTTGGGACGTGAGTGTCACAGTCAACTGCAGAAAGGCCGCTTTTTACTTATTCATGCAAGGATTAGTTAAGGTAGCAGGAAATTGACTTTCTGCAAGAAAAAATTTGGCACCGGTCTCAACTTTGATGTAAGAGACTGTTGGGAGTTGGGGAGCCATGAAACCGCAGTGTGGTCGTCGTCGTCATCTGAAGAGGACTGGCTATGATTTATTCTTAGACAAATTAGTTTTTCTAAACTGCAAGAACTGAAAGGTACAATAATGAGCGGAAAGAGGGCGCACAATGCGTAAATGGCTCAGTGCCGTCTGCGCCTTAGATCGAAGTTGCGATCGTCGTCGTCTTCTCTTCGATCGGCAGGGAAAGAGGATGCAAGAACTTGAAGTTAGAGAGCCCGGTGCAAGCCTCGGGCACGGCGCGCGCCTGGTCGGCAGCGCCCTCACTGCCATGCGACCAGTGGTGGCAGAGATCGGCATCTTCAGCGCCTGCGCCACGTGCTAAAAATCCTTGCACCAGCCTCAGCTCGGCTTCACTGTCCGTGGCGAAAATACTGATGGCGACCTCTACGTCCGACCTTCTTCGCGTTCTCCAGCTGCTTGTGCAGGTTACAGAATCCGTCCCCGACGAGATCGAGGTTCTCCTGAGTGGAGGCTGAGGGGTGCGCCGGCCGTGAGGCCGGACCACCACTGTGCATCTTGAGGGCTCGAACAGTCGCCACTAGCACCGCAGCGTGCGGAGTCAGCCTTGGAGAGTACAACGCATCTGTCAACAACATCTGGCTTAATGGAAGATGACACAAGTATCGTGTTATCCGAGTAGCGGCGTTTGATGTTGAAGAATTTTTCCGTTCCAATATCTGCGTCAAGTCCCGCCTCCGTGACCACGAGTCCATCCTCGCCCACCAGTTTGAGGGCCAATTTATCCGCCAGAATGGTAGAGTTTCTGTGGACAAGGTTGGCCAAGGGGCCCACGTGAACAAAGATCGGAGTCCCCTCAAGGGTCTGCATCACGTTGGGCCTGCGGGGGGGGGATATGCATTGTAACCAAGTAGCCATAGAACGTTACGCAGAGTCTCACCTAATCGCGTCTTTCATGAGCGTTCACGCATGTCATGGCGGCTGGCGGTCAGGGTTCGGATCGCCATGAGCTCGCTCGCCATGCTGATGCCGAACCTGTGCCTACCAGAGGATCATGAACATGCGCCGCACTTCAGGTCCCCAGCAGAGCGTCGTCAACACTGTCCACGAAGTTGTTGTCACTACACAAAAAGACGTTACAACACTAATTGGTGCCTTGTCTCCCCCGGACAGTCCGGACCCTCCTGCCAAATCTATTCTTGGACTTTCCTGTCACTGTTGTCCGTAACAATCGGAGACCGTGGACACAGTCATGTTGACGGGTCCACCTCGGCACGTCTGACCTCAGTGTCAGATGGGTCGAGTCATGATCCCTTTCAACCCAAGTTGGACGGGGTGGCCTGAGACGGGTCAAACCATTCTTGACCCGTATTAAAATTTCCTGTAACCGAAAGAGGAACCGCATTTGGCACAAAATATGTGCCGTACAGGATACGTGTTCTTGAACACCAACCTAGAGTAACCGAAACTTCCGAGGACCTTTCTAAACAGCTGCATTTCACAATCAGATTAAGCAAACTCATGCTGACCCATCATTTTCCTCTTGCTGACCAACAGGCCAACCTGTGAAGCTGTAGATAGCCCATTTTTGACTTGAGCTGTCCTGACCAGGAATTAAGTAAAACCCTGGCTCGAGGACATCACTAATAGTGACTGCGTACTAAAAGTACTGATTCACATCTCTTTTACAATACAGTGGACTCCCGTTACTTGACTCACGGATAATTGGGTTTGTCGGTTTGTTGACTCAATTTTGGGGGGAACCAAATCCAACTAACCATTTTACTACAACGGTGACATTGCTGAATTGAGTCAAAAATATGCTTTTCACTGTACCACGTGCTTTTGAGAAATAATGGGAGTCTACTGTATTACCAAATGTGCTGGATCTCTGGACTCTCTCATGCACGAGTTTAATGAGTTAAACACTTGAATTTTGATGAACGTCAACAAAAGAGAGTGATTCGAGCAAAAAGAAGTCTTTCTTGTCTGCTGTGGAAGTCCAAACCTCATGTTCTTGAAATCTTCCTGTCCAGATCCTTGATCTCTGAGCGGGACCACCTCATTGCACCTCGTTTTCAGTCAATAGCTATTCATTAGCCGTGAAATTATGGGAATTGATTTCATGGCTAATGTCTAATTCTATTTCAGATTTGACGTTTATTCGTGACTGCCTTTTTTGCTAAAAAAATCGTCTGTTGACCTGTTTCAGTCTAGCCCCTGAGGTTGTTGTCAGCCGCAGCCGCAGCCCTCTACTCAGCAGACACAAATTTTGAGCTCCCTACTCACTCAACAAGGTGATGAGTCATTTCACACATAGGAGAAAAATCTTGAACACCCTGTGTCATGCAGTCAAAGCGTGGAGCACGAAGTCATGGAGTTATGTACTTACTTTATTTCTAGTGAAATAAAGTATTTCTTAGTTCATGCATTGCTGCACAAAAATCGTGAAAGAAACTCAAATCTGAAATAGAAACTGCTGAAAAATGATGAAAACAATCTAAATGACAATGGCAGCAACAGCAAAAGTATTAGACTAACAGCTAGACATTAGTGTCAACAAGAGCGAAAATGTGCTCAGGTGAATTTCTGACACTTGTCTTTTATAGACTCAGCTATTAAAGCTGACGGAGTCGACACAATTGCCTTTCCTCAATGGAAGAATAGTAGAAGTTAGGACCTTCAACACAGTGGTCTCGCTCAAGGCATGTTAGTTTTGGTAGCTGAATATGTTTCGTCCACAGTCACAATGGATAAAAATATGGAGCCACAAGGCACGCATCTGCACTTGGGAAGTAACTGACTTAGATTGCAGAAAACTAGGGATGTTTGCTATTCAGAATGGACGTGGTGCAGCCCCTACGAGAGGCCAGTGAGGTCGAAGGAGGCCATTGAAGAGGCTGTGGAGGATAGTCCAGGAAGAAACGCCACCAACTAGCATCCCCTCTCACCCGATTTCAACTGCAGCAGAACGACGGCTCCTGAGGGATGAACTCCGATTAAACTCGCACCAGAGGTCGCCGCGACAAGTCCTAAGGCCCACGGACCGTGAAAAGAGACCCACTGTTCACAATCAACTGAAGGAGAAGCCAGACGACATCGTGATTCTTTTTTCTGATGAGAATCGCTTTTTTTTCGTGAGATCATCTTCAGCGAGACTCAATTTTATCAAGGCTGACGATTCTGCGTCTTGACGCTATTGTTCATTTAAGTGAGGAAAAGCACTAAGCAAATCTTTGGGATTTTTCTGTGATGGCCTCGGATGCTCGAAAGTATGACTTCATTGTTCTTCAAGGATACTATAGACTCGATGTGAACGCTTGCCGGACGTTCAAGTACCAGGGACCGATGATTTTTGGCAAGACTGATGTTGCCCCTCTTACCATGAAAAGGAGCTGCTTACAGACTAGGCCTAAGGCAGCTCAGGGCAAAATGCCTCCCGGGCCAAAACACATCTCTTATGCTTGAACACTCGGTCCATTTAGTACCTCCCTGAGAATGTGTTCCCATGGGCTTCAGGGACATAGGGAACGGCACCATTGGTGGTGGCTGAAGGACAGGTACTGTACTTATGGCAGCATCTGCGAAGCTCAGGGACCGTTTTTAAGGAGAATGCATGAATGAACAATACATGGAGGCAATTTGGCCACCTAAAACTGTTGCCGCCTTCCACATTGTTTCGTTCACTGATTTTGCGTAGTGGACTCTTCAAAGCATTGGAGAAAAGTCACGTTGTTACGAAGAATTCGATTAAACAATATCTTCAAAGCAAATTTCACTTACTTTCCGCCTTTATAAACGTAGCCAAAAGGGGCAAACTGCTTTTTCAGCCATGTCATGTTAAGAGATTTCACATCTTCTACCCAAAATCCCGATCTGTTCTTCATTTGGTGGATTCTTATTACAAGAGCGATGTCGACACCGGCCACTTTTCACCTTCAGTTAGGAACCCTCAAGCTAGAACCGCAAGTAGCGTAGCCCTGAACTGCACGACTTCTTCATTCATCCCATCCTTGTCCCGAGTTGACTGCTGCTTAGAGCCTCTTCCACCCCCTCAGCCATCGAGCTCACTCAAATCACAAATGTATGCATGCATGCCCTTCTTTGGCATTGACACATGGATGAGGGGAAGCAGCTGCCAGTTCTCCCAGTCGCCAGTTTTCTTGGTATTTCTCAGCCTCTCTTCTTGGAAGCTTTTTATTGTGGAATAAAAAGACTTTTTTTCTCGAGTAGAACTCAGCACTTTACTTGTGAAAGAGCCGGACGACAAAAAACTTTGACCTCATAACGGGAAATGTGCATTGTAACCGGCACTTGAGGATTTTGATGCCATGCACGTACCGACTTTGACCCTACAAGGGCAGACCTCATAACGAGAATGCACCCTTGACAGTGCACGCGAGGACGATGGATGACTACCATGATGTGAGTGACGCTCAACAGCGTCCTGCGCACTTTCAGCGTCTGCCTGGTGTGCTCCTTCTGGGTGTCCGACTGCCCCACTGTTATCTTCCATGGATATCGATCATTGCTGTCGATCACACGCTGCCCCGTGATCGTGTCAGGGTCGATGTCGAGCAGGGCGAATTGCATCACGTCGTCTGAGCTCAGGTCGTTAGGGGTCTTCTCCTCATGGATGCAGGCGCTTCTTCTGGACGGGCGAGAACCATCTCTTTCCACCTGTGCTCACAGGCACTAAGCGCTTGTAGGGCGCCTCCAGCGTCTGGGTCCGCTTGTGGAGCATCCTCGTCGATCTGAGCCGCCAACAGGTTCTTGGCCGTTATGATGGCGTCGATGTCGCCAGTCAGAAGCAGGTTGAACTTGTCCATTGGGATGATCTGGATTACTCCGAGTGTTTTATATCATATCTATCACAAAAAGCCCGAGGGTCGTCTGCACTTCCGTCTAGTGTGCGTCTGTCCGCGGCAAATTTCCAGCTTTTGCGCGGCTGATTTGATGAGCGCTGAGGGCGCGGAGCGCGCGTTGAGTGCGAGAGGGCCGTACGTGCGCCTGTCAGACACACTCACATATAGTGATGTAATTTTTTTGCTACCCAATGAGGTGGGTAGCACGTAAGCGCTAGTTTAACGTACGAACGTTGCACTAGATGCAAAGCAAAGTATGCTTGTCTTCTGTGCAGCAGCTCCTCCCTTGAGGCCAAAGGTAGGCCATTGCAAAGGCTGCACGAACACGTTCTTCGCCCACAGCGAGCCCAGCGCTTGAGCGAGGCCGATCGTAGTCGTGCTCTTGTCCTCGCCAAAGGAGGTTGGGGTGATGCCTGAACTGGCGCACATGGCGAGACGGAAATTTATCACTCAACCTTTAAGGTCCTTCTGTCACCTGCGACCACAATGTATTTCCCCGGTCTTCCTCTCGACCAGTCTGACAAGAACGGATAAGGACACCTTGGCCTTTGTTGTTGCTGTAGAGGTCGGCCTCCGAGGACGAGAGGACGAGAGGCAAAACCGAGATGTACTTGGGCTCTTGAGCACGAGAGATGTCAATGCTAAGAGGAACCTGGAACATCAGGCTTAGTCAATCACTTTTTTTACCGCTCGTTGCTCCTCCCAAAAATCTTTTCCAGAGAACTGACCAATAGCTGAGGTACCCCTTGGTCGAGCTTTCCACCAGGACTGCTCTCTCGGCGGCCAAGACCGTGTTGTTCATGAGACAGGTGTCCGTCATTGGGCCCACACCGCCAGACGAGATCAAGAGGGCAGCGCTTCGACGCCTCGTCGAACCCAACGTCCCCGACATGTGGGTGTTAAGTTTTTGGTTGATTTCGGCAAGTTGTCATAAATATAGTACACGGCCTATGCATAATACAGTGGAGCCTGTCTTTCTATGAGTAAGATTCACGCATTTGATTCTTACGTATAGAGGTCATTCTTATGGAGAGGTACCAAGTGTAGATAAAAAAAAGTGCAACTTTCTTCTAAAATCCTTGTAGTGAGGTTCCACTATAGAACAATCTAAGAACTTTGTTCTCAGCTGAGGAGACGGAGGAAATAACAAATGTATAGTGTGTACGTCAAAGATTACGACCTAATTCCTCCAAATGCTTAGTGGGTGCATACGAACTTCTCGACCATTTCGAACTTGACAGCGCTTCAAAAGTTGTGTGTGAGTGTGCGAAAATTTGTAAATTTGTCTGCCTTTTTTTCCCCATGGCGTTTCTTCCCTCCTCATCAATCAGACGCGATCCATAAGGCTTATGCGCATATTGGCATGTAGGCCTGGTCGGGGGTTCGTCTTCGTCTTGTGCCTGCTGGACACGGACAAGGTGCCATTGCCAGAGCTGAGTGCTGCTTAGATATGCACTTAGAGCTTTACTCAGTTCTGGGAGACTTCTTCAATAAACTCGTGGTCACATCAGCTGTTACCACAATTTGGTTTTGGTTTTGAGGCGGGAATCAGTTGCTTTTACTGTTTGAAGCAGGAAACATTGAATCGTCAAATTGACAAAAATGCCAAAAGCCCAGAGAAAAGTCCTACTTCGATTGTGTCTGCATCTGGGTGCCGCTCGAATTCTTCGATATCGAGACCCCAAGTGCAAGCTCTACTCTAATTGTGTCTACGTCTGGGGGTCCAAGTTCTACTTGGACTGTGTCTACATACGTCTAGAAACCCGAGTTCTTCTCCAAACTCGTGTATCTTTTATAAGCTAAAGTAGCAATAAAAGTATCGCCCCAAAATATGCATTCCAATAATTCAAATGGGGGAACTTCTTGATGTGGCAGAGGTCACGTGTTGCTAACACTTCAAGTTAAGAGAGGGAAAACAGAAACACCATTTTTTTAAACCATTTCACTATACCCCTAATATGTCACTATGCGTCAAATACATCATACTCGAGGGTAAATTCAAAAACTCACCCCGATTCTTCATAGCCCACACATTGAAAACCTCGCGGAAGCTTAGGGATTCCAAGAATATGAAAAAATTGCACGGTGTTGCCTTCAACTTTCAGTCATGCCCCGAGAATCAAGGAGGACAAAAAATTTATGGCAGCTTTTCTGCTGTGACAGTTATCAATATACATACATTTCCAAGCAGACACAACTTGTCCTTATTCTTGTCCTTGCTCGCGCGCGCTCCTCTTTTTCCTTCAATCCTTTACAGTGGCAATTTTTTCATTCATGGCCAGGGTTGCGTTTTGGCTCCAAGGGTAATGGCCTGAAGGCCTCAGGGAAGAAAAATGCTGCCCTCCTCGAACTTCTTCTGGAGCCGCCAGAACACTTACGGTAATAGCTGCGTTGGTCATAACGGAGCTTCCTGCGGGCTCCATTTTCATTTTCAAGCAAAAAAGGAGGGGGGGGGCAAAATGCCTGGTCCTACCATGCAGTGCAGAATGAAATATTCAAGTGGTATCCGTGACTCCGGGGGGGGGGGGGGGGGGGGGTACCCCGAAAAAAAACCGTTGGTAAGTGCCAATTGCGGGGGGGGGGAACAAGTGGACAGAAAAACGACCAAAACGGGGAGTCCAAAAACGTGT
>JAAUXU010054863.1_pt1 | contig 33063 bp, 21 predicted proteins | sample 7278151 | NCBI WGS metagenome assembly JAAUXU01 (sample SAMN14350113, study PRJNA611818) | marine sediment metagenome | isolation source: surface marine sediment (1.8m) | place: French Polynesia: Moorea | collected 2018-08 | reverse complement strand
GGGTCCGATCCTGACCGAACTTGCAATCAAGTGCCAGAGATGCCAGAGGAGAAAGATGCTCTTTTTGCAATGTGGGACGATGTTGACCAATCAGTCCTCTGCTGTGGGGGGGAATCCCCTTCCTCTGAGTTGAAGCGATGCTTCAAGTACACAGGAGATGAGTGGATTGATCTGGGAGATGTTTTGACACATCGGAGGAGATATTCCAGTGCAGCAAAACTCAGTGATGGACGTTACTGGATCGCAGGAGGATTAGAGTAAGAACGGTTGAACCCTTGTGTTGCAACAAAAAAGCGGACAAAGTCATGATTTTGTTTCGAGGGTTGATGATATTTTCATTTTTTAAATGTGACTTAAGGACAGAGGAGGGTGAAAGCAAAAAAAGGCCTGAGAAAAAGTCCTTTTTTCATACATTTATCTTTTTTTAGTTTTGCACTCATACTTGCACTTGTTGCACAACACTCCCCACTTAAAATGCGCAAAAAGTAAAAATCTTTTTCATGACTTTTCCTTTTTCCTCACATTTTGCCCTTTTTTCTGTATGCTTTGTGTTCTATCCCTAAGCAACACCTACATAGAATTTTACTCTGACCAATGACTATTTCCAAAACCACTACTGTTCACCAGATTAATGAATTGCATCCTGTGTGTCATATTTCCATCTGCCTCACTCTGCCTCACTTTGTTTAGGTCTAGAATCTACATTCCATGAGACACATCTTGACTCTGATGTGTTTCATTTAGGTCACTGTGTGTATGTTTGGATGTGTGAGATGATGAACAAATGAGCACTGACTCACTTTTGTTGTGATGCTGTCTCCAGATGGCACTTGTGTAAGAATGCCGGAATGGTACAGACACATGCCAAGATCAGCGTCACGATCTGACAAACTATCCTAACCTCTGCATGATGAGGGACCCCTACAATGATGTCCTAGGACACTGCAGACACCACAAATGATTATGTGAGCTGTATCAAGAAGATGAAGGTCAAAGAGATCCATACATTGCATTGCACGAATGATTGAAAATGATCCCAATTTGTCTATGTCTCATGTTCGTATCATGTCCAGAATCTAAGAATTACACCTTAAGCATTGCTTTAACCCTCCAGCTTCTAGTTCCTGGCTCTACAGACGACGCAGTAGCCTTTAAGCCTATAGCTCTTAAGCCATTGTAGCTAATGCTGTCACTTCCAGCTCATGGTTGAAGTTCGAGCACTCTACTTGAGCCCAGTGGCTGTGCCCATCCTGATCTTATATAAGAGAACTAACGCTACCTTGAGTTTCAGATTGTCTCACTCAAGTAGTGATGGCCAACGCAGAGTATTTCGTAGACACACTGAATTTAAGAAAAAATGACGACTCTCACAATAATGGGACAATATTAATGAGTGTTGAGGAGAAGAGAAGTAGCTTAGGGTATTAACATAGGAAGCTCTGATTATGACACAAGTGCAACTTCCAACGATTGACTGACCTTCAGCACGTGCAAAGTCTGTGACTTCTGCAATCATTACAGTGATGATGGTGCTCAAACCTCCGAGTTCTACCAAGATGGGACATTTGTGGAAGGGCCGCAGCTACCAAATCGTATGAGGAGTCATTGTGCTGTGGAGGTGGAACCTGGATTGGTCTTCATAGCAGGAAATTATGATTCTGGCTATCAAAACACAGCATTTGCATTTGACCCCGTGACTGGAGCATTTCAGCGTCTTCCAGACATGACCCAAGGACGAGAGGGTCCTGGTTGTGGAGTGGTCGATAAAGGAGACTCGTAAGAGTCAATCTCACTTTTAACATCTCTTATTTGACGTCCACAGACACATGAAAAGAGTGAAAAACTGATTGTGTGTTTGCACTCAGATCATGATTTGTCTGTACAGTGACAGTGAGAACAACATTCACAGTACTTATTCCACTTCTGTCACAGCCACTTGTGGAGTGGTTGACAAAGCAGACTTGTGAGTCCATGTCTCTATGAAACTGACAATTCCAGACCCGGACAAAATGTCTAAAATGTCTGCAGATTTTTTTTCTTCACAAAAAAATCACAATCTTTACATTTTTTGTGGAACTTTGGAAAGCCAGAGAAAGTTCTACCCTCATTACATTTTAGAGGTCCTGCCTCTGTAAAGCAGATTGAGTGAAAAAACAGTGTGGAAAAAATAAAGAATAAAATGATGCACCTTCCTTTTTTGGAGGAATGCGGTTGACCTTTATTTGTGAGCCTTAAAAGGGGGGAGTGCAAAACTCTTTTGCCAAAAAAATGAGATGAAAGACAAAATTAACCTATGTAATTTTTTTGCCCTGTACTTGGAGGCCCCAACAATGGAAAAAGGCCTGAAACGTGATTTCAGGTACTTTTCTCCGTTTGGTTAAGAAAGTCAGCAGTTCTACAGTTATGCAAATATTTACATCATCCTTACATTTTTTGCACCTTTTTTGTAAAGTGACATTCTGTTGTGAACTTAAAAGGTGTCAATTCTAGACTGGTGACTGCATGTGCAACAAAATGATTTGGAAAAGCACTGGAAGATTCGTGGATTGTTTGAAATTTTTATCATGTCAAATATTTGACATGTGCACAATAATGCAACAAATTCAGTTTCCCAAAATTCTTCAATTCCCTCTTGGATAACATCTGTTTCAGTGTAAGATGCTATTTCTTAAATTAGGGAACTTGAAAGATATGAGGTTGAAACTGCCCTACAAAAGATTCACCTTTCATTTATTTTCCTTGGGGTCACTCACTCGAGTGACTTTCTTTGGTCTGGCACTTAACTGAAAAAAAACTGTTGAAGTCTTACTGTTCTTTCCTTTGTTAGGTATGACATTGTAGTGGCTGGAGGACACGGTGGGGGATACTTGGCTGACTCAGAGATCTACAACACTGCGACTCAAGAGTGGAGGCAGGGACCAAATCTGCCAGAAACAGTTGCGTACATGTCTTCTATGCAATATGAAGACACTTTTCTACTGGTGGGAGGGGCTTTTCTTGACACCATTTACCAGTATGACCAGACCTCAGAGACCTGGATCCTCAGAGAAGAGAGACTCTCCACACCCAACGGCTACAAATACTACATGGGTGCAGTTCTGGCAGGTCGTCCCGCAGCTGAATGCAGTTGATGCAATTAATACTGGGTAAATACTGAGATTTTGACACACTTTAAAGCATCCTTTGCCCATAAAAAAGAGTGGGTTTTTTTGGAAGGACCAATTCTGGACTCGGGAAGCCGAGAGAGAAATCTCTCGGGTGAGCCTGGGAGAGTAAAATTTGAGATGAAAAGTTGTTCTCATGCCTTTTCTGTTCATCTTGCAGTTTCTGAACATCTGGTAATGACACAGTGCTTTTTCACCAAACAATCATTGAAAGAAGTCTTGTTTTCATTTTTCTGAAAGTGTTCAAGGCTTGATCAAGAATCTCTCGGAGACTTTGAACTTTTTTTCCAAACAAAAAAGCTGTTGCTCTTTAGAAGGATGTTGGTGTCATTTAACAATATTTGTACAAGCAGCCATATGTGAATACTTTGTGTGCATCGTGTTCCTTTCACAGGCACCCACGTGGGGGACCCAAATGATTGATTCCTGCAACTGTTCACGCATGTTCATGATTTTGACGTCTTCATCTTGACGAAAAAAATTAATGCCAAGATTGAAAAATCTATCAAACTGCTTTCAAGAGATTTCAGCACGGTGACAGTGAAAAACAATTAGCCTCATACTGTAAATTCGAATGCGCTCTAAGCAACACTAAACCCAGACAAAGTGCCAATCTAGTGCTCCAAGTTGCCTTCGATAGCTTCATCCATCACTTTCCTAAAACGGTGTTTGAACAAAAAGATGAAACATGTCCATAGGGATAATTTAGGTATTGTCTTCACCTTCTATGACTGAACATCTTGTAGCACACATTTTGGACACCTAATGAGAGATGGTCCTTGTTGCTCTTGGTCGTGTGACTCGTCCAAGACGTCGTCGTCTGCCCTAACAGCGTCTGTCTGGGCAGAGCTGATGATGACTTCATAGCTTGCAAAAGCATCGCACAGCATCCTCGCGGAGAATACGCATGAGTTGTCGACATAACAGTGATATGAGTGAGTCAAGTTCATACAGTATTAGTTACGTAAGTAGCATAATACGCTGTCATATCTCGTGCTGATTTGTCAGTAGGAAGAGCAATGCAACAAATCTCATTCACTGCGATCCTCACCGACCAAATTTAGTTCGCTATAGACATCTGTGAGGCTAGAAGCTCCACATGAGCTACGCTTTTTCTCTCTGAGTCTGGGCATTTCATAGATTATGTTAACTGGAGATATGCAGCATTCACAGAACCTTTTGAAATGACGTTTTTCTAACAGCAGCCCCCTCTGAATCGAACATAACGGAGGTCGAGTTCTTCTCCCGGAGGCCGCTGGCCCCAGAGGCCAAGGACAGCGACCACAGACTGCAGGCAGATCATGGCAGAAGCTTCGAATTCCGCACTTGTCTGACGATCGCAGACAGGTCGCAGTGCCGGAATAAGCCCTTGTAAGTCACGGCCAGGATGTGGCCCTCGGACCCAATTTCAAGCCTCTGAGGCGATCCCTTGTTGAGCATGAGGACCCCGAGGCACATCTCCACCAGCGTCAAGTCCTCCAATGTCATCTCTGAGCATCTGCAGGGAGTTCTTGCCACCTCGCCCAGAAAGCAAGACCAGCCGGGGGAGGTGACGTGACTCGGCAAGTCGACCGTGCGCCCAAGGGCGGCGTGGACCCGAGCGGGGTCGGGCAAGGAAAAGGTCAGCACCTCCGGGGCCTTCATCGAGGTCATGATCTCGGTCTTTGCTTCGTTCTTCTGCCGCTGAGTCTGCGACTCATTGATGTTGTTAGATATAGACTGCGCTTCGGCTGCCACTTCTGTTTCCCCACGTCAACTGTGCACTTGGTCCCAACCAACGTTGATGTTGCAACACTTTGGATAAAGCTTAGGGTGCTGGCGCCATCAGGGACACCAACAAGTCAGTTGCGGACTAGATCCTTACCAAGGCTCTTCTAGTACCAGAAGGGCCTCGGTCCTTACATGGTGACAATGCAGGTTGACGTGGTAAGCTGTGGTAAGGACAAAGGGCTTCGTGCACCAATTTCCCCATGCCAATGTAACAGGTACGGGAGGTAAATGAGGCATGCAAAATACGCAGCGTATATTTGGCCAGCATACTGTCATACTGTTACTGTCATACTAGCGTGCTCTTTAGCTTGGCTAACGAAGCTTTACTTCCATGGATACAATATCATTGATGATATATCAATCTCATCTTCAGTGTGGATCGACTTTCAAAGAAACAATGCTTCATTCTTCTCCATAAAGTTTTGTACGTTCCATTGCCAGTCGTCCAGTCTTCTTCCCAACGTCAATCTGACACAGGTCTGCCTCTCTCAAAGGTTGGTCCAGTGGAGGCCACAGATGCACTTCTCCCCGTCCTCCCTCCGGTGGCAACAGTCATGGTGGTCGTGGGCCACTTCGCAGATGGGGACGTAGTTTTTGTTCGGGATGAAGATCGAGCAGTGGCATTTTGAGCAGCCCATGGCGGCAGAGGTTGACTCGGTGAAGGGCAGATCCGTTGGAGAGGCCAGGGACAAAAGTGCCGGCACCCGACGATTGCTTTAAAGTCAGTAGAAGTAGAAACTATTAAAGAGAAATATTTTCTTACTCACCTCGGCAAGCATCGATAATAGTTCATATGAAGAGTAACAGAACAGGAAGTCTTTGTTTTCCCCACCATTATGAAATGTAGCGCCTCAATCGTGCAGTGACCGAAATGCTCTTGAAATCGTTGGGAAGCGTGAAACATTCATAGTTAAGGCTACTTACGTGAGTTTAAGTAAAATTGCATATGCCAGAACATTTGCTTATGTAGTGCTCGTGTACCGGGCCAGGTCCAGGACCTCACTTTAAAGATCTAACTTTGTCGCTGGGGTAGCTGCCAAAAGTCTTCTTACCTTAATTGTAAGCTTGAGGCCCGAGCAGTTGAAGTTGTTTACTTCGCTGAGGACAAAATTTCAGGCAGCACCAACAATTAGGCAATTTTTTTGCAAAATACGCTTGCTTCGTCACTACAAAGCAATTTTGTCCTTGATTCTACGTCCAGATCCTTGAAGTACTTATTGAAGACTGAGACAGAAACGGGAGTGACGACGAGGCAAAGCAGGTTCGAGCTCTCCAACAGTGTGTGAAACCTGACAACGTCCAGTCTGTCGGACACATTGAAATGGGACTGTCCAAGGAGCTGACTACGAGACAACGACAACGACCAAGTAAGAAGGAGGGTAGAGATCGAAGGCACTGCGTGACTAAGTAAGATGTCCACATGTTCCATCTCAAAATTTCACTTCACCACGCTCCTGGACAGCCTGTGAGGTGAAGTCATGACCGTGGAAATGACTTGCGCCAAGGACTGTATAATTAAACATGTTGCTGTTGGAGACACCGGATCAAGCTGGTCAGGTTGGTGCTGTAGCTGTGGTTGTACATGCGTCTGCTGCAGACTGATGAGACAAGGACGATGGCGGAGACCGTCGAGTACATGCCCAGGTCCTCCGCGAGGAGAGACATGGGGGAGGCGAGACACGTCGTTTAGTACAGACAACTTTGTTGTTGTCAAGTTGATGCTGATCACTATAAAAATATATATTCATACAGTATCCGGTTAACTGATGCTTTGTAGCAGGTTGCTGCTGTCCAAGCGACGTGCGCAGTCGAACAAGTGGCAGGAAAGCAGAGAGAGGAAGGCACCTTCGTCACAGATCGATACCTCAGGCTGCTCTTACTGCAGAATACACACATCTGCTGCTGGTGAATGATAACGGCTGGAAGTCCGCATGGCTTCGTCCCTGTTCGGCGGCAAGACTTACTCCTCGGCGGCGTCTGGAGACTTTGGTGACTGGCGCGACAAGCTGGAGACTCAGCGTGGCGAAAACCGGATTTTGCGCCAAAAGCTGCAGAGCAAGGCCGAGGCGCTGCTTATCCTCAGCCAAGAGCTGGAGAGAACCAGGGCCGAGTGCAAGGACTACCGGGAACTCGCCATCAAGTTGCAGCACCAGCAGCATTGCCAAGGAGGAGCACCCTTAATTCGGACCGAGGGTGGATCGCGTACATTTAGGTGAGCAAGCGGCGATGTCAGGTGTCATCCGGAGTCTCCTTCAATGACTTCCTTAATTTGTAGAGATAAGTCCGTGGCTAAGCTCTTCGGGGACCTGCGGGAGGACAACAAAAAGCTGCTATCCGAACGAGAGCAACTTCGGCAACTTCTGGAAGACCGTGAGGAAGATGTCAAAGCCATGAGGGAGGAGCTGGCGCACTCCAGAAAGGCGGTCGGCGTGGAGCAAGAGCGTCTCATGAACAAGGAGGTTGTCGGTGAAATGGTCCAGCGCTTGGAGATGCTCCAGCAAAAATACTCAACGTTAAAGCAAGACCTACAGGTGAAAAATGACTATAAAAAGCATATACGTCATCACTTGCGTCCTAGCTGTTGCGTCTCTCTCCAGTCCCTGCTCGACGAGAAGGAAGACCTCGTGCAGGAACGCGACGCCTACAAGTGCAAGATTCATCGCCTCAACTTCGCGATGTCCGCTCTACTGAAGTCCGACGGTTATCAAACGCTGGACTTAGACTGGCTGCTGGCCGAGAATCGATATCTGCAGCAGAGCGTCGCTCAGCTCGAGGCCGAGAAGCAGCTGGCCAACGAGATGGGGAGACGCTACAAGAGCACGCTCGAGCAGGCCAGTACAAGGCCATCGCCGCAAGAAAGCTCATCCTCGGTCGAACAGAAGATCGCTTCCCTACTCGCAAAAACATCTTTCCCGTGTCCGGCGAAGCTCGACCTCTCGTCGCTCTCGTCGCTGCACGAGCTGTGCCTCAGTCTGATGGAGACCCTCGGCGATCGGATGCTGCAGCTCAAGCATCAACGAAGAGCAAACAAGCACATCTTGGACAGGCTGGCACAGTTTGAGCAGAAAATGGTAGGCCTGGAGCACGGAGAGCTCCTTGCCCACCCTAGCCAGTTTCTCATGAGTGGCTACTCTGGTGCAGACGTGGACGTGGCTGACGCGGAAGCGTTGCTGACTACTAGAAAGTCGTCTTTCATCGCCGAGGTCGAGGCATCGTCGACCACCTCGTCCTCGTCTTCCCAGCAGGACATGTTGACGGTGGAGACGACAACGAAGCCATTGAATCCGCCGGACATCATCGCCGAGGGGATTCCCAGGCCGCACGTGACTGCGCACACTTCTCGAGAAGGGGAAGAAGAGGCTGGCGATGAAAGCGCAGTACGAGATGACGTATTAGAAGAGTCCATAGTTCTTCCCGATCACCTACAGAGTCTAGTGGATAAGGCTATGAAAGAACTTTCTCAAGAGACTCAGTGAGCACCTCACTGTCACGTAGGGGACACTGTTTTCATATTGCCAGTCCAAGTGCGAATACAATCTCATTCCAAAAATGCAACTTTTTCAACCTCGTCCATCCCTTTCTCTTCTTCCTCGATGTGCCTAAGTTTCTGCTCCAGCGCTCCGTTGATGTCTTTTCCAACGTCCTTGGCGGCCTCGAGCGCCTCTTCGAGCGTCTCTACACCAAAGCAGCCGCCGGCGCCCATCTTGCGAACCGTGGTAATGGTGCCGTCTCTTCGCACACCGACCACAAGTCTAGCGGCAGAGCAAGCCTCTTCTTCGGGTGTAGGGTCCACAACACAATGGCTGCCCAGGCGGCACAGAGTAACGAGTACAGGTGGGTCGATGGAGAGACGCTGGCCGTCGAAAGGGTCGTCGGAGAGTTCCAGTTCTGGGCGGCCATCGCCGTCGGCCACTGTCGCCTTGACAGCGGGAACAATGGTGGAAAGCAGGGCCGCCTTCACAGCCATCGAGACGGCGTCGAACAAATTTCCACCGCACTCCAAGATGAGGATGTCGACTCTCAGCGTCCAGCAGTGACCTCCGGGCGAGACGGAAAGTTGCTTGGCGACCTCGTTGGCCTGAGAGGCGTATGCGCCGTCCAGCGCCCTGGCGATGCGTGCGGCCAAATCGTCCCCGCCGCGTCCCTCGAATTCTGGAGTAGCATTTGCAGAACAGTCGACCGAGAATTCGAGTCTGCCGCCTGCTCCGCTTTCGTCGTCCTCCAGCTCAGCCTTGACTCCCACCAATACGTCTGTGTTGGCCAGCCTGAGGTGTGCGGAACCGGAAGCGTGAGAGACCAGGCCGGTCTCGACCACGATTGGCCTGACATGCCTGCGGCCGCGGCCATCTGTCCTAAAGTCTTGGCTCACGCCGTCCAACACGAAATGCTTCTCGGTGTCGCTCAGGACCAGTGAAGCCATGATGAAGTTCGCGCTCGATACTCATCAACTTGGCTTATGTTTACGTTCCGGTCGAGGTTGCGCGATGAAGCCGATTTATTTTCCGTCGTCGTGTCATAGATGTCTGTCCTATTGGACGCTGGCTGCACCAAAGCCCACGCCACAAATCTCTAACAGCGTGGCCACAGGGAGGTCGAGGAGTATCTGCGGTCCTGGCTGGTCCAGCTGCCCGCCTGTCAGCTCTGCTGGATGTTGTGCTCTGCTACAACTGCTGGCTGCTGAAGTGTCCTCCATTTTGTTGACCGTGCTGAATGACCTGAGTCCCATTAATCGAACTTAAAGACTTGACGCTAGGTAAGGTCTGTCCAAACATTTTACGAGTGCTCGTACTGCAACAGTCGTTCTCTCCCTCAGGCCCACTGGGACGTCACCATGGCGCAGTCCGGCGCGGCCATCCGCAGCCTCAAGTCCGGTTCCGTCAGGTCGCTGTATGAGCGATGGACCTTTCTGAAGGAGGCCTCTCCGGAGCGCTATGGTGGCTCCTACTTCAAGAATGCTTGGGCAGAGATCCCGGAAGTGGTCTTCATGGGATTGTACTTCGGCATCTTCGGCACTGCCATCCACACGTACAAGTACAAGCGCCAAAAGAAGATGGGTCACCCGATGAGCAGGAATCAGTATAAAGACTTGTACATCGTGCTGAGGCCGGACGATCCTCGAGTCCAGATGATTCGGAAGGATTATTACCTGAGGCATGGCGGCTTCACCGACTAGGCTGTAGTGAGACAGACAGTGAACAAACAGTAGTGGAAATACATGGATAAGATGTCTTGGAGTTGCCATGATCTATCCCAGTAGCTTCGTCATCATGGAACTGCTGCTCCCCTGCAGGTTTTCGCGTGTCACCAGCACCTTTTTGTTCTTGCGCGAGTTTCGGATGCAACCAGAACTACGTCGGCGGGTGGGGGAGGTGCGGTCGGGACTATTGCGCAGAGAATCACTTGCACGATCTGGAGAGCGGATTCCTGACCAAAGAAGTGCCAATATACTGAAGGACGCTATCGCTGGCGAGGATTAGCTGCATTATGAAGGAGCTAACCTTCTTCTCGTCACTCTCATCACTTTTTAAGATGCAGATAACCCAACAATTGCTGAATGCCGATACTTGGCCCCCGTGACACATCCGCCTCGACATCAACGAGGGCAACTCTTCTGCCTGGTAGGGAACTAGTGCAGGAGCTGGGAGACTTGTTTTTCATCGCCGAGTCCAAGACGAGGACTTCACCGAGCCAAACTCTTGAAGCAAGTTGACGTAAGTGAAGGACATCTGAGTGTGTGCTTGCACCTCTACGTCAGGAATGTACAGCTTGAAATATGATATCGTCCTGCAAAAGTTCACACGTATAGAGAATGTACAATCTAAAACATTGCAAATCCTCCTGCATAACTTTATATGCATACAGGTTCCACAAGCATCGAAAGAACACTCTTTCCTCTCTCCCAGTACTTTCCTCATAAGTATACTCTGCACAAAAACAGACATTTGTCAGTTATTTGGTAAAACTGTATTGCTTTGTAAAATGTAGTCATACTAAGAATTGTGCAACAATTTGCAACTTTTCTTTCTCACACAATGGTGCAGAAAAATGCGGTCAGTGGGGGCGGAAGTGTCGAAGCCACCAACGGCTGGGGCGAGACTGTCGTCGTCCAGGTGAATCAATGGTCAAAATGCTCACTGACTGAGCAAGGTGGACACTCGGACTTGTCCGTCACGTCCAGCAGTAATGCACGGTCCGCAGTCGCTAGCCGCGGACCAATCGACGCAGGTGGTGTGTTCTCGATGGCCTTTCAGACCAAGCACCTTGTCGAGACCTGAGGCACCCAACTCGTAGATGATCCCGCCGTTGTTGGAGCACATGAGGATGTGCTTACCGTCGCCCGACAAGGAAAAGACTCTCCCGAATGCACTGCGACGGCAGGAGGAAAAGTACGAGTCATCCAACTGGTGATCGACTGACTTTTGACCACGCTGATAGAGACTCCAGGCGGAGAATCTTCCATCGTTTGTCAAAGTGTAGACCTCGGTCTCGTCGGCGGAGAGAGCTAAGCTGGCGATTGGGCGTTCAGAGTCCACCGACCATGACGAAAGGCAGTCTTTCTTGCGGAGGTCAAAGATGCGTACCTTGGAGTCGGTGCCCGCCGCAATCACCATCTGAGAGTTGTGATTAAAGGCGCAGGAGGTGAGAGGGGGCAGCGGCGCGCCAGCGATGGCGAAGTCGTGTTCGCGTGACATCGTGCGCATATCGCACAGCAGGAGAGAGGAGGAGGAGGGGGAGGTACCCCTGGCGGTGTCAGGGGTACCCACTGAAGCGACGAAGCAATTGGCACTTGGGCTGCAAGACAGGGTGTACACGACGGTCTGGTCGGAGAAACTCATCTCGCCGGTCGCCTTTCTCTCGTCTTTATCACAGAGCCTGATGATGCCATTCTTGGACCCGTACAAGAAGTGCTTCTCGGAATTGGGCAGCCACTCGAGTGAGCTGATCCCCCCCTGGGAGATGAAGGTGGCTAAAGTCTTCTGCGTCGGTGCGGCCGTCCAGACCTTGATGATGCCATCCACGTCACCGCTGGCGATGGCTGATCCAGAGGAGGTGAACCTGCAGTGCGTCACCTCCGAGCGATGCTCCTGATACTCTTCTTGGCCCAAGAGCAAGAAGGCCAACTTTTCCACGGAGCCAGTTGAAAGCGACGGCGATGAAAGATTGCGTGGCACTGGACTCGAACTCGACACTGACTTGGCCACTCGTTTGACTGGTGCGTGTTGCTGCTGCTGCGGAGTCAAAGCAGACGATCCTGACGTCCTTGTCTTAGAAGATGACCTTGAGTTTGGTTGGCGAAGACACGAGGTGACTTGCGCACTTCGGGTGGCTTTTTTTTCATTCACGGACTGATTCGCAGAGCTGGTGCTGGTGCCTCCGGTGATGTTGCGCAAAAAGTCTTTTAATGTCTTCGTCTGACTCTCGGTGGAAGGTGCTTCCTGGGCAATGATGAAGAAGTCGTCCATGAGGTCTTCGCAGGGCACAGTGTCGGGGCAGGTGATGTCAGCGAGCGTGAGGTTTTTCTGTCGCAAGGCGGCGTCGATGGACAGCAGCCGCTGCTTCAGGGCATCGTTTTCCTCTCTGAGGCGACGAAGCTTCCATGTCGTCGACGCGTAGTCAGCTAGCCTGGGCGGCGGCAAGCACGCGAAGATGAGCGACAGGAAGTTGAACAAGGAGAGAAGAAGGGTGTCCTGCCACTGGCGAGAGAAGAAACTCGCAAAAGCTGGATTGGTCTCTGGTGACGACAGAAAGAGCAGGGCGAACCATTCACGCCACTCTGATTGGCCTTGCAGCTCTCCAGACAGCCGATCAAAAAATTCTCGGACTTTTTCGTGACGCTTGCTCTGCACGCAGTAGACGAGGTAGAGCTTGAGCACGCCCGACTCCAGCCGAGCAGCTGCGTTTGATTGGTGCTGCTCCAAGCGGGAGAAGACGCGCTGGTTGAGGTGCGACCACAGCTCGCGCAGTGAGGTCAGGTCATGCGTCGTGATACTGGTTTGGATGGCGTCTATGATTCTGCGGAGAGAGTTAGACAGAGGGAGGAGGACGACGATCAGGACAGGAGGACAATCGTCATCACCATGTCGACCTACCTGTCCACTCTGAAGCCTTTCTCCCTCTCAGTCTTGACTTCGGCTTCGAAGTTCTTCAAGGTCTGCGCAAATCCCCTGAAGAGCAAGAACTCCCGGACGAGGTCGTCCAAGTGCGACGTGGCGAAGAGCGCCATCGTCAAGTCCAACGACAGAGGCAAGAGAGAACTGTTTTCTGTTGCTCAAGCCTTCGGGTAGGCAGTGCAGCAAAAGCAAAACAGCGCCGTCAGTCAGGGGGGCCAAAGAGTTAGAATTAGTTTCTCAATGATGAACATAATTTTAAGGCAAAAATTAGTTATGGAATTTACTTTTGACCTCGCGTGAAGTCTCAACAACCTTCTGTTGCTGTCCTCCACCAGCGCAGCCGCCTTTAACTCCTCTTTCCAGCACGGGTACGTCTTGAACCAGATCCGAAACGTCTCGATTGAGTGGCTTCGCGGCGCCACTTCCAAAGACTTGGCGCACCTTGGTCGAGATGACTTACGCCTGACTCGTGTCGGTCTTCGCTTGAGAGTTCTGGTCCGTTGGCATGTCAGGCAACGGACTGGGAAGCGAGAAGGCACTTTTGGCCGATAATGCGTTCGTTTTCGGCGGAGGATCTCACGGCTGCTGCGAAGGCCGTCAACGAGTACTCCATGGAGCACTCGCCGGTCGGAGGAAGCTCCCTTATCGACATGTCGTTTGGACTGGTGGACACCATCGTTTGGACTGGTGGACACCAAGCTTGACTCCACATGTCAGAAACTTTGGCGGTACGTGTACGAGCTGAAAGAGGGGAAGAAGAAGCAACACGAGTAGAAGGAGAAGACTCGGGTGAAGAGGAGAGAACAGTGGTGGAGGCGATCACCAGGGGCAGCCCGAGGAACCGGCAAATGGAGTCGGGGTCGCCACTTCTCATGCGTTGCTGTCTTTCAATCTTCTCTGTCGAGGGACCCAAAAGCATGGTCAAGAATCTGGAGGAGACTGACAACCCTGGTAATCTCGTCTAGAATGAAGCTACTGTAGTCAGAGAAACGAGAGAAGAAGAACGCTTACGCCGATCGAACGTAGGACACAAAGTCCACAGCTGAATCAGCTGCCACTGAGCCCCAAATGGTGCCAAGCACTGTACGCGGGCCACTGTGCACTGTGCACCGTATGTAGACTGATCTCGCTGGTCATCAACTGGGACTCAGTGGCAGCTGATTCAGCTGTGGACTTTGTGTCCTACGTTCGATCGGCGTAAGCGTTCTTCTTCTCTCGTTTCTCTGGCTGTAGTTGCTGAAGGTTTTGCGGTGCTGCTCAGTGTGTGCCGGCTTGCTGTGGAAGGCCGAGGGTCGATGTGTCGAAGTCCAGTAAGTTGGACACGGACGTCGCCGTGACGTGAGACGAAGATGCCGAAGTACTTCTGTGACTATTGCGACACATATCTGACGCACGACTCACCGTCGGTGCGCAAAACTCACTGCTCAGGGAGGAAGCACAAGGAGAATGTCAAGTTCTATTATCAGAAGTGGATGGAGGAGCAGGCGCAGAACCTGATCGACGCCACCACAGCGGCCTTTAAAGCGGGAAAGCTTCCAGGAGCACCTGGGGCCGGTGGTGTTGCCATCCCGCCGCCCGGGGCGATGGGAGGACCACCGCCCCGACCGGGAATGGGACCTCCACCAGGGATGCCGGGAGGACCCGCGGGAATGCCTATGATGGGGCCACCTCCGCGCATGCCTCCGGGGATGCCAGGAATGCCCGGAGTTCCTCCTGCCATGGGGATGCCGCCCATGAGGTGAGGCCGATGGTCGATTCAAAACCCTGACGACTTTTTAATATCGTGTCATTCATTTTTCAGGCCGCCAATGGGTATGCCACCGGGTGGGATGCCCCCGCCAAGCGCCGCCCCTCCCGGAATGGCCGTCATGTACAGACCAAGATGAGAATTGTTGTAGCTGATTTGTGACGTGTACTGTATGAGTGACTAGAATACACTTAGTACTTGTGAGAAGACCTGATTGGCCTTGTACAGAGTACGACGGGGCTACGGATCTTCTTGGCGTTCATGTTCATGCACACTACACCTGTTTATTGTGAGTGTACCTGTGACTGCGTATTTCGACCTATGTGTATATTTCCTACTCGCACGATCTTGATCCGTACCGAGCCAAATTCGGCCCTGCCTGACCCAGCTTCTCAGTGCCCACCGATGTCCGACGGGTGTGTGGAACGGGTACCAGCTGGTCATGAAGTGCTCTCTCAAGAGTTGGGCATCAAGTACGTTCAGGGGTGTGGAGATTGGTTACTTGTCTGACAACGATTCTCTCGTTCCGTCCGGAGTCGCACAGTCTCCTTGCCAAGGACCGAAATGACGAGGACGGAGCAAGATTAGCGTTGTACCGGCTGAGTGCACGCGGGACGTGGCCGAAAAGCTGGATGCTCTCACAGAAATGAAGCAATCGCCTAAGGAAGAAGGACCCGTCACAGCTGTATTCTTCACTGTGGGGTCCAATGAGGACCTGTTAGGCCAGGCCCAATCCTTGGTTCTTTGGAATTTCCTGACTATATTTACAAGACGCACACGAACGCCTTGCGAGTCAACTGGATCGCCAACTTCTTGCCTTCTAGCAAGCCACACCTCGGCTCAGTCCATAAATCTTCGTCTCCTGTCTACTCATCATGGCTTTGTTCATCGTCTTCGTGTCGTTGGCGATACCGCAGACGAGGAACATGAGGAACTTGCGCGTGTCTTGAGAGACGAACGCGGGAAAGAAACTTATCTGAGTAACCATGATTTATTCTGGATGCAGTTTAAGGAGCAGGTGGTAGAGTCCAATACGAGGAAAGTCGAAGTCCACAAGTCCTCAAGGTATAAGTCTTGAGCGTCACGTATGTTCTCATACATTCACAACGACCTATTTATCCACAAGATAAGTTTCCCCAGAAAGTAGGCCGTGACAATGGCAGTCAGCACCATCTCCCTCTGCTGCTGCTGCTGGTTCTCCAGCTCCACCGCCATCAACCGATGATTCAGCTTGGCCATTTGTCTGCGGAGTAGCCGGATCTCTTCCGAGGGGGTCAGATTTTCCGAAGGTAGCGCGAGAGATGACGTTTGTGGTTGGGAATCGCCGGTCTCGCTGCCGCCCCGTCGATCCTCGGCCACGTCAAGCGTGGGCGTTGACGACTGGAATGGTGACTCGTCGTCCGTGGCTGACGGGAAGGAGTGTTCGTCTAATCTGATAGACCTGGGAGGCGTCGAGACGCGAACATGCTCCAAGGTGGGCGGCAGCACCGAGTTTTCCAGCTGCAGCTCTCGCGGTGTGCTCTTGGACGCGATGTGCGAGTTGTCGCCGGCCAGCAGAATCCGGTCGGGGACTTGCATGTCAAGTCGCGGGTCGCGCTGGCGCATGCCCAAGTCGTTGTAGCGCGGGCGCTCGCCTGAGGCCGCAACCCCGGCAGGACTGGCACCGGCCAGCTGGATGCGATCCGGGACCCGCATGCGGTTGGAGATCTCCGCGGTGAAGCGCGCATCCGCGTACGCGTCCTGGAGGTGGTCGCTCATGGCGGACGAGGTCGCGGACAACGGAGCTTTCGTTTCCTAGATGAAGGGGAAAGAAGTTCGTCGTCTTCACTCAGCTGTCTCTTTTTCAGCTGTTTCTGCAGCATTGGAGAAGAGCTAACGTTATCATAGGTATACCCAGTGCACCTTAGCAGGCACTATATTATTGTATGCGATGTACAAACATGTGCGCGCTGCTGCAGTACGTAGTGTATTTCTATATTTCAGCAGACGTTTTATTAGTTTTAAGGCTTGAAGCCCACAGAGTAGCAACTCTAACAAGAAAAACCTGTCATGACTGGGTCACATGGTGGAATCATCAGCAGAACTTTTTGCCGCAGATTTCTTGGCAGAAGCGAGATTTCATCATCAGATATCTTATCCTCATGCCCTACTCAAGTCACACAAAGTTTAGGCGATTCTGATCCCTGCCCATGTTCCCATGGAGAGAAGTCCACGGTCCTGGTTTGTTTTGGAATTCCGACGCAATGTTCTTGGTAACCAGAAAACCTGGCCCACAGGGTGTGAAACTCAAAAAACTGGGCCCATGCCATGCAACAACTGCGCCCTCGCGGAACAATGCCCAGAGGGAGCTGGGCCCATGGAGACCCGGACCCGGGAAGAACCATCGTCAGGCTAGGTTTGTTGTTTTAAGGCTTCACAGCAAAACTGCCTCTGGCCTAGCTCCCTGGCAGTTGAGTAGTCGTGGAAGGGGAGCAGTTTTCTCTGGTACTGGTTTTCCAGGAACCTCGTTCCCGAGGAGAACTGGGCCCTCTGTGGGCCCAGTTCTAATGTAGCTTATGACCCTTACAGATGTTCTCCAATGCAATACAGGCCTCCACATGATCTTGGAAACTTGAGCTGGCCTTCGCCAGGTCACTTGTGCTCTCATTGCCCATGGTGATGTTGACAGCAGCCATCAAGTCCACATTGGCGTTCAATGCCTGTCCATGGCAATCTAACTGTAGACATTCAGAGAACTTGGTGGCCAAACCTCTTTGGAGCAGTATCTGGTAGATCCCGACTTCGAATCCAGGTGCTTTTGGGTGGCTGTAGAGGTGTGGCAGCTAGTGCCATTCCGTTCCGACCTTTGTGGTACTGTCCAGCATAAAGAAAAATAATAATTCGTGGCTCACATGTTGTGCTTGTACTAAGCTGCATCAAGTTTCCCATGAACCCTGATGGGTTCACAATGCCTAACAAGTTAAATTTCTTCATCAGAGGTTGTTGACCTCAGCTAGTTGAGGCTATTTTGTGGCACCTCGCACCTCTGTTGTGGCAATGTCGGAGAGTCAGGAGGAGGAGGAGTTTATTCACCACAAGTTATTTGAGTTCCAAATCCTGGTTTGGTACCCTCTCCATTAGGCTGGGTTGAAAAGGGGTCAACTTTGGAAATTCACTGATGGCAGCTGGGGTTTGTTGCATGGGCTCAAAAGATGAAGATGCAGTCAAATACTTTTGATAGAAAATTGTGTTTACCTATGCCCAACTTGATTTGAAATTTATGTAGTAAGCTACTGTAGTAAATTTGCTGTGAAAGTAGATTTCAGCTCTGGTGTCTGTCAGAAGCTGCCTAACTGGGTGAAAATCACTCACCAAAATGCTGACTTGCTCCAGTTGGTCACTAGCTACAGTTGGACGTAGCTAAAACTCCTTTTTTTCATTTTCATTTGACTACAAAGTCTTCAAATGGTAGGTGGTGGCAAATTTTGGACACCCACAGGGAATTCCAATTTTTGACCTAGCCTACTCTCCATTGTTTCCTAGGGACATTCTTAACCTTGGCCAGATGGGCGATGTTGGTTTGTGTTTTCTTGTCAATTTCAGCTTGTGCCTTGGCCACATGTTTGTCTGAACTGACTGTGGTCTTTTATGGAAAGATTTTATTCATGGTTTTTGAAACTGCCTGAGGCTTTGTGGAGTCTAGTGATGGAATTCGCAGTGCCCCTAACAATACCTAAGTTGCAGGTGGTTCACACAGCTTCCAGCTGTGCAAAAACTTTTGACCTCACATACATCTCACTGTATCTGCTAGTCGGTGGTTGCTTCTTTGTTTATTTAATGATGATAAACAAAAGGCAGTGCAATAGGAGGCTACACAATGTCGCTAGATTCAATTAGACCAAATTTAATGTTAATGTAATTTTTTCACAATTTAACTTCTAAGAAGTGTGGACATTTTGGCCATACACAACACATATTAAGATCAGATTTTTATCATGCGTGGCGCAGTCATCACTGGTAAGAGCATTGGGCAGCCGCACAAGACACAAGCAACTGAGTATCAATATGTGCATGCGTGTACAACGTGTATGTTTAAATACAATGCTTAAATACTGATGGGTACATATATGTATGTACTGGACATAAGTCATAATCTTCTCATAATTCTAAGGCAGTGTAGCTATTGTCGAGGTTGGTAGGAATAGAGATCTTGGCAGTTAATCGTGGAGTTGGAAGTTGTCATAGGTATCAAAGAGATCATCCAGGTGGAATTCTTCCAGACACAAGAACCCTTTGAGCTCATTGGATTGGTTCCTGGCACATCTCAGGCAGTGGACAATGTGCACCTTCTCATTCTCCTTGACGAAGATTGTGTCAAACACCTCTTCATCGCAGACACCACAGTAGTGAACAGGTTCGGTCTTTTTTCGGCCGTGGAACCGTCTCTTGATATCCAGCTCTTTGACCAGCTTCAGTGTCTTAACAACAGTCTTTAGACTCTTCACTACGGTTGTACGGATTGCCTTGAACAGTGCCTCATCTCGCACCACAATGTTCCGGGCCAAGTTCCAGGCCAGTGAGACCATAGCAACTACAGACTGATACTTCTGTGTCTTGTTCCACTCATACCGCTCCATGGCCATGTTGAACTGATGAGCTGTTAGTGGGCCTACATTCCAGGCAATGTTATTACACCACCCAGTAGCCTGTACCCAGTGCACACACCCTGTGTTTACCCAGACAAGGTCACCTGGGCGTTGGAGGAAGCGAAACACCGGGATTCTTGCCTCCATGAGATCACCTAAGCTAGGCCACCAAGAACCGTGAAGGTAACTGAGTCCACTTTTCTCACACAGTCTGCGAAGATCCGTCCAATATTCATTGGGCACTGCAAACCACTCACTGTCCCCTGGGCCAATGTTAATATTTATAGCACAAAAATTGTTATTTTCCTGGTGTCCTGGCGTCCGTGAGCAAGGAACCTTCATATACAATTGCACTGTGTTCATCCCAAGGATCTGGTATCCCACATGGGAGAGCATGTTTCCTGCTGAGGCCACTCTTGCCCAGGCTGGCAACTTGAGCAGTTCCTGCAACTGTGGGGCCCATTTCCTTTCGTCTGAGAGGTCACAGTTGGTACCAAATTTGATCATTCGTCTGGTAGACTTTCCCTCAAAGTTGTAGGGTGGATTGACAGTCTTTTCTCCCTCCTTCATGTTGCTCAAGGCTTCTTGAAAGTTTGCCGATTGGTATTCAGCATATTTGGAGATGGTGGTGTGAGACCTTGAAGATGTGCAGTACCACACTTGCTTGGTCAGTGTTGGGTCCCAGTTCTCATTGGATGTTTGCTCCATCTGGGTTCGTATCTCAACTGGGTGCGTAGGGTGGGACTGCACCAACCTCTTCGTGCTGTACAAGCTCAGGTCCATGTTGCAGACTGTGGCAAGGTTCCTGATGACCACTATGGACTTCTGCAGGCAGAACTGCTGCAACTGGGGCGAGTACGCCTCCTCGGCGCTCGAGATGAAGATGCTCGGGGTTGACGGGAACAACTCCACGGCATCCAGCCTCTTGGCGGCGGTATCGGGGGCCGCCATGACGCCGCCCGGAGCAGCCTCGACGGTCGCCCAGATGGAGGAAGTTGAGGAGGTAGACGACGGTAAGCAGGAAGCAAGAGTCTCCTGAACACAAACACAGCGCAGCTGTGCTCAAAGGAAAGGGGAGGAAAGGGAGTGCACGTAGGGGCTGTCGCAGCTGCGACGTCTGCCAACTTGAAGCAGAATCTGTTCCACTTCGATTAGTTGTTCTTCAGCTGGTTCTGCTAGGCCGAGTTGGCCATCTTCGGCCAGACGGGCGTCATTCTCCAGTCAGCTGAACTCATCCAGAGTTGCCATCGCTGGAGGGACAATCCGAATAACAGCATGGACATCTGGAATGTTGACATGGACGCGATTGCTCTATTGAACCGGAATCAGTACAGCAGCCAGACCACAGATTTCAAGCAGGTCGCTTAAGTCTGTGCAAGGCTGGAAGTGAATATTAGCCATCATTAGGTTGTTTTGTCAGCTTTTCCTCGTCCTGGAGAAGCATAATGTGATGTGAAACAGTAGACTTGACGTCATGATCTTGACGCTTACAGCACACATCTGAAATTCAGTATGAACTTGAGGCAAATGGAAGTCGTGACAGACACATTCATGATCTCAGGGTAGGGGCGGACATTGACTCTGTTACTCTTGCATCATGCTAAATTAGTTTCATCTCTGAGAGTGCGCTTGTGATTGACGTACACAGCTCTTCTGTGCTTGGCCTTGTCTGTGATGTTGACAAGACGACTTTGCAAGGAAGACAATAGCTGAGAAGCTCCAGGAAGCTCGCATTGTCCTGCTACTGGGGGTAGAAAGTGATGGAAAGCGGCATCTCGGATTCAAGCCAAGATTGGACAAGACCTGGTCAACGTCTCTTTACCAATCAGGCAAAAAGCAGGTCAAGAGTAAGAAGGATGCACAGGGTGCAAATGCAGACAGACCTCCAGAAGCACTGAAAAATTTCAGCTCCCTTTGCTTTTCCCGGCATAAAATTTATATTGTGTCCATGTAAACACTTTTGGGCTGCAATGACTCGAGCAAAACAGCTGTCATGTAATATTGTAATTGTTAACTTATCATCGATCCTTCGTGCTCCACATGTGTCGTGGGCGCCGAGAACTCCTTCCAGCGTCTTTGCATCCTGCTTTCCAATCGGTCGGCCTCGTTGGCAGCGCTTGGAGCTCGAGCGTGGAGAAGGAGGAAGGAGCGATAGAAAACACGTTCCTTGTGGCAAACTTGGTCGCCGAGAAGGAGGGGGATGTCCGACTCCATGCTGCGCTCCCCCGGCCACCCGCCGGCGCGCTCGTTGTCGTACGCGGACAGCGATGCCGCCACCGCCACTGGATTTGCTTCTCCAGGGGCGACGGCAGCGGCCGCAACCGCGGCACCGACACCGGCAGCGGCTTCCGAAGAGCTGCAAGTCTTCGTCAAGGCGAAGCAGTTGATCAATGATATTTACCAGGAAGTGGGTGACTACGTCTCGGCCGTCGCCAAGTTCCTGTCGTCGCGGCGCGAACCCTTCTTGTCAGAAGACAATGGCCGCGCGGTGGAGGACTTCGAGCGCAAAGTGGGTGCCATTCAAGAAGTGTTGAAGCGTGACCGCATGAAGGTGGTGTTCTTCGGGCGCACGAGTAACGGCAAGAGTACGGCCATTAATGCGCTGTTGGGGGACAAGATCTTGCCTACTGGCATCGGGCACACGACGTCCTGCTTCATGGAAGTTGAGGGCGGCAACGACGGAGAGGGATTCCTCCTCCTCGAGGGCAGTCAGGATAGGAAGAACGTGGGCTCGCTGTCGCACCTGGGGAACGCTCTGTGTGCGGAAAAGCTGGAGCCAAGTCAGAAGGTCAAGATCGTGTGGCCCAAGGAACGCTGCAAAATGCTTGCTCAGGAAGTTGTGCTGATCGATTCACCAGGAATCGATGTCGACACAGATCTGGACCATTGGATCGACAAGTTCTGCTTGGACTCTGACGTCTTCGTCCTGGTGGCAAATGCTGAATCTACGCTCATGCTCACAGAGAAGAAGTTCTTCCACAAGGTGTCCGAAAGGCTAAGCAATCCAAACATCTTTATTATACATAACAGATCGGATGCCTTTGCCGGAGAGGACATGCAATCAGAGGTGAAACAACAGCACATGGAGAGGGCATGCGCCTTCCTGGCAGACGAGCTTCAGGTCTGCAGTCACCAAGAGGCCGAGAACAGGACCTTCTTCGTGTCAGCGAAGGAAGCGCTGCAGGCTAGGATGCAGGAGGCGAAGGGGTTGATTCCACAGATCGCCACGGAAGATTTCAACCCAAGGTATTTGGAGTTCCAGACGTTCGAGAGGCGGTTTGCCTCTTGCCTCTCCAGCACGGCGGTGAAGACCAAGTTCGGCCAGCACACCCAGCGCGGCAAAGATGTCATACGAAAAGTCGCTCTCGTCATGTCAGAAGTGAACACCGAGGCCTGCAAGCAGCAAAAGGCCAAGACAACCCTCAAGAAGGAACTTTGGGATAGATGCGACTTTACAGAGAAACAGCTGGAGCTCATGACGCAGGAGATGAAGGAGAAGATTCATCAAATCACGGAGGACGTAGAGTATAAGGTCGGCAAGGCCATGAGTGAGGAAATTCGCCGCCTTTCAGTCTTGGTGGATGAGTTCAACGACCCTTTCCACCCGGACCCCCTCGTCCTGAACGTTTACAAAAGCAAACTGAACCACCACATCGAGAGCGGGGTAGGCTCAAATCTGAAGGCCCGGCTTTCGGCGGACTTGCAGCTGAACATGGCGTCGCATCAGCAGGAGATGATTGAACGCCTGACGTCATTGCTGCCAGCGGAGAAACAGCAGTTCTCCAGAAACATCCTTCCACGCCGAGAGGCCTTCGAGGTCCTGTATCATCTTCACTGCGACAACTTGTGCTCCGACTTCCAGGAGGACTTGCGCTTCAAGTTCTCACTTGGCGTTACCGCCATGGTGAATCGATTCATGAACGCCGGCAAGCGTCGACAGTCGCCCCCTTTTGATGACTTGCACAGATCGCCGGCGTCATCTTCGCTGGCGGGTCCAACTAGCGACTTCATCGTGCCTCAGGACGACTGGTCTCTTGTGTCGAAGGTCGCTGTGGCCTCGCTGACGTCTCAGGGGACCATGGGAGGCCTCATCGTGGGGGGACTGTTGCTCAAGACGGTGGGGTGGCGCGTGCTGTTGGTCACTGGGGCAGTGTACGGCTCTCTATACTTGTATGAGCGCATGACGTGGACCAGTCAGGCCAAGTGCCGAGAGTTCAAACGCCAGTACGTGGAGCACGCGGCCAGGAAGCTGCGCCTCATCGTAGACATGACGTCGGCCAACTGCTCCCATCAGGTGCAACAGGAGCTGTCCTCCACGTTCGCCCGGCTGTGTCTCCTCGTGGATGAGACGACCGGCGACATGAAAGAAGACATTAAGAGCATCGCCAAAGACATAAAGGAATGCGAAGAGGTGATTGAGCGCAGCAAGATGCTCAAGAACCACGCCAGCTTTATCTCCAACAAGCTGGATCTCTTCGAACAGACTTATCTTGCTGAGGACAGTCAGTGACCAGTAAACGCATAGGTAGTCTCAACGTAAATTTCACTATATAAGAATCAGTTGCGATTGTTTTGTGTAGTAACCGTCAGAGTGAAGAAAATATGGATTGTTTTAGTTACTTATCAACTTAATCCAGTTTCTGTGTAATTGTCTCTCTTCGGAGTTTCTGGAAGTACAACTTATATCACGACTTCTCCACATCGGCCAGCCCCAGGGACTCCCAGCTTTCCTTGGCCATGAGCCCCTTCTGCATCCGGCACTCTAAGTACTCCTTGGACTCTACTCTGCAGGCTGAGTTCTCCTGGTTGTTCTTCCCCAGGCAGACCATATAGCGCATGTAGAATAACTTGCATTCCCCTTGGTGATCCAACGGGAAGCTGCCCTTGTCGGGTGGGACAGGCTTGAACTGTTTCGCGCCGAACACGTTTGAAGCCATCGCCAATCTCTAGAAAAGAGATATATCTTCAAGGTTATGTACAGCACATGTCCATGCAGATGAGTTGAGATAGAATTAATACTTGTACGCCATCTATTCCATGTACAACTTGCTGAAGTGCTCATAGGGCAACTGTGAGGTCGCCCCATCACGGAACCTAACAATAGCACTGAAACTGTCAAAGTCTACACTCTCCAGGGTGGCTTCTTCACCTCTTCGACGGCCATTGACCACGAGCACCGGTTTGCCGACGGCGGGGATGACTGTCTCCAAATGCTCTTGGTCCAACTTGATCTTGGCCGTGGTGTTTATGAGCACCACAATCGCCGCGTACCGGTCCACCACTTCCTTCACGTACCCTTTCTGCTTGTAGTACTTGTCACCCAGTGACTTTGTCACTATTTTTACAACGATGCCCTTCTTGAGCCAGTAGTCCTTGACGCCGCTATCACTGGTGCTCCCCTTGCTCGAAGACTCTTTCCTCAGGGCTTTTCTCTTCTCCTCCTCCTCGATGATCTCCTCCAGCGCAGATTTTTTCCGCTTGGACGAGTCTTTGTCCTTTCTCTTTTTGTCGTCCTTCTTCTCTACTGCAGGGATCTTGAACACGGACTTGTGACTGAGGAGCTCCTTCGACTTCTTCCCGGACGTTTCTTTGAGCTTAAGATCGAGCTGCAACTTCTCTTCCTCATTTTGGCGGATGAATTCAGTGTAACGCTCTTGAAGGTCTTCATCGACCTCTTTGCCCTCCCTCGCCTTGGCCACCTGTTTTTCGATGAACTCTGCCAGGCGCTCCTCATCGTCTTTGTCCAGCTTGTCTTTCTTGGCCAATTTCTCCTGCCTGGCAATGGTATCGGGGTCTCTGTCGATCCAGGTGATGTACCACCCTTTCTCTGTCTCATCGACCACGCATTTTCCGGTGCGCCCCAGGTACATGACGAACCCAGTGAGTGTGGTCCACCTGGTAGCATTCATGTGGATGTGCTCCTTGTCTGCGATGTACTCCTGGTAGACTTTATTCGCCTCGACGCGCTTCGTCCCGTGCATCCGTTTCAGCTGGCTCATGAATCCGGTCTCGAACTCCTTGGAGAAGTCGTAGAGGAACTTGCCCGGATTTTCAGCGAAGATGAGAAGCTGACGCTGGTGTGACTCGCTGGAGATGTGACACTTGAAGCCGTTCTGGTCGCGACACTGTTTGTTGCACATCTGGCAGTACCACCGCAGCTTTTGGAGGCCCTTCGACTTCATCTTGTTGGCGAGCCATTTTGGCGTGCCGACTTCCGCCTTACCCATGACGACGCCGGGATTGGAGTGACTGGAGACGACACTGAAGAGGTGGACGACGTTCGTTCAATCACGCCAACCAGACGTTGTTCAGACTCAGCTACAACTGCTGCTGTAGCACAGCTCACAGCAGCTATGCTATCAGAGGTGTTATGTGAACACAGTTGCTCTACCGCTGGCTGATGGTCTCGGGGCGGCAGAGGTTGACCTGGACTCGTTCGAACAGTGAGTTCGTACCTCCCGACGGCATGTCCAGGGAGGTGTTGCAGTCGCAGAACATGTCACATTTATCAGCAAAGATGCGTCACCTAACGATGTGCTTAATACAGCGAAGTTGTCATTGCAACGTTGTGGCAACCCTGAAAACAATGTACACAAAGTCTTCGGCCAGTTATAGCACGGTCTCCAGTAAGAGACCTTGAGTGGTGGACTGGGACGATGTCGTTCCTGACAAGGTGTGCGGTCCCCTTCGTGAGGGAGCACAACACCAAGTTGTTCTTGTCGCGATCGAATGTGTTGAAGGGGTTCAAACGGCTGCCAGCCATGCAAGCCGGCAGAAGCCGTCCACCACCCATGAGGACCAGCTTTGGGTAGTAGAGGTGCAGCTGAACGGGCATGACCAAACGAAACATGACCACCAGACGGTGGACATGTTAGTCTGAAAGCTTTAGCTCAGGTTCGACTCCGTTGGTGATGAAAAGTAAGCTAAACCGAAAGCTCTCGTACGAGTACTTAGGTTAAAAAAGGCCTGTCCTCGAGTACTTCTCAGCACCCTCGCAGAAGGGACGACTTTCAGGCTGAGGATCATTGCTTGTTGCAGAGGTGATGACCACCGAACACACAGTGTAGGATGACCCCGATGGTCTTCTAAAATTGCCTGTTGACGCAATGACGTGAGATGCAGGACAGACGAGAGAAATCTTTTCAATTTGAAATGTTAACCCAACATTCCTATGAAATTTTCAAGGCAGAGAGAGGACCCCAAAAGTGATCAATTCTTCATTCCATTGGACTAGGATGGATTTTAATTGAGTCCAGCAACAAATATAGTACGGAGAAAAAGTTCTTTAAGATGTTCTAGCCTTGTAATCATAAACTAACACATCGCACCCGCTCCGCTGGGTGGGAAAAGTGACAGTACATAAAACCCTAGCGCTTTATATTTATAGAATATATAGAGATTTTAGATAGGTCGTGAAGCATGCATCTAATTCCATAGCAAAGTGTCTGCTCTGCGTTTCATATGGTTACTTGTAATGACTGGACGATTATGACAATCGCAAAGAGTTGTTCGGTCTAGGCCTAAGAATAATAATCTGATAATATATTGGAGTCGTCCCTGGTGCTGCAGCTAAAGGTCACGTTTACCTGTACCATTGCGTCAATTGAGGCGGTGGTTCCATGGTCATGCTGGATTGACCCACACCAGTGGCAGCCCCGCGGCCTTCGCCGGTGCCCAGAAGGTGACCGGTATGCAAATGATCCGCGCCATGGTAGCGTACATCTGGCCCCAGGACAACCCAGGCGTGCGCCGGACAGTAGTGATGGCGCTGGCGCTGCTGGTCGGCGCTAAGCTGCTCAACATCACCGTGCCTTTCCTGTTCAAGCACGCTGTCGACTCTCTCAACAGCATCAATAACAAGTTGAACTTGAACACCGCGCAAGAGGCCGTGGCCACCGTCACTGTGGCAGTTCTAATGGGCTACGGCGTCGCCAGAGCCGGCTCGTCGGCGTTCAACGAGCTCAGGAACGCCATCTTCTCCAGGGTGGCACAACATTCATTACGCAAAATTGCTGAAAACGTCTTCAGACACCTGCACAGTCTAGATCTGGTTAGTTAATCTCAATTTGAACAGAGTTCGAGTGAACATGACCAGAGACAACATTCACTTGTTCCCCACCACTTCGCTGGGACTCTGGATTCTGTCTCTACCTCATTCGTGTTGTGCATGGAATAACGCTAAGGTTACATATTCTGATTTACATATTTTCATACTTTGATTGTCATTTGGTTACATATCCAAAATTTTCTGTTTTCAGACTTTTCATCTGAACAGACAGACTGGCGCGTTGTCCAAGACAATTGATCGTGGAAGCCGCGGCATTGCCGCTGTGCTCAACGCCATGGTCTTCAACATCTTCCCCACTGTGCTTGAGCTTGTTTTAGTCACGTCGGTACTGTCGATCAAGTGCGGTCCACAGTTCTCTGCCGTGGCGCTCGGGGCAGTGGGAATGTACGCCGTCTTCACGCTCAGCGTTACCAGCTGGCGCACAAAGTTCAGGCTGAGCATGAACAAAGCCGAGAATGATGCCGGCAACAAGGCTATCGATTCGCTCATCAACTACGAGACTGTTAAATACTTTAACAATGAGGACTTCGAGGCTCGCGAGTACGCCAAGAGTCTGATCAAGTATGAAGAGGCCTCGCTGAAGACCTACAGCAGTCTGGCTCTGCTCAACTTCGGTCAGAACGCCATTTTCAGCACTTCCCTCAGTCTCATCATGGTGCTGGCAGCCAAGGAAATCGTCGAGGGCAACATGACCGTGGGTGACCTCGTCATGGTTAACGGGCTCCTCTTTCAGCTCTCGATACCACTCAACTTCCTGGGCTCTGTCTACAGAGACCTAAGACTTGCGCTCACAGACATGCAGGTTGGTACCTTCAACTGATGTCACACTCACGGCGTGCAAGAGTAAAGTGTTGGAAGGAAAGGGTCTCATCAATACTTTTACTCTGGATAGGTGCGCATTCTCGTACGCGTCCCGGTACAACACCCTCATTTCATTCCTAGGTTATGTTTGAGCTGATGACTGTGAAACCCACCATCACCAGCCCTCCTGACCCCGACTTCCTGAAGATGACAGCTGCTGAGGCTGACATTACCTTTGAAGACATCACCTTTGAATACGTCAAGGGCAAGAAGATCCTGGAATCGTTCAGCCTGCATGTGCCTGGAGGCAAGAGGGTGGCCATTGTGGGTGGGTCTGGTTCAGGGAAATCCACCCTCATCAGGATGCTCTTCAGGTTTCTGGAGCCCCAGAGTGGACGGATACGAATTAATGGAAAAGATATCAAGTGAGAGAGAAATTTGCATTGTGTCGTCACACGCGCTTGGACTGACCAACCCTGTTCGAGGTCAAATCACTTTGTAACGTGTGACGGACAAGTTGGCGACAACCGATTATGCATCCTTATCAACACTTTTCAGGCATGTTGACCTGGATAGTCTTCGTCGGGCCATTGCAATCGTTCCCCAGGACACTGTTCTCTTCCACAGCAGCATCATGCACAACATTAACTATGGTGACTTGTCTGCCGGCAGAGAACAGGTTGAAGAAGCTGCAAGGATAGCAGAGCTTCACCACAGCATTCTCTCCTGGCCCTCAGGCTACGACACACAGGTAGGGATACTTCCACTTATTAAGTGAGAACATTAGGTCTTCATCCAGACATGATATGTGAGGTGGGTGAGCGCGGCCTGAAGCTCTCTGGTGGTGAGAAGCAACGAGTGGCCATTGCCAGGGCTGCCCTCAAGAACTCGCCTGTATTGGTCTTTGACGAGGCCACCTCATCCTTGGACTCCATCACTGAGGCCAGCATCATGAGGGCCTTGGACAAGGCCACCAAAGGCAGGACCAGGTGCGAGTAATCACGGACTATGAGTTGAGGAAGTTGAGACATCCTGCTTGTCCGTCGTGGCCATGTCATGACCTGCTTTTCACTATTTCAGCATCCTGATTGCACATCGTCTATCGACTGTGGTCGACTGTGACCAAATCTGTGTGCTCGACCAGGGGAGACTGGTGGAGATGGGCACGCACACCGAGTTGCTGCAGAAACCCGATTCACTTTATGCCAAGCTGTGGAGAGCGCAGAGCAACGATGGTGCCAAACCGACTGATGGTGCTTAGAGTTGCAACTAGCGCCAAGACATTTCAGAGAATGAGTAGAGTAAAACAGTTGCATCTTAGTAACAAAAACTTTTGGACGAATCAGAGTACGAGGACTGATGCGTGTGATTTGTGGCAATCCCCTCCAGCACCACAGTTGTCGGTCCCGCGACAGTCCAGCACATTGGCCTTTTTAGGCGCCTTGGCTGTGTCTTCCGCCGCGCACATGTTGCTAGCCTGAAGGCTAGCATGTCCAGATGTCGGACGCCCGTCTGCTCTCAACCGACACCTCCGTCAACCTCCAATAGTGAGCACTTCAAAGTCCCCCATGTGATTGGAATGTAAATAACTCAGTACTGGATGGAATAAGCATTATGAACTCTAGCTGAGGTACCCATCATTGCTCGGGTTATTACACAACTGACTTATAGAACATGACCTCAGGTGCTTTCCTCATTTCGTGTGCTTTTCGCTCTCCATCCCATTCGTGTCGTCCATCATGATATCCCAAATTAACCGAGATCGCGAGACTCTTTGTGCAGTCTCTCCCTCGGCAAGTCTGCGACCTTGGACACAGAACAGCGAACAGCTCGAAAAGGCCCTTCAGGGATGACTTGAGCATTCTCCTTAGAGGATTTCTATGATACTGCATAAGGTACAAAATGTACCAGTTCTCACTTTGTGGCTGAGGAAGCCCCAAATGGTCTTCTCATCTGACCAGACTAGACAAACGGTATTTCAGAGTGCAAAGGACACCATGGTCGAACCGTTGAACATGAGTGATAAACGGAGTCATGACTCTGGCGATCCCAAAGAAATGAGCTGTCAGGATGGCACCGGCGTGGTCGGCGATGCTGTCCACACTGGTCATAACACAAGAGACTCGAAGAAGAGCGAGGGTCAGAGATCCAGGCTCGATCTAACTTGGCTGTGGTAGAGACGCTTCTAACCGAATGTGATGTGAATCTGGTGAGTTTGTGTCTGCTCAGGGACTGTGCCAAGCTGGTCGTGGACCCGCTCTCCTCCACGTGAAGGAGATCTGCGGCTCTTGGGTCGATGTCCTCGCTACACTACACTTTTTGGATTTCTTCACTGGGAGCCGTGTCTCCAGTTCATTCTTCAGAAGGTTGATGAAGTACTAGTACTTACCTAGATTGGAATCTAGGCCCACCCCGAGAACAGGAGGCAGGAGCACCCAGAAAATTTTAGCAAGCTTTGGCAAGTGTGAGAGACCGAAAAAGGCCCAAACCGACAGTTTCAGCGCAATTTTTCACGTGGCCTCACAGTCAAATGGTCCAACCTCAAAACGAGCAGTCACAATCTCGCCGTGATATTCATGAGTTCGTAGCTCAGAGTGAAGTGATCAAGATCACCAGAGCCACGTTCAATCGCAAAAAAGGCTGATTTCTGACGAAAATGCTTTTCTACTACAGGGACTGCGACATTTAAAACTTCGTCCGTCTGTAGCCGGCTGCATCATGAACATGCGTTACGCCTTTGTCTTCCCGTTCGCCCCAGTCCTGGACCTGGTGTACATGGCCTCTCAACATCTCTACGCAGTCCTCGCACTTGCTCTCGTTGAAGGCTTCTCAGATGGGCGTTACTTCTCCGAGGAATGTTACTTTCTCATCAGCACAATCGAAAGTTCCCCATGTAAACATCTGGTCCAATTTAGCATCTGCATGTGCACTTTGCTGCAGAGATCAGTGCTCCAACAGTTGGTTGCTGTCACTAGTTGGGTGGTCATATTTAGTCGTTAGGGGTCTGCATGGGCTCTAAAGCTCCAGCCTGATAAACCACCCAGGCAATGTCTACCACATGGGGCAGGCCCTGAGTCAGTAGGATGTCCTATGTGTTGTTCGTCAAGGGAAGCGAGAAAATGCGTGAGGTGACTCCTGTCATGCGGAGTTCCTCAATGAAAAACCCTCAGAAACAAGCATGACCTTATTTACTCTTGAACTGCATCCAATGCGTCAGGTGCATTCAGCTATAGGAGGGCCTGCCAGAACAGTACCAAGTGATTCCTTTGGTGTGGAGAGTCTCTCTGGTCTGAGGATCCACGTCTCAGAGGTCTGGTTGTACTGGTAAATGGTGTCAAGACTTTGACCAGGAGAATGTCCTCCCACCAGGAGAAAAGTGTCTCCATATTGCACACCAGACATGAACGCGATTCTTCGTGGCAGACTTGGTCCCTCCCTCCACTGTCCTGTTGCAGTGTTGTAGATCTCAGTCTGACTCAAGTAATCCCCGTTGTAGATTCCACCAGTCACGATGATGTCATATCTGTTGGAGGAAAGAACAGAGACTTCTTCGGTGTCTCGCAGTTTTTAGATATGGACTGTAGAAAAGTGTGTGAAAAGAAGTAAAAAAGACTGTTTTTTCACAACTTTTCAGTCAATCTGCAGACTTTTTAGACGCTCGATTTTGCAAAAAGAAACCAAAGTAAATCGAACAAAAGTGTTACAAGCATGCACTTTTTTCTGTCCCTAAAGCCGAGTTATAGAAAAGTAGAAGCAATAACTGATTGAACGTTTGTTTGATGAAAAGATGATCAAAATTCAAAGTCTGACGAGCAAACTTCACCTATTGTTGAGTGGCCCTAGAACACTTTTTTCACAAGGAGTGAGTAAAACAAGTGGTCAAGGATCACAAGAGGATTTGTCAACTTTATGAGTAACAATAACTGCTTTTTCATGTAATTTTCTTTAGCTCATTGACTGCTGTCAGCGTCCATTTGCTGAATGCCATCATCCCCCACGTAGTCAGACCCAGAGTGTTCATTCTTGTCGAATGACGTTGGGCTTGGCCAACAAACACAAAATTTCACCATGAGTTTCAGTGTTACCGTCAGTACGCGTATTCACTGACCTCCTCGTCAGTACTGAAATTGAAATACACACTTAATTCTCTGTCTGCACGAGTCTTTTGGTCGATGCTGGCAAGTCTGAGCACCTTGAAGGTAAAGTTAACAACATGAATACACATATGTGTAAAGGCTGACATTTACGAAGAGGTCAGGGGTGAAGAAGTCAGTCATGACTATCAAGATTTTACAAATGTCATCATCAGCACGTGATAGTTGGTGTTGCACTGGTTGAAGTCACTCTACTGCACGGTCTCACTGCCTGAAGTCGCTGTTACCCACTGTCCGGCGCCATTTTTGAACTGATCTGGAACAAGTCAGCTGGTGCATAAGCTTTGCATGGTGAAGAGGTCGGTCAATGTGCATAATGACGGCTTTGGCGCATTGACGGTAACATCAGCACTGAATCTCGATGCTTCCTTTAACTCGTTCTCTCTCAAGCTTCTTGACTTTAACAATTCTACTTATTTTCCTTAAAAGAAATTGATGCTTTTTCTTCTTACTGTGGGGCTTTGAACATTGTCCAACTCCACATAGTTGCAAGCTACCAGTGTTTGAACAGACAGGAGGAGACTGTTTGTACTGACTTACGAGTCTCCTTTATCCGCAGCTCCACAACCATGAGAAAACCGCCCTAGGGTCAAGTCTGGAAGACTCACAAATGATCCGGAGTC
>JAAUXU010144026.1_pt1 | contig 33081 bp, 39 predicted proteins | sample 7278151 | NCBI WGS metagenome assembly JAAUXU01 (sample SAMN14350113, study PRJNA611818) | marine sediment metagenome | isolation source: surface marine sediment (1.8m) | place: French Polynesia: Moorea | collected 2018-08 | reverse complement strand
CTGCTAGTAATCTATATATTAGGCTTCTTCATCCAGTAGTAAATGTCAATTTCCGCCTAAAGAAGAATCAGTATGAGTACTGCATCAGGGTGTAAGATGAGCATCTGTTTTTGTGTGGTCATAGAGTAGGAGGGGTCTTGAGTGCATTGCTGTCATCTGAATTTATAACCTACTAACGGTAACTGCTTCTTCAGCCTAGCACATTGATATTCATATACCTAGCCTATATGCAGTCTCTTGTTAGACACTTTGTATAGGTATACCTAGCCTAGTATTGCGTATCAGTATAGCGCTGATATCGTATACAACGGGAAGAAGCAGAGGAACCTCTTCTCATTCCGGACAAAGTACAGTGCGCGGAGGCAGAGTGAGTTGTTGTACCGACAGTTTTACAGCACTTTAAGTATAAAGTCAGTATAAAAGCCAAGATGTCAAGAGGGGGCGTCAGAAGACATTTGTAGTTTGCCCTGCTGCAAACAGTCATTTACCCCTGATCAATCAACCCACAACACAATAGACTTCTGTCATTACAAGTGCGACACGAGTGCCAATGCGGGCTAGCAAAGCATTTTGGGGGTGGAAACCACACAGCTGATAACTCAGCTCATAAACTGGAATAAATGGCTCTTCATGTGTGCCTGTGGCACATGGACATTGTTGTCTCCATGAGCAGCCCTGTTGAAAGATGAGCACTGGATGTTCCTCTTAGGGGATGCTCTGCTCAAGAAAAAGTTGATGGCAGTTGTGATGATGACAATGGTCATGACGATGACAATGATTGTGATGATGACAATGATCATGACGATGACAATGATCGTGATGATGACAATGGGCTGACAGGCGAGAGCGAGAGACTTTCGCTGACTGACAGTGGCATTCGGTTGTGCTTCGTTGTTCTTGTTTACATACCCCAAGTTGCAGCTAAAATCCAGAGTCGAGCGCTGCAGTGCAACTGAAAGAACTCCTTGCTCGAACCTTTCAGCTGGTGACTGTTGCAACACATGGATGAACAAGACTACGTAGTCTTGTTCCTTTATTTGCAACGTAAAGCGCAGTCATTCGCTCAACCACTGCGCACTCAACGCTTCAGAGGTGCAAGATGCCGACAACCGAGAAGGGCCGATCGAGGTCTGGCAGTGGTGTCGCGGTCGATCGCAGCGCCCCAAGCGGTCAGAGGGATAACGCGGAGATACCCGAGCTAGACAGGACGGAAAAGTCGCAACTTCAAGGACCAGCGACAGGACAGGTGTCCAGCGTTGTCAGAGCTTTCCAAAGATCCATCACACGTTCGTTCAGCCCCATCCTGTGAGACGTCGTGGGTCCTCGACGTTGCGACTTTTTCCTTTTGGGTTCATAATTGGGCTCGGATTCGAATGTCTAAGTGCTCATTACGCATCACTAGTCTTCCTTGGGGTCCCTACACAGCTTACCCAATGGTCCGTCAAGCTTGAGTCTATCAAGTTCAGGTGTCCAATGCATCAAGTGGTACTTGACAAGTACTCCATGCTCTTACTTAGTGCTGGACCCGAATCGTTCTTTGGGAACTAACGTGAGTCTGAAACTCAAAGTTTGTTTTATTTACATGGAATCAAGAGTCGAATCCGATTGATCAATCTAAAAGTTGCTGGAATGGGAAAGTCATTGACATCTGGGTTCGTGACTTTCGATGTCTGGTCAGATTTTATTTTGAGTTTAACGTCAGATAAGTGTCACTTATGTTTCGTTCAGAACTGAACATCTAATAGCTCCTCCAATTGTTCCATTTTGTTTTTTTCATATAAACTTTCTGATATAGAGAAATATGATATACATTTTTGTGTTTCTCTGAATTACTTGATTCGAATCTTATGAATCAGTTGCAGCCATGATGTTTTCTCTTGGTCTTGGCTGCGTCAAGGATCTGGAAAAGAAACTCGTCGTCATCACCGGCTGCGACTCCGGCTTCGGCTTCTCCTTCGCTCTCTACTGCTGCCAGCAGCTCGGCATGGTGGTCGTGGCCACCTGTCACAATGCCCACGGAGACAGTGGAGCTCAGCAGCTCGAGGAGAGCGGATGTCACGTTGTCAGGAGTGAGTCAGTGGCAAGGAAAGATTCCTCGGAAAGTTGTGACCCTCTTTTTGTTGACACTAGACTTTGACGTGACAGAGGACGCGAGCATGGAGCGTGCGCGTAGCCTGGTGGACTCGCTGCTCTCAGAGAATGCCGACATGTGCCTCTGGAGTGTGGTCAACAACGCCGCCATGCTCGTGTTCGCCGCCGCCGAGTGGCAAACGCCGGCACAAATCAAGATGCAACTGGCGGTGAATGCTGCGGGGCCCCTGATCATGACTCAGAAGTTATTGCCTCTGCTCAGGACAGAACTAGCACTCTTTTGTCACAAATGATGATCGCTCAAGCTGGTACGAGTTATGTTAATGCGTCATCACGCAAATCACTACTGACAGTGATTTGTATGCTGGATTATCGCCGATCCTTGCAACGCTGCTGCTGTGGTATTGTTTGTGACAAAAAGTCTTTAGGAAGAGTCGTGGCCGGGTGATCAATGTTACGAGTTCCAGTGCCACCAGCGTGCCAGTGCCATTCTTTGGAGTCTACGCCGCCAGCAAGGCTGCCCTGGAGACCATCACGGAGACCATGAGGTTGGAGGAGCTCGCCAATCACAGACTGGAAGAGAGGAAAGTATTCATATGTAGGCTCGAGCAATGACGAAGTTGTCACAAAGAAGCGTTCTCACTCGCAGGGTGGACATGGTGCTGTTGCAGCCGGGCAATTGGCCTGGCCGGACTCCGCTTTGTGGCCGTCAGGATCAGTACCATCGAGAGATGCAGGGGCACTTCCGGCCGCAGGAGAGCGAGCATTTGGATCACTTCCAGCGTTGTTCTCAATTCATCTGCGGCCTCTTCGAGCCATACGACAAAACTAAGAAGGTTGAGGGGGACTTGAACATCTACAAGGTGTTCCGCAGTGCACTGACAGATGTTCGGCCCAAGGCCAAGTACGTCGAGGCTGCAGGATTCTGCACGAGGCTCTTGAATTTCTTCTGGAAGTGGCTGGCGCCAACCTCTTGGATGCAGGCACGCCAGATTTCAATGGTGCCGATGCCAAAAAGTGAAAAAACTGATTGAGCAATCGATGTAGCTTCAAAGTATTAAGGAAATAAATTGGATTTTTTTTATCAATAGTTCATCAGCGTCGAGGAAGCTCACGGAGTAGTTTGTGTTACTTCTGCATTCTTAGAGTGCGGAGTAGGTAACGGCTCGAGTGTATTGTCCCTCAAGGCTCAGGCAGCGTTCAAGGCGGCCGACGAGGGAAACAGGTGAGGCATCCTCTCGGTGATCGAGTGGGACATGGAGAAGGTGCCGCTTCACGCGGCGACGATAAAGATCATCCCAAGCTTTTGGAGAAGCGATTCAAGCGAGGAGGTGAAGAAATTTATGATTGCTTTAAATCTATCATAAACGTGTAGGAAGTACCCATTGACCTCTCTCAGTTCAGAACAAACTAGCCGGTGGCATCTACTTTTTCCTATTGATGCACCCTGTGTGGACACGAGAAATGTGTCATTTCTTCCAGTAGGCAGAAGACAATAGTGAACACCCGGTTGCTGAAGCTCCGGATATCAGGCAGCGTCTGTGTAGCCAGGGTAGTCGGCGTCCCCCGTGCCAAAGGAGACGATGCTGATCAGGGCACCTTTGGTGCACACCAAAGCACTGCCACTGTCGCCCTAGAAGCTGTTCTTGCCGTCGTCGAGGTTAGTAAAGATCCTTGGGGCGCATTTACACTGGCCAGAATGGGATGACTGACGCAGTCCGCCCAGACCGAAGTTGACGAGAGCAAATCTTGCCTTAAATATATGTATAAAAATATACGCATACCGACGCAGTGGACGAACAAGGGCGTCAAGGTGCTCAAACGGTACCCTCTGCCGCACTCGTAGGCCCGACGGATCTAGACGCTGAAGTGATTTCCTCAGATGGAAGCTTGGAAGAACATCTACGACCTTTTCAAGGCTGAAGGCTGCAGTATCACTTAAACCACGGGAGAGCCTTCGTTGGTAGCGACGGATGTAGAATTGATCAAGTAAGGCATTTAGGTAGCTGAACTAAACAATATTGTTTTTGGTCAGCTACAACGTATTTTCAGACATAATGGTGAAGAGTTTCGACCACTCTGTGGACAGGACTTGATCTTCCAAAGCTCTGAACAAGGTCACAGCCTGGCTGCTGGTCTTGACCGAAAGCTCAAGACCACCATGGAGGGTGCGGCCAGGCTGCAGACTGACAAATTGGCGAAGCTGAGCAATCCACACGATACTTTGTAACATAAAAATGCCTGGTGAGGCAGTGTAGTATTTGCACATGACCGTGCACATTGACTATGAAGTCAGGGAGATGAGACAGAATGGGGTCATTTGGATGCCTTCCTGGATACCCGTTCCAAAACCCTAACGGCTTCGAGATCACTTTTGGTTTACGGTTTGGACGAGGCCCAGCGTTTCAGCATGTTGAAAGTGAAGATCTCAAGGATGCAAGTGGAGAAAACAGGCCAAAACTCTCGAGGGTTCGAACCGTTACCATATCTTATATCTCGAGAAGTGGATTTCAGGTAGGACGACGTAAAGGGACATAATATGGCAGCCTCATTGCAAAACCGAGGAATTGTCTTTACAGATTTGTCAATATCCATCGCTATGACGGCACTATTAAATATGTATGTATTACATACTGACATATAAAAACGGTGTACCTTTTGCGCGCTCTGCGGTGCCGTGCAATGTCAACATGTGCATGTACCAGCAGCCCGCGGGACAGCTCTTCAAGATCGTAATCATGTTCAACGAATTGTTGGCTCTACAAATGCAAGATCATAAGTCATGAATATCATGCGAAACAGATGTACAAGAAGTTGTCCGGAAAGCTGAGGTGCTCTGACAGCCACTGAAGAGGTACATCTTTCGGTGGTTCGATCCCTTGCGTCATCAGAGTAACTGCAAAGGACGAGATGAGAGTCACGCTTGACACAACCCTCTTCGTTCCCTACTGACTCACCGTCGTCAGGCTGTCTGTCCGGCAGAGCTTCCTTGATGAGATCTCTCAGCGTCAGCTTTGTTCTCTCCGAGTCGGTCGTTTTATACAATCTGTCCGGCAAAGGCTCGTCTCCGGCGAAAAGCCTGACTGGGACGTGCTTGAAGCCGTCTTCGCCGGGCAGCGTCTCCATGAGGCGGCGATTGACAGCCCAAAACTGGTCAAATTTGTCTGAAGGACAGACACAGAAGAGATGTCTTTGAGGTGTCATGTTGAGGAACAGGACCGACTTCTTACCGTTGTGCAATCCTTGCCACAGCTGATTGTGATCCCTCTTCTGCATTGATGACACCACCTTGCCTCCGTGCTTCAGTTGGTCAGCTTCCTTTACCCTTGACATGAAGTGGGTCTCCACGTCCTCCCTATAGCGTAAGCCACCAATAGCGAACATGGAACTTGACATTGCCGAAGACCACACTCACCTGCTCCTAAATTGTATGATCTCGTTGTTGGGAAACTTGTCGAAGTGCACCGTGATGTTCCACGGGGGCAGGAGCTCCTTATTAATGATGCACACTTGGTCGAAGAGCACGCCCACTGGCAGATGCCAACGGAGAGGAATCCCCTCGAACTCGAACCACATGGTGCGCTCTTGCAGAGCCGTCGAGACGAATCTAGAGAAGTGCTTGCGCAACTTGTCCGTCACCACCGGCAGGTATGACAGCCTCGGCAGCATGAGGTAGAACGGCTCCGGGGCAGTCAGCGTCTCCACCTCTGGCGCCGCCAGCGTGAAGCACGTCGGCACGCGCCCATCCCATACCTCGCGGAGCACTTCCCGGTCGTCAGACATCGGGCGCAAGCAGCGAATCAAGCTTGGTTCAACTCGACCGAGTCAACCAAAGTCTGACCAAGAACAGACTGTTCTTCTTGGCTCTGGCCAAGATCCCCTCCTTCACAGCTAACACTCAGAAGTTGACGTAAGGGCTGCCACAAAAACTACGTCAATCGGTCCTTGCAGTGGTGTCACGGGATTCCTCGAAGGGATCCGCCCTGGTGGCGTCCACCGTCCCCTGGGCGGACTTGGTCGAGTCCCCGTCCGTCGCAGCCTGTGCCTCAAATCGGGGGTCACATCTTCTTTGACCGGCTTTCCTTAGTGTGGCAGGCTAAATAGGCCAGACGCCCGGTGCTTTGTTCTGTACCGGGCAGGGAACTTTCTGCTTTCTGGCAGCTCTGTCGGCCAAAAAATAAAACAAGAGAATCAACAACTTTGAGTCGTCCATCTGGCATCCGTCGATTTTCCTGCCGAGGTCATGGCCATGGTCTTCATCGCTCCGGATCACGTCCGGTCCCCTAAACGCGCTTCCCAACACAGTCTGGCTTCAGATTTTGGCTCCAATGGTCGATGTCTTTGACCTGATCTCGGCGGCGGAATCCGGAGCGCTCTCATTGAGGAGGCAAACATTTGAAGTGGGGCTTTCTCCTTTGGAGAGGGCCTGAGCGACTGAAATGGCAGTTCTGCATCGAGCTTTGTGCACCTGGTTTGTAGTTCAGATCTTTCTGATTCTGCTGGTCCTACGCCTGGATGAGAGAGTGCGGTGGTCCTGGTTCATCGTATTCATACCAATATGGCTGCATGATGCTATCATGCAAATGAGTCTCATTGTCAAGATAGTTACCAGCTGCAATGCCAGTGACCGATCCAGGCGACACATAGGCCGATATGTGTGGTGAGTGTGCACTAGTAGTGCAATCCTGAACAGTGACGTTTACACTTTCTTTCATATAGGTGCATCACTTTGTGCTTGCTAAAGCTGACCTTCCAGATCCTACTGTGCATCAAGCTTGAGAGTACGGGCACAAGTCTGCACATCCCTACATATTATGTAATGATTCCCTTATGGATACTCCTTCCTTTGGTCATCTTGGATCTGGCCAGGGAATTGCGGAGCTGAGGATCGTGATCAACCAGGTTGATTTGTCCTGTGATAATACAGTATATTGTATATTGTGAGTCTGAAAGTGCATGGCTGACACCTTCTTCCTCACCTCTGTCTCATCCCAGCTTTCTTCCAACCCCTCTTCTATTCCTTTCACATCCCCTGATCCTTCAACGATTATATCCCTTCTGTTTACCCCCTCCTCATACATTGCCACGGCTCACAGTGTGCAAGTATCCATAGCTGTTTTGAACTACGTACGCTACTGGACGTCAGTTTATCCATTAACCGGAGGATTCGTGGAAATATAAAACAACTTCAGCATCTTCCGCAACTTAAGCCACGTGGATTGACTGCAAAGCAGACATAATTCATTCAGGACATCCATCAGTGTCCCAAATTTGACTCTTCTGTTGGCTGTGTAAGTCTTCCTTTCCAAATTCAGGAGGCTCTTGTCAAGATGAGCATGGAAGCAGGCTGTGTTGGTCGTAATGCTGAGTACTGTGTGGAAGAGCCACTCCTTGGAGATACAAGTGATACTCTCGTAATGTCCGCTACTTTGAACTTTCCTCTGGACTCCCAGCATCCTGGGGATCCCTTGCATACGGGAATCTTGATGGTGCTGTATTACCAATGTTCCTGCCAAGGTGCACTAAATGACAGTGGATCATTCGATGTTTTCCTTGATGTATTTCTTTGCCAGAGACGTCATCAGAGTTTTTACCTTGTACACCTAAAACCTTTTTTACAAGGCGTTGCCACTTCTAGCTACGCTTAGTTCCGCACAAATGAGGCCTAGAATGTCACAAGATTGGCTTGGCCACTAAGTGCAAGTAAAAAATTAAAAATTCAGTTTTCCAGGAGTTTACATACTACTTCAAGTCCATTCTTTCCTGTCAAGTGACCTTCATTGCTCCGTTCCTCGGCGCTGTCATCATCATGGCGAGAACTTATTAAGTCTTTCATTCTACTAACTACTTCCTTGAAGAGAGGAGAATCAGAATTGTGATTCCAATAAACCCAGGGACACCACGGAAGATGTTCTCTAAGGGGATGAAAGATTTTTTTGGACACGTCTATGTCCACAGTGCCATCCAAATTTTGTATTGAGGACTGCTCCCCTTCGTCATCATCTTCTGATTCTTCCTCGTCTTGAAGGGGCTCTCCTTTCCTGACGTCTTCAGCTTCAAACTCATCATCTGAAGACAGGACCACAACCTCAGAACTGGAGTCCTCCTCGACTTGTTCACTTGGCTGAGCATTGAGTGTTGAGTCAGAGGTAGTCGTCAGAGGCAGAGAGTCCCACTCATTATTCTCGTTTTCTGGACTACCACCGCTTTCCAAGGTAGTTGACGCATTTAGTTCTTCTTCCTCCTCCTCTTCTACTTCTTCCTCATCACTTTCACCCGTCTCCACGTCCCCCTCTACCTCTTCTTCCTCTTCCACGTCTTCCTCCTCATCCTCTTCTTCCTCCTCTTGTTCGTCTTCGTCTTCCTCTTCTCTCAGTGTGTCGTCCTGTGAAGTCACAATATCTCCTTGGTGTTCTTTACTGGGAGTTTCATCTGGAGTCGTATCATGCTTGTCATCAGACGTCTCGGGGTCTTCCATCGTAACACTTTGATCCTCTGAATGACCTTCACCTTTTTCTTGTTTGTCTTCGGCTTCTCTCTGCTCACTTGTATCGGACAAGTACAGTTCGCTCCCCTCTTGATTTTTGTCTGTGCTGTCACCTTCATCGTCTGTCGACGCCTCGACATCGACACTGCCATCCTTTTGATTGTTTTCACTGACTTCAGATAGTTCGTTTTTTTGCGTGTCCAGAACGCCTTCAGTGACTGGAGCGTTGATATCACCATTATCCTTCTGAGTGTCTCTGTTGACTTCAGATGACACTGCCTCGTGCTTCTCCTCTACGTCTTCATCAGGTGGAGGATTGGGAGCATCCTTGAGCTTACTATCCTTATCTTCACTAGATTTGTCGTTAGACAAAGCTAGTGAAGTCTCCTGTTGCTGCTCCTCCTCCTTTGTGTCACGAGATTCACCCTTGACTGTCACGACTTGTACTTCCTGCGGTGACGGAGCTTGTGAAGTCTCCTGCTGCTGCTGCTCATCATTGTCATCGTCGCCGTCATCATCATCGTTCGTACCACTAGATTTACTCTTGTCCGTTACATCGTCCCTTAATTCCTGTGATGAGAAAGCTTGTGGTGCCTCAGGTGCACGTCTTTCAACTGCAACAGTCTCTTCTGTGGTTTCCCGTGATGCACGCACATTTCCAGAACCTCTTTCAGCCTGTTCTTGAGGATCTATTTCGTCAGGGGACAGCTCCTTCTTGGTGAAGCCCGCTGAGACTGACGTGCCACTCTCCTTGGCTGCCTCGACGATTTCTGAAGTGTTTTTCTCTTCAGACACCGTTTTTTCATCCACAACTTCTTCCTCTTCTCCTACGGCAGCGTCAGCTTCACCTTCGGAGACTTCCATTCTTTCCACATGTTCTCTATTAGGCTCAACTTGAGAGTCCTTTAAGTTTTCTCTTTCACTTAAATCAGAGGAGCCTCTCCTGAGTGATTTTTCCTCCGTTGGACCGTCTTTCTTCATTCCATCCGGGACAGGATCGCTGTCTTCTTTCTCTAGACCCTCTATAACCTCTGGGTCACTGTCCTGGGCTTTTGCGTTATCGGATGTGAAAAGGAAGTTATCAGTATCCTCTTCCTCTTCGTCGGAGTCCTCTTCATTGGCAACATTTCTGTACAGCCATACTGGACACTTCTTTTTGCACACACCACAGGACAGTAGAGGAACGCGAGAAGATCCCCCTGCGCGCCAACCACACATGGCCAGGACCAGTGAGTTCATCACGGCGTGGCGAGGCCCTGCAACAGCCAATGCACTCAACAGGTCCTCTTCTACAACCTGGCGACGAACTTTCTGCGAGACTCTTGGCACCTGATCACCGAGACTGAGGATGCGTTCAGCGATGTTCTTCAGGTCTTGCATGTCCGTGAGCTCCTCCGCAGCTTGTTTGACAAAGACCTCTGGTGATGGTAGCGCTGCCCATGGGCAGTATTTGGCATGCGCGGAGTGCTCAATCTTCTTCCGGAGGGATTCGGCACTCTTTCTGAAGACAACTGGATCCGCTGAGGAGGCCAGGCGCCCGTAGACCGTGGCGGAGCAAGAGACACAGCGGGCCAGATCTGGACCGATGGAGGTGAAGCCTCTCCTCGCGGCCTCGGCCGGTGAGACGGAAGGGAGTGACGGCCAATGGAGTGGGCGAAAAGTGTCCAATCGGGCACGGAAAGCAGACAGATCCAAGGGGGAGGAAGAGGAAGACGTCTTCTCTGTCACAGGCGAGGGCCGCGGTCGCTTCTCCCAAGACAATGACGGGGCAAAGGACGAGTCCAAGAAGCTGAGAAAGAAAAGAAAAAGTTCATCAAAAGCGGGCAGAAGCTCTAGGATTTGATGCACACTTACTGTCTGAGATCCTCCCGGCTGGCCTTGCGCTTGAGCAATCCCGTGGATCCACCGCCGCCGTCCATGACGACCAAGAGCAGGATGGGCGCGTAGAACCACACTTCTTCGATGCGTACTAGGAGTTGAACTGGAAAGAAACAACTGCGAATTAGTGATAGCTCAAAGCTTAAAACCATATCAAGCTCAGGAGGTAAGTAATGGATACTATAACTCATATTTCCCCCGGGCCACAAGGAGAAATATCATTTATGGTATGCATACATGTATAGGTGTGTCAATTCATCACCGGAGAAAGTATGAAATCATCTGTATGCATCAGTGCACGAAATAAGGAGTTGTCGATTGTACCAAGTTTTCAACTTCTGACAACCAAGCAAAGCTTGGCACTTGGTCAGTGGCACAGTGTGCAAAAGTAAGTTGGGCCACCTTGGCACATTTTTGGCACCCCATCTGACCTATCCGTGACAGACCAAGTAATGCTCGGAGCTCGAACCCAGCTTGGAATTGTAGGCTTGGAATCCATCACCAGTTCATTGTTATTAGATTCCCGCCGCAGCTGCCTATCCCCAGCTGACACTTCTTCCTCCGTTGCCTCAAGGAGCAAGAAAGAAGCACCCAGAGGTCGCCCATCTCACTCTTTACAGGAGGGCAGTGAGGAGATGTTTCCATGGTGTCACTTCTTCATACATCACTGAGTAGGTTCCATTCAAGGAGCTACTCAAACGTTCGACCAAGTTGCTTGTGTATCCAGTGTTGCTCATGGCTTCAAGCCGATGCCGGTGTCGGTCCGTTACAGCACTTCAAGTTGAGATAATAAAAAACAAAAGCTAAATTAAGTTTCTTTGATGCTATCAAAATACTTAAACACCTAAAATGTGACATTTTATTGTTAACATCATGTAATCAGGGACAGACTGAGAGCCTTTGATCTTGCTGAAGACAACGCTTCCTGGATGAGGCCGGAGAAGGACAGGGCGGGCCACTCGTCCTTGACTGCGTCCTGACATGCGCTGGTCACGTTCGCCTTTGTCTTGGCCTGGGACATGACACTGGAGGGCTCTGAAACGATGCCGGGGTCAATATCGACAGCGGCAAGTGGTGAAACAGATGTAAACAAATTCATTTGTATTGTCCCGCCTTTTCTTGCCGGAGGACGTCCGCCCGGCCGGCCCAGATCAAAACATCAACAAACAAGCTTTGCCCATGTCCAAGAACTGTGGCGAGGTCTCAAGTCAACATAACGTGGTGCAAGGTTGAAGGAGGGCTTGAAACTGAAGTCCGTCAAACGCGCCGTCTCCACTTCTCCAAGCAATGTCGGTCCAACGTCGTCGGTGCCACTACGAGGTGCTTGGCGTGCCACGCACAGTCGGTGCAGACGAGCTCAAGAAGGCTTACCGACAGCTGGCCCTCAAGTGGCATCCGGACAAAAACAGGGACGATCCAGAGGCCGCCAAGGAGGCCTTTCAAGAAATTCAGCAGGCGTACGAGGTCCTCTCCGACCCACAGGTAAGATAAGAGAGTAGGTCCGGTTCTACTTCACATGTAAGTTCTTCCTGTGCAGGAACGAGCTTGGTATGACGCCCACAGAGAGGCCATCCTTCGAGGCGGCGGCCTTGGTGAAGAGGTAGACGTGGGCGGAATTGACCTTTTCCCCTACTTCTCCTCCTCCTGTTACCGCGGCTTCGGCGACGACGACCACGGGTTCTATAAGGTCTACGAGGCGCTGTTTCAAACCCTGTGCGAAGAAGATCAGACGTACAGCGACGAGGTCCTGCGATATCCTCCATTCGGGGACTCCACAGCAGCTGACGATGTCTGGCTGTCCTTCTATGACTTCTTCAGTGCTTACTCCACCCCGCGCTCGTACGCCTGGCTGGACAAGTATGACACCAGGCAGGCCGAGAACCGGCGAGTGGCCAGGCTCATGGAGAAGGACAACAAGAAGATCCGCGACGCGGCCAGGAAGGAGAGGAACGAATTGATTCGTCAGTTGGCTAAGTTTGTTCGGAAGCGCGACCGAAGGGTGCAACAGTTTAACCTTCGTCTGGAAGAAAAGATCGCGGAGAACACACGCAAGACCGAGGAGAAGAGGAAGCAGCATCTGGAGGAGAGAGCCAAGATGTTGGAAGAGGCCGTGGAGAAGCAGCAGGGTGCGTTCGGCATGGAGGCGATGGAGAGCGAGCTGTTAAATCTGGAGCAGAACTACGACTCGGAGGAGGAGGAGGAGGAGAACTACTGTGTGGCGTGCAACAAGCAACTGCGCAACGCAAAGGCATACCAGAGTCACCTTAAACAAAAGAAACACTTGGAACAAGTCAAACTCTTGAGAGAGGCCATTACCGAGCACGACGTCGCCGCGGACTTGGCCGAGATGGGCTTTGACCTGACCAGTGAATCTGCTATGAAAGAAGAGACTGAGGAACAGGAAGAGGATTTGTCTCAGAGTGAAAGTTCCTTTAATCAGAAAGCTCAAAAGAAAGCGAGACGAAATAAAAAGGTCAGAGAAGCTCCTCCAGAAGAGTCACTAGGTGTGAGTGCTGCGCATAGGGGTGAAGGCGCCCAAGTGACAGAAGTGACTAATGGTGATCTTGACTCTGGTGTGGGTGAAGACAAGGAGTCGTCAAGTGAAACTCAGAAAAAAGTGAAGAAAAGTCGAAGGGCCAAGAAGAATGGTCCTAATGCCAACAATCAGGTGGAACGTGACCAGCGTGAAGGGGGTTCCACTGAGCTTCTTTGTCTCGTGTGCAACAACGTCTTCGGGTCCAAAAACAAACTCTTTGCGCATTTGAAAAGCTCTGGCCATGCTGTTGTAGCAGACGACAGTAGTCAAAGGATGTCAGCTAGAAAGAAGAAATAACTGATTGTTATCGTCAAGTACATATCACTTAGAACAAATCGCGTTTTTCACTGCTCTATGCCTCTTGCTGACTTCTCCAGTAGCAAACTGAGCTCGACTTAAGTCAACCTTTTGGTATCGACCGACCAAGTTGAGGTTCTTCTGTACTTCTTGGGACAAAAAAAGTCAGAAACAATGTTTTCTTTCGGTCCTGAGCCCGCAGTTTCAAGTAGTCGTCATTTTCGCCTTTACTCGTCATATAGCAGAACTCGGTTTATATCGTTAAACATCGGTTTTAGTGCTGAGTGGACGGTGAAACCGACTTTACCTACACTTGTGTTCCTCCGACAAGACTCATATCTGCAACTCAAACGAGGGGTGTTGCGACTTCTATTTTCGCCATACATCACTGAGATGTACCGACCTCAACACCAGGCAAACAAAATACGAGCTCTCGATCATGTGCTAGATATCATTTCGGTTTTGCACCAATGTAAAGACTTTGCACACTTTCTGGCACTGAGAACTGTGAAGTGTGCATGGTCAAGTTGATACGCATCTCAAGCTCGTCCTTGGTTAGCCTCGTGGCAACTGTCTCATCGCATCCACCGCTAACGTGAACAATTCTATTGTCCCTGTATGAAAGGCTTTGTGTGCGGCCTCGCTGAGGCCGTGCAGAAAGCTTGCCTAGCCCGGGTCATTTTGCTGCTTTGTTTGAGCCATGAGTGTCAGGCAGTGCATGTCCTCCGTAGGTAATGCTATGTAGAACTTGGGGAAGAAGTTCTGCTATGCCGATATCTAGATAACACTTGTTAGAGGCCTCAAACCAGAGGGAACCGCCATTTCTGCCTGACACCCAAGCCAAGTCAGCCAAAGTAAAAAAAAGGGCTACAGATTGTAAGAGGTGTTAGACCAGAGCTACATACAAGGCCTCATGCAAGGCCCCTTGATCAGTAACTCTTCCAAGAAAAGTTCTAGTTTTGCTCCACTCCGATGAAGATTGAGCACAAACGTGAGCACTGCTGACTTGGGCTCTTTTTTCGGCATCGTCAAGGCAACCGAGGAGGTCTCAGAGGAGAGGGAGGAGAAGAAGGAGCAGGAGGAGGGGTTGGTGGCGGCATTGGCACTGGCAGCAGTTGTGTTGCGTCCTCAGGGAAGCAAGGAATACATTTTTAAGGAACTTGTTAACAAGTATGCACTACAAAGGGTGAAGCTGCCAAATCACACCAAGACCTCGATTCCTGGGTCAAAATTGCAACGAAAAATATGAATTCTTCGAGAATGTTTGTTAAGGACGAATGTTGAAGAATCAGTGCACAGCTGATTCAGTAAAGTTCTCTACAAAGTCTGAGCCAATGAGGTTGCTCGATCCGATGTACGTGTTTGCCACCACTGAACTGTGATCCCGGGTCTAATCCGCCTTACAAGGATCCAGCATTCTTGTCAACCCTGACCTCGCTGCACTGACACTGACTTGTGGAGCGGTGCAGAGTCGGCTGGAGAAGTAAGTAAGTCATCTTGTAGGATCGTTTTCACCTCTATGTTGCTCCTGGTCCTCGCCACACTGCGCTTGGGGTGCTTCGTCGACACGATCCAACCAGACCACGTCCTCGCGGGAACGGTGTCTCGGCCATTAGAGGGCGCAACGACGCCATGAACGAGTTTGGGTCCTCCGCTGCACCGGGGGGCACCGGCGGCGGTGGCGGCAACGAGCTTCTAAAGGGCCTTGCAGAGCAAAAGCTCAAGTCTTTCTCCATCGGCACCATGGGCAAGCGGGGACTCTCGAAGAAGGAGCAAGAGGAGCTGCGAAAGAAGCAGGAAGAGGAGGCCGTCGGAAAGGTAAGGTCGAGAAAAAGAATTCGCTCGCATCAAGGCACGATTACATCCCTGCCCTCTCTTCTTCTTTTAGGTGTACCAAGAGTTCGTCTCAACGTTCGAGGAGAGCAACCCCAACAAGGTGTCCAAAACATGGATAAAAGCGGGTACCTTTAACGCCGGCAACAGAAAGGAGGACCACAGCGGGAAGGGGCAGCTGTACAAACCTACCTCGAGGTTCACGTCGCAGGAAAAGGAATCTCCTAAGGTCCGCAAGTTGCAGAATGAGTGCAAGTCCGCTCAGAAGTTGAGGAGTCTTTTTCTTCTTTTAGCCTGTGGTGCCCCCCGACTTGAAGGCGAAGAGACCGGAGCGTCCCGGCAAGAAAAAGCAGACGGAGAAAAAGAAGAGCAACCTAGAGATCTTTAAGGAGGAGCTGAAGGCAATGCAGGAGGAGCGTGAGGAGCGCCATCGCATCAAGGGGATTCTCAGGGGGACCCCTTCGCCAGCCCCGGCGTCGTCTTCTTCGTCGATATCGTTACGAGAGCGCGAGTCCTTCATCTACGGAGACGGAGGCGGCAAGGACACCGGGTCGCATGACAATGGCGATCCCAACACGACTAACCTTTACTTGGGCAATCTGAGCCCTCGACTGACTGAGCAGCAGATGATGGAACTGTTCGGAAAGTTTGGACCGCTCGCCAGCATCAAGATCATGTGGCCGCGCACTGAGGACGAAAAGTCGCGGGGAAGGAACTGCGGCTTCGTCGCCTACATGAGCAGGAAGGACGGCGAGCGGGCGCTCAATGCCCTGTGCGGGAAAAGTATCGATGGTGAGAGAGCAGGAGAGAAAGACAAGTATCTTGACTTTGTCAACCTGGAATGAAACCAAAACACTCACGTAGGTTTCGAGATGCGGATGGGGTGGGGAAAGCCTGTTCCAATCCCTCTACATCCAATTTACGTGCCGCCAGCCTTGCTCAAAATGACCTTGCCGCCACCTCAGACCGGATTGCCTTTCAACTGCCAACCCACCAAAGAGGACGCTGAAGAGTAAGTAGCAGAACTGTTGTTGAGCCTGGGGCAGCTGGCATAGCGGTTACTGACGTTCTCTCAACTCCACAGGTGGGACGTCGGCCGCACGCCTATTCTTCCGCCCAAGAACGAAGAGGAGCAACACCGATTCAACCGATTGCTTCATCGTTCAGCGGTGAAAGTGGTCATTCCCACGGACCGCACCGCGCTGTGTCTCATCAACCGTATGGTTGAGTTCGTCATAAGAGAGGGTCCCATGTTCGAGGCCATGATCATGAACCGAGAGATGAACAACAGGAGTTTTTCTTTTCTCTTTGAGAACAAGTCTCCGGAACACATCTACTACAGGTGGAGATTGTTCAGTCTCTTGCAGGCAAGTCTGACCACTCTGGTTTAAGATCGTTCCCAGGTTGGATAACTGTCAACTTTCCTCCAGGGCGACAGTAAGGACAACTGGAGCGCGAAGGAGTTTCGCATGTTCAAGGGTGGATCCCTTTGGAAGCCTCCTCCCCAGAATCTGTACACCAACGGCATGCCCGACGACCTGGTGGACGTCCCATACGACGTGTGAGTACACAACGTGACTCTTGACCTGAGCATGTTTGTAGCCTTCTTAGATCGTTTAATTTTAGCGTTGCATGGTGTCACCAAGATGAACTGACTCTTAAATCGCACGGAACGTACGTATTCGCCTTGCTCACGATTTGGTGTGCGGTGAATTTTCACTCTGTCTGGTTTTCTGCCACGACTTCACCTAAAGTGCCTGAGGAGTCTCATGCGAGGATGTCTTTTGTTTCAGCGAGAACGAACCGAGCAAGAAACGTCGAGAGGAGCGTCCAAGTGATAAGGGGAAGCTCTCCCGAAAGGGGCTGTCGGACTCTCAGCGAGATCGATTTGAAGATATGTTAAGAAATCTCTACCCAGACAGAAACCCCATCGCGGAGGCAATGGTAAGACTATGCTGGAAGATCACTTTCTTCTAGACTTGGGTTTCGTCTAAGAATCTTGACTGAGTTGACTAATGACTAACATGGGCTTTAGTCGACTAAATAACCGACTAAAAATGGCACTGGAAAAAAGGCAGTTTATTTCTGTGGCAGGAAAAATAAGTTGTCCATTGTGCTGACAATGAAACCTCTGCTGCTACTAGTGACATGAGGGACGTCACAGATTGTTTATATCACCGCTACTCAAGTCATTCTGATCAGGGCAGAGGAAGTCTGTGACAACTTTTTCCGTACACCACAGTCATGACTAACGTCATTTTAGTCGACTATGATTAGATGAGATTTTAGTTCACTATTCGCGACTATAGTTAACCGAAACTCAAGCCTAGTTGCTACTGTGTGTGACGGATGTAAGCGATCCGTGTGTAACTGTGTGTTACATGGGGATCCGATAGGTTTGGTGCATTGAGCACGCGGACGCTGGCGAAGAGATCGTGGAGTGCATCACCGAGGCGTTGTCCATTCTGGAGACTCCGTTGTCGAAGAAGGTTGCCCGCTTGTACCTACTGTCCGACATCTTACACAACTGCAGCGTCAAGGGAGTGCCCAACGTTTCTTACTTCCGCAAAGGATTCCAGGCCAAGCTGCCAGAAATCTTTGGCGACCTTAAGACAGCGCATGACGCAGTCGAGTCGCGCATGCGTGCAGAGGCTTTCAAGCAGCGCGTCATGGGCTGCTTCAGGGCCTGGGAAGACTGGGCACTCTACCCGCAGGACTTCTTGATCAAGCTACAAAACATTTTTCTTGGGCTGGTCAGGGACGCTGAGCAAGAAGGTAAGCATCGCAGTCAACTACAGTGTCATAGTGTTCACAAGCGGAAGTTATGCTCAACAATCTCGGTTCTCTAGCTCCAGATTCTGATCCTCGGAAGGGAGATGACGTCGACGGCAAGTCCATGAGTGAAGATGATGACGTCGACGGAGTTCCTCTTGATGGTGCCGCACTACTAAAAAGAGGTACGAGCACGTGAGGCTACGTGAGACTTGATTGAGCTAATGTGAATGTACGCTGCTTGTTAAAAGTTTGTGGGTCACAATTGACGCGAACAGATAGCTGTAGGTTATCATGGGATATCCAAAGAAGTCTTACTAATCTCGTTTCTACTGTAGGAGGCGCCTCATCTCTGTCCAGCTCAGCTCCAGCAGCAAGAACGAGTGCAACGTCTGACGACTCGGATGTAGACGGTACTCCCTTGAGGGTTGACTCCACATCTGTACAATCCTCAAAGAGCAAGGGTGCAAATCTCGGAGTCGGGCCGGGGTTCGTGCCGTCCAAGTGGGAGACCATCGACCCGGAAGAAGTGCAAGCCCAGGCGGTGACCTCCAAGTGGGACATCTTTGACCAGCAAGAGGAGGATAAGAAAAAGCAGAAAGCAGTTACAGAACCCGACGATGACGACGATGACGACGACGTTGACGGTAAGCTATCCGCGCTCACGCTCACCATTAGACAACTCTTGATCCTGTACCTCTGAGAGACGCTCGCGGCCATCGCTACAAACCATTTGTCGTCCTCGCAGGTGTCCCCATGGCCGACTTTGACAATCAGCTGGACGCGAGAGTGTCGGAAGACCGCAGAGCAAAGCTACGAGAAATCGAAATCAAAGTCATGTGCTATCAGGACGAGCTGGAGAGCGGAAAACAGTCGCTTAGGTCTGGATGGACGATATCGGAACAGGTAGCGAGACACCGGTACGGTGCAACAACACCTTTCTCATAACTCGTCTTCAGGTTGAACAGTTTCGGAAGAAGCTCCTCAAGTCGGCGAACAAGCCCTCGTCGCCTCCTTCCATGAGCTTCGGGGACACCGATTCGTTGTTGTCGTCTGCCCGCAGCCGATACAGAGACAGAGACAGCGACGACGACGACGACGAGCTCGAAACATCCACGTCACGGAGGAGTCGAAAAAAGAAATCCAAGCGATCTCGCCGTGACAGCTCCAGTTCTTCAGTGTCGCGGTCGCGGTCTCGGGAGCGAAAGAAGCGGAGGCGTCGCAGTCGGAGCTCCAGTTCTGAAGAGCGGCATCAGTCCTCGAGGAAAAGGTCCTCGCCCAAGCGAAGTAGCAGCCGACGTTCAAGGAGTCCAACGCCGCCAAAGAGACACAAGAAAAAGAGACACTGAAAGAAGTGACGAGACTGTACCTAGAAGTACTGCGGTGTTGTTCCGGCTTTGTGGTGTGTCACACCTAGCATCATAGAGTTCGTTCCTCACGAAAAGAAGTTCAACATTTGTTCTAGAATCAAGTGTGCTTACATGAACCGTCAGTTTTCCCCTGGCACTAGTACAGGCCCAACAACCCGCCCTCCCTCCCCGAGCCAGTCTCGCTGCACGCGCTGTCGCTCATGGTGCCGGCGCTGGCGCTACAGTTACTGCAACATGCATTACCGTCTCCAGTTCACCTCGCTCGCGCGCTTCGTGCTCTAGAGCAGCTTTTTGGAGCAGAGAACGACGTTTCTGCCGACCCCGCAGGGGATGCGCCCGCTGACGCGTCGGCAAGAAGGAAGCAATTATCTCCCAAGCCATTGGCGCTTGCCTTGCTCAGGTAGCATATATGTAGCACGTCTCTCCAGCATTGTTCCACTGGGCTCTTTATGCTAGGCAGTCATGTTGCACGTCCCGAGGTGGAGGAGGAGTCCCATGTTGTTGCTGCTCAGGGGCAAGTTTTCACAGCGTGTAAGAGTGAAGCAGTGACAGACTCTTCGCCAAGATGAGCGGGCTCCGGCGCCACCCGAGCCAGGCGAGCATGTGGTACACGACGGTGCCACACTCGCTGAGGACGCACACGCTCGGGTCCAGACACGTGCCCACCCGGAGATCCCTCAGGCACTCCAGAATAGTCGTCTCCAAGACGTGTAAGTTGAACACGACGCACAAAAGCATGAGGCCTCTGAGTGGCATCCACCATTGCAGTGCCCAAGTCTCAAGGTGATCGTCGGCGGTGGTGCAGAGAGCGCATCGTTCTCTGCTCGATGAAAGTAGCCGTGGGCTTGGTGACCTTAACGCTTTCTCTAGTCTTACTCATCTGGGATGCCAAAGGAGATCAGAACGAACTTGTCTGTCTGTCTGGAGCTCTGGTAACGTATGCTGAAGCAGTCGCTGCTGTTGGAGATCATGACGACGTCGAACTGCTGTAGGAAATTACTTCTGGCGTGGTTGGCATTCTTTGGGATGAATGGTTGAAGAGCTTTACAATCAACTACATCGGCGCCTCTGAGCGGCTTTACGGATGCGTCCTGGTAAGGATCTCCCCGCCATCACTCAACATAAGCACAAGTGCAGCGTCTTTCCTGCTTGCAGGTGAGCACGGTAGTCGTGCCTACGCTGGCCACAGTCAGCTGTTTGGCGGCCTTCGTGTTCTTGGCGACCAAGCTGTACCTGCTCTACGTGTGGATCCCTTTCTGTAAGCCAGAGAAAGACAATGGATGCCTCTGCGGAGACGCCGGCTACCGCGGCTTGTCCTGCGAGGACGTGAAGTCACTTCTTCCCGTGGCTCTGACCGCTGGATCCGCTCTCTCACTTGTCGGACTCGCACTCTGCCTCTGGTACCTCGCCAGGGTCATTCACAAGCGCCTGGCCAACTGGAGGGAAGGCTACGCAAGTGCGGTGCTTTCTTCGTCCTCCTGACGAAGCGGCAGAAGGTGTGCAATGTTCTAATATTATTTAGTATTAAGATGCATAAGGCTATTACAAGTCATTAGGAACATGGCAGTGTTGCACATGAACCCGAGAACACTTAACGAGAATGACACGAGGTGTGTCGATCAGACAATTGGACTGCTCCACTGACGTGTAACACGTCCTGACAGCAAGATCAGTCGGCTTGGCACTCAAGCTGCAGAGCAGTCAGGTCTCGACCGCCAACAAAATGTTGTAGTCGTCGGCCGCCGTCGCCCTGTCCGCGTGCCGGTTCATCCGAGCAAGAGCGCATCAAGAGGCTGAACCTCGTCCACGAGACCTCGGAGAAGGCGCGCGCTGATCTCCGCATTGACCAAGTAAAATGTCCGCCGCATGTTCAAGACACTCGCGCGGCTGCTCCTGGCCGTAAACGAGTACACGGCGAACAGCCGCTGGCTGTTCTTTTGCCATGCGTCGCGTTCTCCCTCTCGTCCGAGTCCGACACATTCTTGTTGCCAGCCGGCCTCATGTGTTACTGCCCGCTAGTGATGGAGCCCAACCAAGCTCAATCAACCAAGCGCCGAAGGCTAGAGCTACTTCTCAGTGGCTGGAGTAGCAGAACTCGGGCGCATTTGGACGCCCCGGAGGCCCCGTTTCACCGCCTCAAGTCGAGCAAGGCTATCCCGCACGTCCAAACGCATGGACCGGCTCGGGTGTCGGATTCCAAGCCCATCACTACTGCCTGCCAGCTGCTGCCGGCCACCGACGCAGCGTACAGAGAGAACTTCTTGCTGGCGCAGGCCCCTCTGATGGAAGGAAGGAATTTGCGCAGTTGTCTCCTCTCTTTGTCTGCCTGAGCCTCGCCGGCCGAGGTGAGGCGCGCCAGCGGCGCCAAGACCAGGAGCGAGCGGGCCGTCGGGGCCGTCGGGGCCAAGGTGGACGACCCGGACACCCAACGTGACGAAAGAAGGAGCGAGCGAGCTGAGCTGAATGCGTGTGATGTGAGCAAGTTTGTCTAGTCTGTTACTCGGTTCATTCGCTCACTTCAGTCACCGTCAGCCATCTCCAAGCAGTCCAAGCTCGCCGACGCATTCGTCCTTCTCCAACTTGTCGACGATCTCCTCTCGCCTTCCGCCAGCAATGGTGGCCGGCGCACACGACGCGACGGACGACGACGCCGGGGCTAGGCAAGAATCCGAGGCCGCCAGGCCGGAGCCGCCTCCTGAAGACAAGTCCGCCGAGACGACTGCGGCGACGGCAGCGGCGGCCGCTGCCGCTGCCGCAGCCGCCGCAGCGGCTTCAGGAGAATCTCAGGAAGGGCATCAGCCTCGGCAAGCCAAGACGTCTTTCACCTTGGTGAAAGCGTCAGAAGTGTTTCCACTTCCGCATCGAGAGGACGACGAGGGTGGCGACGATGACCTACCCTTTGAAGAGGTGCCCGGAGAGGGGGTGCGGTTTCTCAGTAAGACCCGAGATGGCGGAGTCATCGCGCTCTCCAACTACCGCCTCTACATGTCCGGCGCTCCTCCGGCGGCGCTGATCAACGTTCCGTTGGGCGTCATCGAGGCCGTGGAGCTGAGGGATCTCTTCTTCTTGCACGTTTCGTGCAAGGACGCGCAGTGCTTCCGAATAGCGTTGGGCGACAGCATCGCGGGCGAGCAGTGGCTGGCTAGACTTACCGAAGCGATCACACCGCCGGAGAAGCCCGACGACGTCTTTGCGCTGGCCCATTTTGCCTGGGCAAGAGAGGTTGACCACGTGGAACAAAAACAAGAAGACAGTCTGCCATCGTTCGAGGACGAGCTCGACCGACTTCAATTCGACCGTGACTGCGTGTGGCGAGTGAGCACCGCCAACTTGGAACACAAACTCTGCGTCACGTACCCAGAGAAGTTGTTGGTGCCACAAGAAGTTAGTGACGAGGCGCTCCAGTGGATTGCAAAGTTCCGATCTGCTAGGAGGGTGCCCGCGATCGTGTGGAGGCACGTGAAGACGGGCGCCGTCTTGGCCAGGTGCTCGCAACCAGAGGTCGGGTGGTTAGGCTGGCGGTCGGATGAGGACGAGAAGCTGTTCGCCGCCATCGCCAACTCTTGTTCCATCGACGCAGGAAGTTGTCGGTCGTCAGAAGGAAGCGTGGTGGACGGCGAGAGCAATGAGCAGACGTCCATCAAGGACTTGTCAGATGAGGCAAGCAAGATGCGCGAGCCCAAAAAGGTCCTCATTGTGGACGCCCGTTCTTACACAGCCGCTGTGACGAATCGCGCCCGGGGTGGTGGCGTTGAATGTACCGAGTACTATCCTAACGTCGAAATCGTCTTCATGGGGCTGAGCAACATCCACGCCATCCGCAAGAGCTTCATTCAGTTGCGCCAGCTGTGCTTTGGTTCGGCAGATCCGGCTACCTACTACAGCAACCTGGATAAGACACAGTGGCTGACACACATCTCCGGCTTGCTGAAGGCGGCCGTCATGACTGCGGAGGCCCTAGAAAAAGATCGTCGGCCAGTAGTGGTGCACTGTTCGGATGGCTGGGACCGCACGCCACAGATCACTGCCCTTGCCCAGCTTCTGCTTGATCCTTATTACCGTACCATCGAAGGATTCGAAGTGCTGGTAGATCGCGAGTGGCTTCAGTTTGGACATAAGATGGCGGACCGCAACGGCAGCGCCTTCGCTTGCGCGGACGTCAACGAGCGATCGCCCATATTCCTGCAGTGGCTGGACTGCGTGCACCAGCTGCTGTTTCAGTTCCCCTGCAGCTTCCAATTTAATTACGCCTACTTGATCAAGCTGGCGCGTCACGTCTATTCCAACATGTTCGGCAACTTCTTGTGCAACTCATCCAAGGAGAGGAAGGACAACCGCATCGCTCAGAGCACTAGATCAATTTGGCCATTCCTAAGAATGAATCCGGATAAGTTCCACAACTATCTCTATGACCCGAAGAGCACAGGCACCCTGTGGCCAAAGACCGAGGTTCAAGTTTTAAAGCTGTGGTTGGACGTGTACACGTCCAACGCTCGAATGCCCTCGGACGAGGGCGACGAGTTGATAAATGGCGGTCCTCTGCCGTCCTCCACGCCTCCAGCTCCAGACAAGGAGCCACAGCAACAGCAGCTGCCCGCCTCGGAGTCGTCTTGGGAAAGTAGTCGGGAGTGCAGCGTGGTAGAGGAAGACGTGTATGACCAAGCAAAGGCCCAAGCACGTCGGGAAGTTTGCAACGGCCAGGTAAGCGACTTAAATCACCTGTGTAATCAAGACCATGTCTGAAAGGAAGACGTTTGACTCCTGCAGGTGGAAGTGGCTGGCGCAGAAGGCACTGACGACTCACAATCCGATGTTTCCTCAGTTGGTATAATCTACAGCACATCTCCTCACGTAAAACCTTTCGAAACGTCCACGGACACCCTGGTTGGCGGCGGGGGAAACGCCGCTAACAACAAGCCTCACCGACGTCAGTTGTCAGCCGCAACTTGCGACATGCTCGACAGCGATGGTCTGGTTACTCACGTCGACGTCGTTCAAGAGCGACTGCGCGAGATGATGCTGGAACACGAGGCCGCCATTGACAGGATGACCAGGATGATGACGAAGCTGCAGAAAGAGGCTCTGGCAGCGGCGGAGCAGCAGCAGCAACAGCGTTCGGTGGGCGAAGAAGGAGCCAGCAGCTGTAATGAGGACGTCAAGACCGATTCCACCACTTCCGAGACTCCCTCCATCGAGATCGTGGACGAGAAGGATGCTCAGCCCACCCTGTGGGTACCTGATCACGCGCAGGCCACTTGCATGGGGTGAGAGAGTGAGCGTGATCGAAGGCCTCGCTTGCCCTCAATGTCCATCTCTTTCCAGCTGCCAAAGCAAGTTCTGGCTCGGCCTTCGTCGTCATCATTGTCGGTCTTGTGGTGGGGTGTTTTGTGCAAAGTGCTCCAGTCGCTTCAAGCCCATGCCGGACGAGCAGCTCTTCGATCCGGTGCGGATCTGCGACCGCTGCAACGGCTGCAATGGCGGAGGCAGAGCAAAAGTCTGTGTTGCAAAGGACGCGCGTGTTAGTTCGAAGAAGTGAACTCCCCTGATGACGTTCGTAATTGGTGCTTGTGATAATTTTAGCTGAAAAAACAGATGTCTAATTTATACAGTGCGAGAAGACGACATAAAGAGATACATTAACTTGATTTTACTGATGCGCATTGGGAGGAAAATACAAGCCCAGTCAGTTACTGAAAGGATCTATTTTCTCTGGTATCACTGAAACGTGTGATGTAAAATGACGAATGTTGTTCAGTTATCATACGATATTTTTTGACATGATCCGACCTCTCACGATTTCTTCTGCGGCTGTCTCCACTGGGGGCCAGGAGCAGAACTTGGTGCAGCTCCGTTTGCTGGGGGGAATCTCCTCTCTCCGCCATTGGTTGCGTTGCTGCGGGCGTTTCCCGCGCCGGAGAAGGACTTGGGCACGTTACCGCGGTCGCCGCTGAGGGCCGCGTACTCGGCATTGTATGCGCTGAGGAAGGGCTCCTCGGAGAATATGAGGCAGAAGTCGCCCACCTTGTGGAACTCGCCGCCTTTCCCAACGTAGAGGGTGAGACAGCCCTTCCACACGTTGGTGTAGCCCTTGGTCATGCGTATGATATCTCCGGACTGCACCAGCTTACCCGGTTCGTCCCACAGAGAGAGATTCACCGAGCCCGTCTTGTCGGCCACCCTGACCGTGCGGACCTCGTGCGAGTCCTTGGTGACATTGGGTCGACCGACCTGGCAAAACGACAGCAGAGTGTAAATCACACCCAGTAACAACTACGAATCCCCAACACTTGAGAGCACTTACGTCGAGTACGATGAACATCAAGGTGAGGTCCTTCATAGCTGGTTTAAGATTCCTTATGGGCGTGTACTCGCCCATCCCTGACACCTGGATGGACGAAACCTCGGACAAGCGAGACTCGGTCGAGTCCTAAGCCATCAACTCGCGGAAGATCGCCTCCGGTAACATTTCAGGGCGAACAAAGGCAATCAGATCAGCAACTCTTGGGAGCATTTGTTTACACTTACTCCTGCCGGTTCAGGGTTGCCATTCGATCCAGGCGACTCTCAAGTCTTCAATGTTGTCTTCCGTGTTTTATTTTATGCCACAATTTTTCAATATTTAATGTTATATACTTTTTCCATTTTACTAAATGTTGGCTATTTTCTTAAAAATATTAAATGTTGGCTATTTTCTTGAAATCATTAAATGTTGGCTATTTGTCAACATTATTAAATGTTAGTTGTTTTTCCCATATTTTCATATCAACATGAATATTGCATAAAGGTTGCATGGACAGTTATGGTCTCGACTGAATGTATTTGGCATCTACACTTCTAACGCGTGCAAAAAGTGTCTGTCTCACTTCGTCTCCTTGGTCACTTGCAACGCCTCCTGCTTCGAGTCCACCTGGCCGCTCCAGTATTTACCTACAGCTACGAGCTTCTTCATGACGGTCTCGTCCTTGGCGTTATCCGACACCTCAACCTCCTTCAAGTTGGCGAACAGCTTCCCGCTGATGCCAGACACTCCGTCGTCAGTAGCGAGGTAGAGAGGAGTCTGACAGCCTCTGGACGGGGGCTTGGTAAAGAACCACAATAGCGGATTAGACACGAACGTGCCCAAGATGCTCTTGTCCACGCCCATGTAGCGCTTGATGCTCGTGTTCACCACACCGGGGTAAGCGGCATTGACGCTAACACCTTGCCGTGACAAGGTGCCACCCAACTCTCGGACCACCAGCATGTTGGCCAGCTGGCTACGATAAAAGGCCGACGAGGAAGTCCACGACTTCTGCGAGTTCAGGTCCTCAAAGTCCACGTCACCTTTCCGGTAGTCCAGATTCATGAGGTAGACGACCCTCGACGGCGCAGACTTCCTTAGCAAGGGTACCAGCAAGTCAGTGAGAAGAAAGTGGCCCAGAAAGTTGACGGCCAGGTGTATCTCGATGCCGTCCTCGGAAAGTTGCCTGGGGTGATTCATGACGCCGGCGTTGTTGATGAGTCCATCGAGGCGAGTCTCGTTGTCGCAGAACTGCCGAGTGAACTCACGGACGGAGCGAAGAGACGACAAATCGCACGTGCGACAATAGACGTATCTACAAAAGTGACTCATGTATAAAAGTGTTGACGGCCACTGATCGCCGACCCCATCAGGTCGAGGTTCAAGATCATAGACGATAAACTTGTGGAAATTCTCTCTCACTTATTTTGCGTGCCAAGGACGATTTCCCGTCTGGTGTCCTCGCACTTTCTCATGTCTCTGCAGGCCATGTAGACCTTAGCGTCGAGCCCAGCGAGGTTCCACGCCAACGACCTCCCGATGCCTGAAGCGAAGAGACTGCTAATGTTGTCCTCCTTAATTTGACCGAGGCCGCGACCTCACCCGTATTGGCGCCGGTGATGATGAACACCTTGCCTTTTAGGCCGCTCTTCTTGACATTCGCCGTCTTTCCGCCTAAGTAGTCCTTCCAGATGACCACGCTCCCGACGACCGTGCACACCACGCCTCCCAAGAGGATCGCTCCTTTAGCCCTCCGAGGCAAGTTGATCCCGGCCATGTCGGCGAACAGAGCACCGTCAAGGCGAGTGTCCGGCGTGCAAGATCCACCTGACCTGGTCTGAGCAGAGCATGTTTGTTGACACTCTACACAAATGTGTTGCCATCACTGGCAAACCTTACGCGCGATCCATCAGAAGGGTCGATCCCGTGCCTTGGTCGACTGCAGCGCTCCAAGCGGACGCCGCAGAGATGTTGTCAGTTGCAGACCAAGAAGAACACTTGTTCTTCTTGGCTCTTGGTGTAAGACGATGAGAATCGAGGCCCAAACCTTTGGCACCAACTGCTTTGGAGTGATGAAACAATAACTGAATTATTTGGCAGAAACTTCCAGAGGGCAAAGTGACAATCCTTTCACCCAGACAACACAGTGCCAACTGCAAAGCATGGTGGTGTAATAATATAGGGATGCCTCAGCTCTTCCAGAACAGGGTAGTTGCATAGGATCACACTGAATATGACAAAAGAAGTTTGTTGTGATTGTGCAAATGACTTGGAGCGTATGCACTGTATGCACGATACAATTCGTGATGCGATCACTGCTCTTGCGATCACTGCTCTTGTCCTCTGCTCAGTTGACTGCACTTGGAGTACAGAAGGTGCAATAATAAATCGGGCGTCTCCTCTCGCGTTCACGTTTGCGCGACTTGGAAGAACGGATGCCAGTGCCCTGTAGTTGGTTTCCAGGGAAACCTGTCGCACTGTCCACCGGGTGTTCCATAGTGAGTGGCGACGATGATCTTTCCGCAGTCGACATTGGCCGCACTACTGCCCGTCTCATAAATGTGGCGGACCCTCGGGCATAGATCAAAGAGCTTATCTTTCCGAAATATTGAGCACAGTCCAGTCACGTCGCCAAGTCCACAGTCGTCAGATAGTAGCATGGTCACTGCACTAACGTTTCACCGTCCAGGCACGTCTGAAGTCGTTGGCGTCCTAGGAAGGTGGTCAATACATACGTACATTCCCCTTTCCACAGAGCTTCCTCAGCGTTCCATATGCCCTCCCCCCCTTCGGTGAGGGCCAGCACGTAATGCTTCTCTCTTGATAACCAAGAGGTTCCCGTGAGGTCGAGAACTGCAATGTTTTCCACTTTCGAGCAATGGATGAGACCACTCTTCACTGGGACCGCTTCGTCCGGACGTGTAACAGAGGCAACAAGTTCGATCTTATCGAGATTTTCCGCCGCACTCTTTCTCTTCAGGCCCTTGTAGATGTACTTGGGGCTGTCAGGAGGGTGACTGGAAGCTTTTGCTGATCTACGGTCGTCACGAAGTTCGGGAAAAGCGCCCAAAACCGCCTCATGAATCTTCGCCATAATGATTTCAGGTGTCTCCAGCTCCGGACGGATGTTGCTAGTCTGGATCTTCTCCTTCAAGTCCGTCGTGGTCTTGAATAAAAAGTGGAGCCCAGCCTTCAGTATGTTGCTTGGACACTTGATTTTTGCCTACTGTCTTTGACATATTTTTTCATTACGTACCACTAATTTAATGATCGCTACAATAATGCTTCGACCTATGAAGGCTTCTTCGCCGAAAAAGGAACTCCCAGAGTTCAAAGCGTCGACTTCGCCTTCGAGCGCGTGTACAGGGTCTTCTTAAAGGTCTCCTCTTCTTTCAGGGGTACCCTCAAATACGGACATCACAAAACTTCGGCATGATCAACCCAAGTTGAAAGTTCCCGCCTCAATCTCAGTTATCTTCCATGGCAATCAGGGTTCCCACAAAGGATCGGCCGTTCTAGGTACTAGTTATTCTGCGGCGTGGGCTGAAGCAGTGGCGCAGCTGCGCCGTGCTTGTCTCGGCCGCGGCCGTCGCCTCGACTGCCAAGTGCCAACTGCCAAGCCAATCACAGCAAGTCAGACCAAAAGAGAAAGGTAACATGAAGGTTTCGACGTCGTCGAGGTCATCCTCGTGTTCTCCATCTCTTTCAACGAGGCGAACTGAGCCAAAACGCCGTCCCAATTCCGTTCTTCCTCCATGAGGTTGCCGCATTGTTCCTGCTGAGATGCTGGCGGAGGCTGCATCGGCGACCTTCGTCGTCGTCCTGGCGGTCTTGCTGCTTCTCTGCCTCAAGATCAAGTCTTCGAAGAAGGACCCGGCGTTCGTGGGGTTGGAGGGCACCATTGTCCCTATCTCGGAGACGGAGAAACGGTGCGGCAGTGGCGACGACGAGGCCGGCCTACGTACGCCGCAGCCGCAATCTAACCGCACCCCGTCTCGCTCAGGAGAGCGCCGGCTGCCCGAAATTCCACGCAGTCACGGAGGCGATGACAACTCCGACTTGTATGCGACCCTCGCTGGCGAGAGCAATTCCGATGACGAGGAGGAAGAGGAGGAATCTGCCGTCGACGGCCCTTCCACCTCACTGCTGGAGAGACAGCGCGGCACGCATCACCCGTATGCCAAAGTCAAGAAGACCAACGTGGAGCATCCTTATGCCACTGTACAGAAGCCTTCCTCCCAACAACAAGGGACGGCCACAACGACTGCCAACGGCTCTGTGGACTTCTCCGACAGTGAAGACGACCGCCTGTTGCTGAGGCCGAATGCTCTGGGCAGTCGTTCTGGTTCCTCCCGCAGCAGTAACGGATACCATCAGCACGGAGTAGACGTGGGAGGTGAACTTAGTCGCCAGGCGACACCCCTGCCGCCAGAGCCACCAGCTCCTCCACCGGCAGCAGCTGGAAGTGGCATGCTGCAGAATCCTGGCATGCACTTTAGCGGCGACTCGCAGGACTCATCCAAGGGGTACACCAGCATCACAGTACGTGAGCCTGTCCGACACATCCAGCTGCACCAGAGCAGAGGCGCCGGTGGCGGCGGCGGCGGTGGTGGCAGTGGCGCTGTGGTGGACGCCACATACGCCACTGTATCTGAGACAAGTGACGAAATGTATGCAGCAATCGAGGATCCCACCTACATCCCAGCTGGAACTGCCAGCCAAAGTAACAGCGACACTTATGCCGTCATCGACTTGCCGGAGGAGTCTGAAGTCGAGCTTGCGCCGACAGGCAATGCCACGGCCTCCACCGCCCCGACCTATCATTCCTACTCAAAAGTGGACAAGAGCCGCAAGCGCGGTGGTCCCCAAGCGCCGCCGCCGCCCTTGAGCGAGGGGATGGTGGCCAACGCTCGTCACCCTCAAGTAGTGGAGGAGATGTACGCCAAAGTGCATAAGCGAACAGCAGTGAGCGCGAGCAGCCCTGATGAAGCCGACTTCGATCTGCCCGTTGGTGCCAGTGCTATGCATCCCAACTCCGAGGTGGGGGGTACCCGACCAAAGACTGCTGCCATGGCATTCATGTCAGAACGTGGCGCTGTGGCGAGAAAGCCCCCGAACAGGACTGAGATCAACTACTCGGACTTTGAGACGACTCGATATGACCGAGAAAAACTTAGTGGTCACAAAACAAATGCTGATTCTGAAGGTGGCTATGAAATAGTTCCTGATGCCAAGGGTGTTGTCCAGGCTGAAGATGGCTATCAGCTAATGCCAGAGACAGAGTGGAAGAGACAGCATTATCGCACGTACGACGACAAGGAGTCTGGCTACGAGTGCTTGCCAGACTATTGGCGCTCCAGCAACAGCGGTGGCTACGAGACTGTGTCAGAGGTGGCAAAGGATCCTGCGGGCTACGAGGTGCTCCGGCGACGCCTTAACGACGATGAAGATGCCAATTACGACTCGATCGACCGGCGAAACCACGCCGGGTACGAACGCCTTCCCCGGCCTCCTGAGGACGAGCCGCCATACGACCGGCTGGACCACAACAGTGACGGGGAACTTGGCTACGAGACAATTTTTCGGGGCCAACTGCAACACCAGCGGAATGAATACGACCCAGGATATGAAGTGGTCATCTCAAGCAGCGTAACCAAGGCGGCAGAGCCCGGCTACGAGACCGTCGCCAGTGGTCCGACGTTGCAGCCAGACTACGAGGTCGTGCCAACCAGACAGACCTTGGCCGCGCACACCACCAGCAGCAGCAGCAGGAGCAGCAATAGAGGATCGCCGATGACCATGATCCAAATGTGTGTTCAGGAGATAAGTGGGGAGTCGTCTGAGTCGTCTCCAGTCAGCGGCCAGAGGCGGTCCTCGGTGGTGGTCATCGAGCATGTGTCAGACGTGTCGGCCCCGTCCTCGGTGGTCAACGACGAGATTAACACTCATATATTCATCTAGACAGTAGCTATGACCTGGCTTGTTAAGAGAGTTATTACCACTCTATTAGAGCGCACGTATTGAAACAGTGATAACATATTAAAACCAGTTCAAACTTAACTTCTCATAGTGTTTTATTTGGGGAATTTTTGATAAAAACTTATGGGGCTATAACATAAATCTCTGACGGCCTTGGGATTCCTTCTGACGTCTCCTTGTCCTCCTCCTAGGGGTCGCACTGGAACAGAGCAAAAATCCTTTCATCATCCCCACCCTGGCCCACAAGAGAATCATGTCTCTCTGATCAATCACATGAGAAGCAGCCTCACCTCCAGCAGGAACTGCGTGCTCGCTAAGCACTGTGGACACTCCCCGATATCCATGAGGTACATGGTCCTCGGATGGTCCAGACAGAGCCGGCGAGCCCTGCCAGTCTTGGCAAATCCGCAGATTTTGCAGATCACAAGCATCTTGCCTCGGTGACAGATGCAGTTGTCTTGCTTTTCTTGCACCTTCTTCTTCTCGGACTTTGCCCCGTTCGCCGAGAAATTCCCTAGGGCGCAGGGATTCATCATCTTCGCGTACTTCGAGGACATCTCGATGGCGTTTTCGGCGCGGGCAACAGCAAGTTGTATTCATAGGCTTTGACAAAAGTGCAGGAACCGGGAAATCAGTTTTTTCTCCTCGAGTCTGGAGTAGGGCTGTTGCTCGACCTTTTTTCCGAGCCAAGCCTAGAACGAATTGAAAATGAAACGAGCTGGCTCGAAAATCGGCTCGAGAAAGGTTGATTTTCTAGTCAAAAAAGCTGGATTTTTACCTCGAAACCTTTTAATATCGATGGAGACGAAGGTACAGCAGACTAACGATATATTTGGTTGCCTGGAAAGTGAATGATCGTCATGCTGAGTAATAATACTGTTACTTTGCTTACTGAACAAAAATTAGATGCCCAGAATGGTCATATTGGGAAAAACAGTACTTAGAACTTTGCATTTCTTCGTATAATCAAGTCCAGGCTGCATTTTTACCTTCTTTTGTTCTTTAACTAAACTGTTGTATTGTATAATCTGCATTGTTCCTCTGCTTTAAAATGAATCTTCTCATCATTTCCTAAATAGCGATACTGTTGGCATTGATTAAAAGAAAACGATTCGAACTTAAAAGTTCAGGTTCGGAAAACCTCTATAACTCGAAAAAGCACGAAGCTCGATGACAGCCCTGACCTTAAAGTGGACTCTTGAAGTATCTGTCTGGATAAAGCGCGAGGGTCTGTACGATCGTCGCTACACTGGGTCAGCAGATCACAAGCTCGAAAGCGATGTGATCGCACTTTAGGTCTGAGGCCGTTTTGAGGCCAAAATCGAGGTCCAAAGTTCCATTTGCCACACAGGCCGTAGATGGCCATGCCAGAGGTCTAGTTAAGCCTGTTGTGAACGCTGTGCAGTTCCAGGATTTGTCAGTAGGTATCTATGGCTAAGAAGGGGGGGGGGAAGAGAGAAGAAGTCAGTAGGGGTGGACTTTGAGCCAGGAAAACCCGGCAAGCCAAATTGTGGCTCGACCCGTAAATTGACGGCCCGCTGCTATCACTAAGCTGGGG
>JAAUXU010175035.1_pt1 | contig 33082 bp, 48 predicted proteins | sample 7278151 | NCBI WGS metagenome assembly JAAUXU01 (sample SAMN14350113, study PRJNA611818) | marine sediment metagenome | isolation source: surface marine sediment (1.8m) | place: French Polynesia: Moorea | collected 2018-08 | reverse complement strand
CTGTAGTGTTGCGTATGGGTTCCTTTGCCTACAGGTTAGTCACCCAAGCGACGCAGCTGTCTTACTTGCTAGGACCTGAGCTTTTAGCTTGGCTCGGAACCCACGCTTCCCTGCACTTGCTCGACGCTCGGCCAATTCCGCCTTCAGTTCGTTCTGCCTGCCAGTGAGTCAAAAGGGGACTGCTAGGCAAGGCAACCAAGGGGAAAATGGGCTTAACGGGCTGAAGAAGTTGAAGGCTTCTAATTTAAAAAAATTAAGTCTTAAATCCCAAAATCCCATTTTTTTTCTTCACAGACACTTTCTGGGTCATAAACAATCATCATAGTGAGTGAGAGTTTGATCAGGCGAGTGTCAGCCTGTCACAACGAAACACCACTTTCTTTTATATATATGGATAAGGCACGCCAAAGTCAACATGAAAGCGGATTCCTTCCCGGAGCTTCATTTCCTCCTCCTCTACGTTCCACGATAGTTCACGGTGCCCGCAATAGCACTCGTAGTGCTAGGAGAGGGGGAGGGGGGTCGTCAGCCAGTGATTGGCCAACATCATGATTGGGTACAGGTTCTTGCTGGCACGGTTCCTTTCGCACCACCTGTCCTAGAGCCATGGTGAAGCTACAAGTGGCACCCTAATTCAGCCTTGACGAAGTCGGACTGGTTTCTCGCTTTCAGGCACCTCAGGATGTGCTCCGGGATTCCTCATCACAGGGGCGGTGGTGTCTTCCGTCACGTCGTTGTCTGAGGTCAACCAAAACTTACTGCACTACGTACTGTAAACTATACTATAAACGACGGGGATGCAATGTATACGCGTAAGAGAAACATCTACGAACATAGAACTGGTCACACTCACATGACAGTAAAATATACCGGATCCACCGTAAATCCTCGGTCCCCTTTTTAAGCACCTGTAGTTTCAATAATTCTCTAAATGACCTGTCAAAACAAAGTTATCCATTTTCCTCAGAGTCTGACCGTTCATTTGCCGCGCTTTTTGTCTTCCTCGCTTCACTACAACTTGAGCAAGAGCAAGACTGGAGAATTTTCGAAGACCACCCGTCGAATTGCTCCCACCTTCAGTGCTCATCTAACAGGATCAGGTGGAAGAACTCCAGAAAAATCATTGGAATCATTGAATTGCTGCTGTATGACAAAGTCCTACAGCAATTTTGCACCTTTATCGGTGTTTTTATGAAATCGGTCAAATTTTTCAGTGGCAGGACTTCTGCTTCTCCCGGAACTTGTAGTGAAGCCAGGAAGGCAAGAAACACCAGTGAAAAATTAAGAGTATAAAGAAAAAGGATAAGTTGATTTTGGCAGAACATTAAATGAACTAATGTAATTACAAGCACTTACAAAAAAGGGGCCGAGGATTTACGGTGGACCCGGCAGACAATCCGTTACTGTTGCATAAGTGCTGACGTTTTCCCCTTATCGCAAAGCTTTGTATGATTTAAGTTATACACATTTGGTTATAAGTAGCATGCTAGCAGTGTACGTAAGCTGGGGTTGGTAGCGGCAGTGTCCTCTATTTCTCTAGCTGAATCCGATGTGGTTGTCTCCGGTTCTGACAGTGGGGAAAGTCCTAAAGGCGAAGGCGCACTGGACCTTGCACACGTGGTCCTCCAAGATGTCCGGAGGGCTAAAGCTCTGGAAGAGAAAGGGAACGTTACTTTTAATGGCAAGCACCGTGGTCCCTCTTGCATAGCAGCAATATTGTTATGACAATTGGTACAACTGCAAAGTATACATTCCAGAACACTAACCTGTGCCAAGTGGAAGCAATTTTCGATCTTGAGGGACTGGCAGAGGGGCCCTTCCTTGGTACACGTGCACATGACGCAGGGAGAGACCCGGCGAGCATCTCCAGTTTCTATGCTAGTCTCCCCCACCCTACAAGTTACGCGTTCCTTCCACAGTTCCAAGTTGATGGAGGGCAGAGCGGAGCACGAGATCCTCGGATTAAGGAATGGGTCGGGTATGTCGAATGCCGCCCGCTGGATCGATGTGACTCCATCGCCGGTGTCGCAAATCGCCTTGGATAGCGTCACCTTGCGGATCTCGGCCAGCTGGGACTCGGTGAATCTGTTCAGTGGGTTGCCAGTCTCATACCTACGCGGAGGTGAAGAAGAGCTAGTCTACCAAAGCCAGTATGGCCAGACGTGAGGCTTACCAAAAGCGGTCACATTTGCGCAAGTTCCTGAACTGAATGCCGATGACGCAGGCAAATGTCGGCCCCACGAGTCCTCCATGCAGTGGAGTTTCTGCTAAGCCGCCTGAGAAACGTAATACGACGGGCTTAAGTGCCGATCAACATGTCATAGATGGACGACACTTCGGTGCAGATACCAGGGATTATTTTGGATAAATCGATTTCTACGAGTAGCCCTCGCGAAGAGACAGATACTGCTCTTAGATCCCGACTTAGCCGTAATCCTGACGGAAAGCGTTATCGACATGTGATTTTGACGCTCCACTGGTCTTTCCTGTTGCCTACTTGTTTCCAGATAGGTCAATGGTCAAGAAACCAATTGGTTTGGCTTTACTTCAGGTTGTTTGGGGATCAAAACATGATATTTGGAGAAAAGTCGGTTGTCCACGGTGGCACCACGGAAGGCACCATGGGGGGTTCAGTTACAGACGGCGGTTTCACTGTCATATGACTGCTCTTACAGTTGTACAGTACCGGCAAATACGGACGCATTCACGCTCAAAGCCAGAAGTACATGTTCGATCATACTAGAGCCGAGATTTTCGGTAACGTTACCTGTAAAGAGGTCAATATCGTCTACATGATCGTAAGTTCGCCTCAACCTCTCGATAACTGGTAGGGCGATCTCTCTGCGGAGGTCTCCGAAATCGTCAGCCCTAGTTAGGTTGCAGATGGAGCGGTAGAGGTTGTATCCAGGCAAGCCGTGGTCCCGACCACGCTGGATGTTCAACGCCGCCAAGTCGAGCCCAGAATAAGGTGTGGATTTGTCCTCGAACAGGTGATTCGTCACCTGTACGCAACAAGTACACTTGAAGTAGTGCTTACTTAGAGTTCAATGACTACGCTATCCGACCTCCTCGGTGATAAATTGGTCGAGGGTCTCCATGGACGTCGTAGCGACACCTCTGAGAAGATCGTCAATCATCCCAGGCTCATGCAGCTTGTCGGGATTGAAGAACATGTCCGCCAACTGCAGGTCTGGACCCTTCAGCGAGTATTTGTCATCCATACGTTTAAACGTAGGCTTCAACAGACTGTGCCCAAACCTGCAGGATCGTGGATGCTATCAATACATCGAACCTGTGCGATACTGTAGATACAGCAGATACGTCTATAGAATAGGCGGACATGGGTATGATGTCATTAGCAACCACTACTATTACCTGAAGGCCGCGGTGGCGAACTCATTTAGAATGGTGGGATTGCACTTGTCGTCATATCCATCGTAGTAGCCCTCAGACAGCAGGTTCAGCTCGTACAGGTTGATGGCGTTCCATCCAAGAACTCTTGGGAGGAACTCGTTCCATGTGATGTGCTGCTGCATGGCAGAGGCGATCCGCCGAGCCTCTTGGTACAACGTCTCATCCGACCACTGCGGATTGAGTCGACTGAGCTCATCAGCAAGTAGGTTGTGCTGTCGCATGAAGATCGTGTGGATGGCAGCGAGCACAGGTTGCTCACTATTGCGTGCATCACCCGCCTCAAAGCAGAAGCCAGAGCGAGCCTTGCACTCAGCGTTCTCTGTGGTCAACGGCAGCAGGTCCTTGCCCCCGTGGAACTGCTTGGTGGTGTTGAGACGACCTCCTTGAAATTCACGAAGCTCCCGCATCTCGCACAGGTCCGAGCCATACACGTTGGATGCGTCGGCGAAGGAAGTAATCTTGGTAGTTCAAATTAATTGGAATCATATAGCCCCTCAGCACTAAGTAGAGTGTTTTACACTGCACCTGGTTCATCTGCTCCCTGAACCCCAGAGTGAGTTGTCCCGGCATGGATCTCGTGAATGCGAGACAGAAGGGTTTTCCTGAAGTTATGTTAATAGGAGGGTAGAAAGGATCTCCCTTGGGTACGTGGATGGGAAGACACTCGGGGTGAATGCGCGTCTTAGCGTCGCAGTCCTTGCACTCCAGTATGGAGTCAGCGAAACCTCTGCGAATAATACAATAAATGACGGATCATATTAAACGGACTACAAATTTCACTGAATTTGGTATTAGAGTTCAGGTTTTACTTTTTATGTTGAAACCTATTATTAAGCTTTTCCCAAATGCTGCTTAAAAATACTGAATGCAGTACTACTGGAAAATATTGGCGGTTTTTTACAACTAAGCTAATGTTGTACAAGTGCTCAGGAGACTTTCTTTGGCAAGAGATGAGGATCTCTTGAGACCCGGTGGGACCAACTTGGGAGCTGGCGGGCAGATCAACTTCCTTCAAATTATTTGGACCCCCGCACATACTTGCACAGTATTTCTTTTTGGCGAGAACTTTTGTACTTAGAACATGAAAAATATGCTGCACCAGTCAAAAAAATCGTGTTATACTTTTCGGTCAGAGTACCCCTTAATATGAATAAAATTATTGAGATGGCTCAATCCCATGGCTGGAGAAGTTACAGACCAGCAGGGTTCTTGGGTAACCTAAGGCTACTTTTTCGTAAAGGTAAGTAAAAACTTTGCATCCAGGCAAGGTAGTATGACGAGCCTCACCCAGTTTTGGCTGTCCAGGATTGATTTTCGGTTGTGAGTGGTGAAGGGGCCACTCAATTGCACAACCCTGCCTTCACGTGTTATAGTGCCTGTATATAATTGTGTTATGCATTGTCATAAGTAATTAATTACATCAGCTGGGATGTCTTAGTGGGCTAAAACTGTAGGATATAGTGCTATTGCAGCTGCAGATAGTATTGATGCCACTCCTGCAGTCATATTACCAATATGGTAGTCTGTTATTTCATTCACAGATTCAGCACAATGGAGTAAAAGCTACACCGTCATTATAATAAAGTACATTTGGCCAGTTGTATCAGAGAGGAAAATCTCTGTTGCCTGATTCAGATTTGTAGTGTCTAAGGTAGTAGATGCAGTCAAGCAGTCAATATCCTTTTGTAAACCATTCAGTGAAATGTAAGTACTTTGTATCCATTTGAATAAAGGTCATAAATGACGTCTCCTTTAAACAGAAGTCACCTTCAATCAGCAAGTCGGTCAATCAGTCTCTTACAACTGTTGCAACGTTACGGACTCTAATCTTCTTGTCCAAGATACATGTAACCAATTCACTCCCGTTCATTTCGGTCATGATGCAGTAAATGCAGTACGTGTATGGTTAAGTACGTACAATCCGTATCCTTGGATAATTTGTTCTGGTCCTATGTGTCCATACCTGTTGACTGGCGTGTGCGTGATGTCGTGATCCACGAACTGTCCCCACTGCATCATCATGAGTGAGTACCGGACATGCGGCGCGCTTACATCGTTGTGAATGTTCACCGATACTAGTCTGGCGCTAGGAAGCGGTTTGCCGCTCACTTGAAAAAGAGTGAATCATACATATGCACATGCTCACACTCGAGCGCACACATGGAGGTTTCATGCGGATCGCGGGTACCTGAAGTACTCCTGGGGCTCATCAACCCATCGTCATACGCTGGCGCCAACAGTCGTGTAAAGGCTCGGATAGACTTGCCATACTCGGGGAAGTTGAGATTGTTGCACCACCCGGTCAGTGTCCGATACTTGGTCGTATGATCGCAGGGGAGAGTCTGAAATGTTTTTTGTGTGCACACTCGAGCGATCACGTTGTACAGCAGTGGATACATTGTATACACAAAACTGTGAGTACCTGCTCGTCGCACTGAAATACTTTGGGTATGTCCATGACATCAGAGACGTCGATGTTGGGAAGGACGTCCATAAGCTCCTAACAAAATCAAAACAGGGATTGGAACTAGGGAAAGAGTGGCTGAGGTCTGACTTTCAGTCCAGCACCTGGAGATTTCCAATCCCTCTGTTGCCGAATTCCGCGTCTTGGAGCTGTCTATTTCTTCTCGAGCCGTCTTCTCCAGTGAGAAGAGTGTCCAGGAACCTCCTAATGGGAGCATGCACAAAATCACAAGAGGCATACAACAGGTTGTTGCGCTTTAGGTTACCTGGATGCATACTGAAGCACCCGAGATGTGTTGGAGATCTCAATGGACTGCTCCTTGGGCCTCATGAAGCCATATGCCGAACCGATTGGCGATTGGGGATGCGCCATCTGATAGGGATCGTATGCGATGAATTGTATACGCACTTCTACTTGGATTGAGCGTTGTGTCTATTGGGTTACCCGACAGCTGGGAAACTTTAGCTGGGACACTCAGACGATTGCGACACCGATTAGGTTACCCCAGAGGATTCCTAAGGGCCACTTGCTTATGTGTCCCAGCTGTCAGGGAACTTAAATATTTATTTGCACCTTTCCGCGTTGGAAGAGGTCCCACTCTCGCTCCTTGATGTGGCTGACATCTCGGCGGGCTCGCTCAATTGCGTCCAGAAGCATATTGTCGGGCACAATGAATCTGCGAGTGGAAAGAAGTAACGTTAACAAAATACTGTATGATGTGATGCAGCAGGCATAAAACATTACCTGACGTACTTATTTGCGTCCAGCATACATATTAAATGCTTCAGCGAGCACTCCCAATCGCACGGACATAACTTTTTATTTGCAGGGGGGAGGGGAGAAGCAACCCTTTGCAACCAGGATGCATATGGGAGGTCATGACCTGCAACCGCAACTCTGTCCTACCTTGGTGAAGCCGTCGCCCACGGTCCCAGCTTCATCCGCTCTATTACAGTGTTGGCCTCGCACGGCATCAGTGCATTAAGGAAGGGATCTGACTCCAGGAACACATTGGGCTGCACGAACTCTATGGTTCTGACGTTGTCGCAGATGACTCGGGCTAGCGAGACCTTTCGGAGCTCGTTGAGTTGATCTCGACTGAAGGAGGACGGGGGGATATCGTTCTCGTACCAGTAGCGGTCTCCGGTCTTGTAGTAGAACATCTGCCGACCGATCAAACACGCAAAGGTGGGACCAACCACTGCGCCTTTGGTCGGTACCTCGGCCAGACCGCCCGTGAATAAGTCTACGTCCTCTACGTCCACGTAGGTGCGACGCAGCACTTTAATGCTGTCACCTATCAGGACAATAGAAAAATACCCACCCACACGCACAGTTAGATATGGTTTAGTCGTAAGTGATTGTGACATCTTTCTCACCGCTCATCACATCAGCCAAATCGTCGAAGCGCTGGACTTCAGGCAAGTTGCAAAACTTTCGCCACTGGACGTAGCCCGGCAGGCCGTGGTCCCGACCCTGTTGTATGATCTGGGAGACGAGGTCGAGGCCCATGCCAGAGCTGGCGTTCATAAACATTTTGTTTGTCATGTCTCCAATCACGTGCACATCTTCTGCCTGAGCATGGCTCTTAGTCAGTCCACGCAAGATGTGATCCACCATGCTGGGTTCATACAGGTGGAAAGGCTTATAGAACGATTCGCTGAAGTGCTCCACTTTCACCTTGACACCGGAGGCCTCGTAGTAGTTGAGGATGGAGGGCAGAAGGGATGTTATAAAGCGGAGGGCCGCGGTGCTGACAGCATTGGCTGTGCCTGGGTTCGTGTTGATGTCGTAGCCGGAGAAGAAGCCCATCCGCAGTGGGCTCAGGTTATACTTGTCCATTGTCTCTTTGCCGAGGACAACAGGCAAGAATTCATTGTATGTGATATGTTGGATCTGCGCTCCTACAATTCGTCGCGCCTCCTGGAAGATCTGCTCATCGTTCCAGTGCGGGTTCAGATCTGCCAACTGGGCTGCCAATCGATTGTGCTGCCTTACCCAAAGGGTGTGCATGGCAGCAATGCCCGGGTGCTCATTGACCCGGACGTCACCTGACTTGAAGCAGCGCTGTTTTTCTCCAGCAACTCCCAGGTCGTCGCGGCAATCCAAGCCGTTCTGATCAGCTGGGAGAAGCTCGTCAAAATTCTCGTTATATTGGACTTTGAGCTGCCCAAGCGAGAAGGTTCGCAAGTTCTCTGCCTCCTCCTTGGAGCTGCCGTAGATGGTAGAGCCGTCAATGAATGACGTCACCTGGTTGATTTGCTCTCGAGGACCCAATGTGCAGCCAGTCCGGGATGCAGTGGCCGACCTTGAGGACAAGACGTTCACCGGTGATTCCAAGAAAAATTGGGATTTCATTACCATCTATGTCGTCTATATGTGTGCATTGTGCACCGTCTATCCTAACAGGCGCGCGGGTTTGTTTACACGTACACGTGTGAAAGAACCGTAACATGTGCAGTAGGTCAAGGGAGGACGTCCAAGAACCGAAAGAGGATTCTCGGGCTGGCTCCTTTGATCCTGCAGACCAATCCGTTAAGGGAATGATGCATGCACGTGCGTGGCTGAAGATTCGTCAGTTAGTCCGGAAAATCACCAAGGACTGCCACTTGCAGGAGTTGCAGCACTTGAGATCATTAATGTCGCTCTTCGTACCCTCGTGATGTGACGTGACTGCTCCTGCTCACACGTAATGCGCACTAATAGGGACGTTCAGTGATTCTTCGACATAGCACTCGTGCGGTGCAATTAGCATCTGCGTTGAAAAATGAGAACTGCCAACAGTAACCATTTACCATATCCTAGCATATGGTCCTGTCCTTTCGGTATGAACGTACGTGCTTCGACCATACGTACAGTATGTTCTCTCTCGTAGTATTGGGAGTCAGTCAATTTTTGTTGGACCCACCCACGTATGGTGCTTACGCTGCTCCAAATGTAGGTATGGAGTGATACATTATCAAGGACGTCCCTGTTCTGTACGTCGCACATATAACGCAGTGCTCACCTGGCGTACTCCTGACATCTGGCATTGAACTGCCCGTAGAAGGGATCGTTGGCTGGAATCTTGATGGGGTAGCACTCTGGATGAAAGTTTTCAAAGTCAACGTCGCAGCACTTGAGTCTCTGTCCGAGGTAGCCGGCCATCTGAGGCGTGTGCGCCACGTCGTGGTGCAGGAATTCTCCCCACACCGCCGACACCACCATGAGATGTGGATGCGGCTCGAACTCGTCTGTGTGGATGGCCACGGACACGGCACGCGGCGACGGTAAGAAGTTGTTGTTGCTGGCGCTGTTGCTGTTGGCGTTGGCTCGCTGGCGAGGGACGCTGACGCCATCGGCGTAGTCGGCGCGCAAGTAACGCAAGTAGCGCCTGTTGGAGACGCCCCAGTTTGGATTCTGTACGTTGTTGCAGTAGCCGTTGTAAGCGCGGTACTTGCCAGGTTGGCACGGATAGTCCACCTAACGGTTATACAGTAAGAACTGTGCATTATTCAAGCGCTATATGATTACGTGATACATCGATTAGTAAGCAAGAAATGTGTTTACGTGCTACCTTGATGGGACAAGCCTCTCCCAGACCGGTGCCTCTGACGTCTGCCAGGGGCAGCCCGAACGTGATCTCGTCTCTCGTAAAATTGAACTGCTTCGCCAAGTACTTTGTGGCTTCCTCGGAGACAAGAGCGATGCGACTGATGTTCTTTGCTAGGATCTTGATCTTTGCTGAAGCGGACATGAACCACTCAGGAGATTTGGGCGACTGAAAAGAGGTGAAAAAGACATGTCTATCCATCTGACAGCGTGAATTGCAGTAAGTAGGTGACACACGATGAGTGTTTATGCCTTCGCAAGGACTGCACGTGTATTGGGCTCCGCACAGTAGTGTGGGCAGGGCCTACTGATATATCGTGCAGTTTATCCGCCAGCCCCTCGAATATACCGTGAAGTATATCGGTAGGCCTAGGAGGACGTCCCTCACAAACATATCACGTATATACGGCAGATAACTGCACAATTGGTGTAAGAATAAGTGAGGCCTTACCTGACGAGCGTCACTCTGATAAATAGCAGGCTCGAGCACATCAAATCTCTCCTGGACAGCCTTCTCGGCCTCGGCAACGATGGACGCCATGTCCCGGAACGAAATGTTGGGGAAGACAGGCGGGGGCGTCGCAGGTGTGGTGGTGGCCGCCGTCCTCCGGCTTCCATCTCCACGCCGTCTTGTCTGTCTCTTCTCTCTACTGAGGGGCTCCTCTTCTTGGCGCCGTTGCTTCCTTCTCTCGAGGAGTCTGTCATGCATGATCTCCTCGAGTGTGGGCTCAGCAAAGAAGTCAGTGGAGGCATCGTAGTTGGCGAGGAACTCGCTCGACGCTATCACAGTCAGGACCACGAGGAAGGAGAGCAGGAGAATCCTTCTCCTTATGCTTACACCCATTGTAATTGCTACCTTGTATCGGCGAGGTTTTATTTACCCCTGCGAATTTTATTGCCTCTACTTGCTCCTAGCCAATGATGATGAGGCAGCAGCAAGCATCTTCTTTCTCCGCCGCAAGCACAGACGATGGCGGCGGCGGAGGACGGCGGCGGGTTGACCTTTGAACTCCTCTTCTTCTCCTTCTCCCACTGCTCAAACAAAATATTTGGCACTTTCACTTCTTTTGTCGCGCAGCGCGTATGCGACGCTATGCGTGCCTGCGCGCCAGTGCCTTATTGGTGATTCCAACGCCGCACAGCTACAGACCCAGGCCAAGGAGTCCTTCAATCAAGACTCACTGATCATAGGTGATGTCGCTCGTCGTCGAAGCAACCACTGCTCACCAACCAACACTCCATTGGTCGAGGATGATGCACCGCTTCAATAGCAGAATTATGCGCTTCTTCTTCTTCTTGACGGAGGCGAAGAAGAAGCAGAAGAAGAAATATTTAAGGACCCGTTTTGGTGGCACGACTATGTGTATCTGTCTTGTCTATGTTCTCTGCTGTGGTGCCATGCGCGTGCACGCGCGTGCGCGCTCCCAGCGACCTGCGAAGCCCACAAGAAGATGGTAGTAGAATGTTTGCATTCCTGTCGAAAAATACTCCGGGCGTAAGAAAAGGAGAAAAAAAGATTCTTCGAGTTGCTGCGATGTATGAATAGACATGCATCCTCACAGGGGAGTGATTTTCACATGTGAGTAAACAACGCACATGTACGAGTACACACGTATGCACGTACCTTCCCCGTACCGGAGGTGCAACGAGTTCGTCTACTGTAAAATGTGGTACATACGCACTCCGTACCTGCAAACGGCGTGAAGTTAGAGTTTGCACGGCAAATATGGCTCTCTGAGCTTGACTTAACGGCGGAAACACAACTATCAGACCCGATACCATAAGCCTTCCAATGGCGATGCCTTCCCCTTGCACCATGAACGTCATCTGCCAGCAGTCGTTGCATTTCACACCGCCTTTAATATTGACAACGGCGTTTACTCCACCTCACAAGCAGGGAGGACGAGGATATTTTTGACTGGGTGAGAAGGTCATGCACGGGCCATGGCCGGATAGCCATAGTTCCACTTGTAAGTGTGACGTCAGACGAGCACCCCAGCCGCCACCGTGTAATACTTGGCGTCTACACGTAGCAGGTGCCTGTGTACACACGTACCTTCATGAGCTTGTACAATGAAGTGGCGACTGCATACCTAAACATACACAACACATCCGCACATTTAGCTGCACTGGCCAAACGGCAACTGCCAGAACTGCCTGCAAAATTTTTCTTACCCACGTCACCTAGCGTACAGTACAGGCTGTGCTGTACAGTGTACGTATACATGTACAAACACATCGAGCGACCACGTATGCACACGTACGTACTTGATGGCAAGTCGACACCTCGTCGTTCTTGTCCGGAAGACAATAGCGGTGCTGTTAGCTGGGTTTGTATTAACATATTCACCATGCCTAAATTGTACGTACGAGTGAAGGCAGCGTATGTAGGGCAAAACTGGTCCCAATGCATTTGCTACTTCGGAGACAGGAGGTTACTAACCCTGAGTGTCTCGACTGCAACCAGTCAGTCATACTTACTTCGTCGCTCGAGCTCAGCTAGGACAAATGCGACGAAAGCTTCTGGCAGAGGTCAAGGTGGCCTCCACCACATCCTTCCTCAGCGTGGATCAGAATTCTGCCTCTTGTCAGCGTGTGTAGGTGGGGGGCTCTGCCTGGAGACAACAGTCCACGCATGTACACGTCAGTCATAATTGGCTTCTTGCAGGTAAATGCAACAGCGCATCATTAGCTATCCCTGCATTGAAACTTCTCTTATCGCAAATCTAAGCTAGCAATATAAGTGGTCTTTTTTTCACTACGTTAATATGTACGGTGCCGAAGTCCTCTACAATATCTCCAGCACGCGGGAACAATAGCACAACACAGATCGATTGGTATCGTAGCAGTGACAGGGACACAATACACGTACGTACGGCAGCAATACGTATTACGCAGTGTTTCCCCGTTGGTTAGGCCAATAAGTCAGCTTGTCATTCGGCTTGTTTGCCGTCCACTTGTACGAGAAGTAAATTTCCTTGACTGCAGGCAAGCATTTTTTTTGTTTTGTATCCTTCCTCGCTCGCCTCCCTCAGCCCGCAGTTCATTCGGTGCTTCCAAATTAGTGACGCGTCAATGACTGCAGACGCATTTTGCGTACACGTCAGTAGGTAGATCTTTCGTTGAAAACAGGCGAACTCAGGGAGTCCCTGCACGTGCGCGGTAAATAGAGGCTTCACTGTCGAGTGCAAACAATGGGGACACTCGAGAATATCTCAGGCGTCCACGTCTGGGACCACAAATATTCGTACGGAGGTCCTCGTAGGTCGGTCGGTCGGTCGGTCTGCCACTAGCGGCAAACTATTTCCATTCGTATATTTCTGGCAATCTCCTCACATTCACAACAAAGCTGTGTGTTCGCACAAGTCTCATCAAATAACGTAGACAAAACGTATTAGTAATAGTAGTAGTGTACATACGACAGTTCTGTACGATAGGCATAGTTCCAATAATTATTTCAATAATAGTATCAATTAAGACGAATATTCTCTGCTCGGTTTCCTTCACGTGTGACGGCTGGTTGACTAGAATACACGTATTAAAAAAGTATCAAAAATGACTGGATGACGATGGCAAATAGAAAAAAATCAAGTGTGTCTTTGTGACCTCGACACAAGATCTAAAGGAGGTACGTACAAGGAGACTGGGAGAACAATGCTTCTTAGCGCCAGAAATGTGGCTGTTGTGAAGCACGCATTCCAGCACCTCTTCTTTTCATGCTTGCCTAATAACGATGCTGAGCAGTTTGAGACAATAAAAAAAGAAAACTGGAGTACATGATGGAATGGGGGAGATAACGAGGCGGTGCCGTGAGTTGAAGGGGACAAAACGCATAGAGAACAAAGACGGCGAAAAAAATTGCTCTTGTCTGGACTTCATTGTAGTATTGTCGCTTATCTCCAAGTGAGGTTCTTCGCAGATTATGACCCTTATCGCTTATTCGAAGTACGTAGTTTCATAGCTGTTAATACTTGTTCTTTGTCCGAGATCAATGACAGGAGAGATATCTTGGAGAAGCAGAGAAGGTTCAGTAGCAATGGCCATGATCTAGTCTTGACGCCATGACAGTATCCACTACTTATACAGTAACTATATCGTCCTGAGCAGCTAAGAGGTTCAACAGCATTGACTGGCTTCATTTAGTGTTCTCCACATTCTCTCCGAACTCTCTGCTCTGACTTTATATTGGCGGGAGAGGAGAGTGAAAAAGCGTCTTTTCATCTTCGTATCTTCTCCTAACAGTAATAGTAGTTGTGTCTATTCGATTGAGCTAAATAGATCTTATAGCGTGGGTGGCAGCCTCAGAAGCATTGTTGGCATGGGAATGGTGACGGTACGGAAGGAGGAAAAACTTCTTCCTCATCACTGAGCTAACTAGAACGGTCCGATGTCATTGTCTGCAAGAGGAAAACAGGACCTTGTCAAGCTCCTGACTGGCCATATGGAGCATATAAGTACGTAGTGCGCGCCAACCTACCGGAGCCCAGGGAAGACAGCGAGCCCGCTGTACTGCCTCCACCCTCGTACGCATAGTTTCTGAGGTCGTCAAAGGGCGGAGCACTGGGATCGTTGTCGGCACGCTTTTTGTGCTCTTCGATAAAATGCTCTACGTTCATCTCGCCGCCGGGACCCAGCGAGGTCAGCGCGGCCGTCGCCGCGGGAAGACCGCCGCCGGCCGTTGCAGCAGCAGGTATTCCACCTGGAGGCAGCGTCCCATGGTGACCTGGAGGATCTGCAGAGACAAAAAAGAGAACAGGATGCACAAGTTACTTGACTTTTACAGCACCTTCAAACAGTACAGTCGCTTATAAGATAACATAACTCTGCTCATCGCCAGTAGCCCTAAGTAGAAGGGTGCACTTTTATTGTTTTCATACTCACTATATTGATTGTACCGTATCGTACTGTTCTGTGTACTCACATGACTTTTGGTACTTTGCTCTTTGCAAAGTGGACATGGCGGCCATAGCCGCAGCGCTTGGCATGCACGGGCCCCCTCCTCCGTCAGCAACCGGAATCTGGAGAGGGGTGATGTCAAAGGCAGTCATATCGTCCTCGCCGCCACCTTCGTCTTCGTAGTTGATGATGTTTTCGCGGACGTCATCGTCGGGGTTGGGATACTTGATCTGAGCCTCGCGACGACGGTTGTATACTACAAACACCAGCACGAGGACTGGAAGAGAAGGTAAAAATGTGACTAAAAATTTCCGACTGACCACCTGCAGTGCAATAGCTACAAGGAACGAAAGGACTATAAAATGGCAACAAACTACTGCGGTAGTCAAGCATTGTCCGATGGCCTCTTCTTTTGCTCTTTCAGTTCTCTTCTGAGATCTCTTATCTCTCTTCTGGTTGGCATCTCCACATGCACCTCTTCAGATTCCCCTCCCACATCACGTGTCGCCATCGGACATTTTGGTGACACATACTGTACTGTACATGTACCACTTAAAAAAAAAAAGAAATAAAAAAAGTAAACTCACAGAACAGTGAAACAAAAGCGAGAAAGAGAACGATGATGAAGTTTCTTCCCGCTACGATGACCGTTTGCCTGCAGTTGACGTCGTCGTCGGAGGAATCACACGGACAATCGTCCGTGTCCTGGATGCAGAGGTCGCCACAGGGTTTCTGACCCAGAGGACATCTCGGAGGAGCCCGGACACATCCGTCGCGGTCCCAAGAGCGCTCATAACCGGCAGGACAGCTTAAATTGATTTAAGAGAAAGAACAAAATAAAGAAAACACATACTTGCTGGAAAACTTAATGGCTGATGGTGGGCTGGAGAAAAAACAAGGATATACTGTAGAGCAAAAACAATGTCATACCCATACCCAGAAGGGAACTAAATCACCTCTTCAGAATCAGAAAACAAAGTGTCGAAGCGGTACAAAGAAAGCGTGTCTAGAAGAACTTGTGCGCAGTCCATGCAATGCACCAAAACATAACTTATATGCATGCTCAGATTTACAGTGCATGATCCGTTTCTGTTGCACGGACAAGCATGTGACGTTAGTTCGACTTACTAAGAATAGAAAGCAGACAGATTAGTATGAGTGCCAGGGCCCCCATGCTGAGTCTTAGGATCTGTTCCTCCTGCATGAGCTCGCAATTGTTGCCCGAATATCCATCAGGGCAGAGACAAGTGTATCGCTCCACCGTCTCGCGGTTGATGCACTGACCACCGTTGTGACAAGGGTTGTCCAGACACTCGTTACGGTCCACACAGCTCTTGCCATCCGGAGTCACACGTTGGCCTCGGGGGCAGCTACATGGGGACACACGGGTGTTAGTTGTGTCTAATAGCTAGGAAGGGTAATCCTGGGAGATCGATATGTTAGGTCCATAATCCATAATGCACCCGAAATCCGTATGATCTGCGCAGTAGTCAGTTAGTAATAGAGTGTGTATGATACAGTGTCAGGACGGGATAGAGATAATATCCAGCAAAGATGGAGGATAAGCCCATAATTTTCAAGAAGCAATTGTTACCAAGCTTTACTTACGAGCACTCGTACTCCATCCACAAGTCGACACACACAAATGGGTTGGGACAGATGACGTTAGCGCAAGGATTGTTGGAGGGGCAGTTCCTTTGGAGGTTTCTTGCCATTGTCGCCTGGCCCCACTGAGTACCGTTGAGAGCCGGAGGCAGAGGGAGATGTTTACCTTCAAGCCTCACATCATCCATGCAGCCTTTGGAGTAGTCTGAGTAAACTTCGAAAGTCCTGACACCGGTGTACTCCGCCTTTCCTCCAGCGTACACTCCTTCCTGCTTATCTACAGTCATCATCTGGTGGCCAGAGAACTCGAAGGAGTCGTTGTACCTACAAGAAACTTAGGCATGTGGGAAAAGCCAAGCGTTGCTCACGCATAAGGTACCTGCGCCCTTCGCCTCCATCAATAGTAAGAATCGCCGCCGACCCGTAGCGCTGGACCTTTGCTGTATGCCACTGTCCATCGTCCACGTAGACTGCAGACAGCCAGATCTCCTTCTCTTCTGTCCTCAGGGAGTTGAGGTTGTAGCGGAAACGCAGGCGACTTTCCTGGATCTCCAGTATGCCGTACTCGCGATTATGCTGGTCACTCACGCGAAACAATTCTCCGTGCTCCTCACGAGTTCTATACAAGTAGATGACGTGTTACCACTTCAACGGATTAGTACATACGTACTAGGCTAGGTCAAAAAATCAAAATTTTGGAATTTGACTGAGGGCATCTTCGGTTTGTTACCTAATGCCAAATGGTGAAGATGCAGTTAAATGGTTTTAAAAAAATGGGGGCCCCCTCCATGGCAATAAGGTTTTACTTGATAAGTTCAGTACATAACAAGGTGCTCAGATTTTGACAGCCATGTGACAAAGCTGTAGACACTTTGTTTTTAGTTGCACTTGACTACACTGCTTCACTTTGGCATCTAGAAAGTAACTAAGCAGGTCCACATCAAATTTGTGATGTTGACCTAACATCCTTATGTACTGGGTCCAAAATACTTTGGAGGCAGACAGGGGACCCAAAAAGTCATTCTTTTTTCATTCCATTTGACTAGAGGGTCTTCAAGTAGATTCTTGCAACAAATCTAGGAGGCCACAAGAGATTAAAAAATTGACCTAGCCTAATACGTACCATAACATATAGGTACCGCTACGGCCACAGAGGAACAGAATTACGTGTGCAAGGCAAAAAACTGAGATGTGTATGCATATCTCAACTATTTTCCTTTTTAGAAGGACAGTTGATGGTCACACTGTCATTTTGCCATTCTTTGTCGTCCACCTCAGACCTGAATTCCCTGGATTTTAGTGCTTGTGCATCTTCCCACCTTAATGCAGACTCTGTTACGTCTCATAAAGCAAACAACACCAAGAGCCACGAATACGGCGAAAGGGGGTAACAGTTTATGCCATCACATACCACAAAGGAGAGAGGAGTCAAATAATATTTGTACCTTGATCTGTTACCATTGATATGACTACGAATGCCTGACTGACATTTTATCCTATCCTTTTGCCCTCATGTCATGAAAATTAGTCCTGCCCAGTGTATGAGTCAAAATGGTCGCTTAACAAATCCCTAACGCCAAGTCTCATGAAGTTCTAGATTCTAGTTGACTATTGTTGTATTAGAAAATGCACACGGAATTGTGTTACACCTGGTAGCCGATAAGTACCATGATAGGTAGTGTGGAGGTACAGCTCTTACTAACCTAAATCTCAGCTGAATTTCAGTGGTGAACCTGTCTGGCTCAAAGCTGAGGGCATACTTGACGTAGCTCTGAGGGTCGAAGGTGGCAGGCATGGTCTCGACGGAGCAGTCCTGGCCTGTCCAGCCAGGGTTGCATTCGCACGTGGGCTGCCGCAGCGACCCAACACATGTGCCATGCTCTCCACACCTGCTACTGCCGCCGCCACCGACTCCAACGAGGCTTCCGCTTCCGGGAAAGTTGGCGTTACACGCTTCCTCCACCGGGGTGCACCCGGGCTTGGAATAGCGAAATAGACCAGGTTCTGCTAAGTCGTACAGCTTGGAGTTGTGTACGATGTTTCGGATGCAGCCGTCGAAGGGCTTTCCCTGAGGAGTGTGGCTCCAGTGAAACCTCAAAGGGTCGAACTTATCTGCAGCCATTCCACCGATCTGCAGAGGCGTATTCACGTTCAGGTACTCGTTAAACGGCGGAACCTGGAAATAGCAGTGCTGCAGAAGTGGCGAGAGGACAATTGTAGCCTTCCTTACCTTTCCCGTGACTTGACAGAGAGAGCCATTGAACTGTGTAGCAGTTCCATCTTCGTACTCCATCACTGAGGCAGTTCGGCAAAAGTCAACGACCAATCTCACGACCTCCCTGTCCCAGAACACGTCGAGCCTGTGGAAGTCGTCGAAAAATTATTGGCACTTTCAAAGATACAGATCGGTTTGCGTCGCCGTCCTCGACCGACGACTTGGAAGGGCAGTTGGCCCAAGCAACCGCCTTGGACGTTTCGGCGGAGACAACATAAAAACCCCGAATACTGCACATAAGACTGCACAGAAATGAGTAGTTTTATCCTGGAGCGAGGCTGCAGGTTTCTTCAACGAAAAGTGAGGAATCTCTTCGACAATGTTTTCGTTGGCCAAAGAGGCCAAAAAACTGATGTGTCAGAGAAGAAAAGACCAGAGCCAGGGTTACATTTTGTAGAGGATGTTATCTTCTTTCAGTCGTAAGTGGTACGGAAATGGAAGACACAAAAGAAAAGACCTACTCGCCTCTGGAGTTTGACACTTACCCTGCTCCAACCTTCTAAAATAGGGACATAGTTTTGCCGTTTATGGTCCAGCTAGCTGCCTCAAACCAGACATAAAGTAACTTTACAGCGTGCTTTTACGGCATAGAGTGGACTGTTGTTTAATCCCCCACTGGCAACAGCATTTTCCGAAAAAAGTAAAAATCCAAAGATAAAAGACAAATTCTTAGGAAGTAATGTACAGCCGTCTTAGGCCTATGTTCAAAATGTATTTCGCTCAGGTTAGAAGGAGCTGCATTATTTATCAGGACGTAGACTTCTTTTTGTCAGGTCGTTGCATTTTGCAGACAAAAACACAGTAGAAGGTAGGGCCACAAAGCCTTTTAACGCTCTTGAAAGTGAAGCTCACAAATAGGGGAAGAAGTTAAGTTCTACGATGAAAACTTCGCCGCCGCCGATTGAAAGCAAGTAGCATTTTCCATTCGGTTGCTTCGCCCGTTTGTTGGCAAGAGCAACATCGACTCTTCAACGTTCTTATTGTGTACGTAAGGAGAAGAAGCCTGTTCCGTTCGGTCGAGACCAAACTTGGCACAATAGAGGCAGTGCAGGATTCCCCCCAAGAGGTCTGATTTGTCCTCTCATGGACCATATTTTGTAAGTATTTAATGATTGGGCTCTAGCGCAAGGGGATCAAAGCAGGGGGGTGACAAGGAGGGTCGAGTACTGCGAGACCGACCGAACAAAAGTCGAATTGGGAAGTCTATGCAACGCACCTGTGCCATTCGCCGTCGTCCAATCCATTCTTAGTTTGAACCCTCAATTCAAGGGTACCAGATCCAAAGTCAATGAGGAGCCGGGGATGAGCGCGAACCTGTTGTGAAAGCGGTTGAAAGGTTATCGGTAAAGCCATAAACCATATTACAAGAGATGTCTTAAATATGGAAAAAAAGACACTAGCGAGAGTCTTTCTGAATTGTCCTTCAGTCAAAAATTTCCAGAACAAGAAAATTCTCCAATTTTGTATCTTGATTTTAATCTTAAGTGAAATGATAAAAGCGTTGACTAGGTGGTGACTTTTTCCTCTCCTGTTTTGGACAATCATACAAATCATAATTCATGCCTTCTGTTGCATCATCTTCATGCTTACCAACTCTAGCGCGATGAAGTCCGAAATGAGCTGTTCCTCTCTCTCCGGTGGGACAATAGGTCCGTTGTAGAGTAGGACGCCGTCAGGCTTCCTCGTCGTGAACTCCACGGAGAGATGACTTTCGTCGCACAGCTCGAGCGGAGGATACCATGCCCAGCCCTTGCCTCGGAATGTGCGTGTCGTCTGCTGGCACCGTGGGCCATCGTAACCCCGAGGACACTGGCACCGGACTCCCCAACGGCCCTCCAGGCACCGCCCACCGTTGTAGCACACGTGGTTGCGACAGTTCTCAGGTTTGTCAAAGGTTCTAACAATGTGACAAGATATGCATTGTAGCACAGATCAGAGCAATACCAGAGTCATCCATCTACCTTGCGCCGCAGACGCACTCCGGGACCACCTCGACGTGAACTGAGACTAAGCTAGTCTTGTTGGCGTTCACGGTGTATGGAACAGAAGAAATCTAGACGAACCATGTAAATAAATGGTCAATATAAATTTCCAAGAAACGCTAGAACAGCTATACCTGCAGTGAGTTGGTACACGATCCGTCGCAGTTCTCGTTTTCGTAGAGGCACTCGTCGATGCCCACCATAGTGATGTTGACATCGAGCTCTCGCTCAAAGTCCTCGCGGTGTCTCAGCAGAATGCCGTTCAGTTTCACGGGCTTGTAGTAAGGAGAGCCATGGACCGAGAAGCGAACGTCTGTCGTCTTAGGATATCTGTACAACAGGGGCAGTCAGTTATGGTGTTGCGCTTGCGAAGAGAATCTTAACATTGTCAAACCTGGAGTGAAGCATCACAGAGAAGACATCAATGTTGTCCATGGGAATTTGCTCGGGCAGGACAGCGGCGAACTTCTCTTTGAACATTTGCAATCTGCTCTTCTTCACTCGCTCTTCCTCGTGACTCCAGACCCGAATGAAGTCCTCAGCAGTGATGCCAACCATGCGAAAAGAACCACTGTTCACAACTGCCTCGTGAGGAATCTTCTTTACTGCCACGGTCACGTTCGCGGGCACATCAGTCTGAGTGTGCTTACGATCGTACACCTGCAGTAGAAGAACACAAGATGGTGGCATATGGTGAGGAACTCTGGGAACGATCATACCTTCAAAGCACATGAGACAGTTTGACCTACCTTGAATCTCAGAATGTATCTTCCTTCTGGCGTGCCAGCCTTCATGGTAATGGCACCTGTGTCCTTGTCGAGAGAGAAGGAGGGATATTGGGGACGACCTCCCTCCCATTTGAACGACTTGTCCGGCAGGTCCCAATCGTCGCGGTCGTAAACGTAAACCCGACCAATCTCGCTAGATGGAGCTTGACCCTACAGCAAAGAGATCAACGACGTTCACGTTTTGTCGTGTGGTACAAGAACACCGTCTCCTACCATATAGTTATACACGAGTATGTCCTTAGAGCCGGGCTGCATTTTGTTGTCGTTGGAGTCGCCAATGACGACTGTGAGCGTCGAGGTGCCCGACATGGATGGACTACCGCTGTCCTTGATCACGATGGGCACTAGGTACTCTTTTTGATGCTCACGATCGAAGGAGCGAAGCGAGGACACAACTGCCATACCGTCACCGTTGGCACCCTCTGCGAATGAAATTAGAGTTACTTTTGATTATCACTCGTTCAGAGCAGGCATTGAACTTACTTGGATCATGCTCGACTTTGAAAGAAGCCCTAATGGTGTCATCAGCGTTAGGGTCCATTCTGAAGGTAAATGAAGGTCCATTGCCTTTGGAGCGATCGTCGTCGTCGGTGGCAAGAACCTCAACCACTTTTCTGGGTGGGCTGTGCTCGGGCAGCACAGGACGGTAGTTCTTTAAGAATCTATACGATAGAGAAACAGGCATTTAGTTGAAAAGTTCTTCCGTCAAATTATAATAAAAAGGTTTACCGAGGCGCGTTGTCATTAATGTCTTGCACGGTGACAGTGAGAGTGGCTGTGGCGGTCTTCGGCGGATCACCGTCATCCACGGCCAGGATCTTGATCTGGAACCGAAGTACAGGACGTATGTACATGGTCATGGTACAATTTTATGAAATGCAAACGTACATAAACATCAAGTACGTACCTGATGAGACGGCAGAGTTTCGCGATCAAGTCGACGTTGGATGGACACCGTCCCATCGGCTGATATGGAGAACTGTCTCCTACGGTCAGAAGTTCTGGTGGGGAAGAATAAAAATGAGCTCTTTCGCTGACAATGTCGATAAATGCGACATGACCGAACCTATCAATGGCGTATTCCACTTTGGACGTGCCATTGCGATCAGGATCAGCAGCGCGGAACCTTTCCAGCGTTTTGCCTACACGCGCATCTTCCCTTACGAGGGTCTCGATGTTGCTTTTTTCAAACATTGGCTGCGTTGAAAAGAAAGACATTATGAAATTGGAAACTCCAACTCCATAGACCAAGTCATACTTGGTGAACCGACTGAACCGCTAAAACTTCATCGAGAACTCAGCTCGACTAAACAGCAATAGTACGCAAGCCGTATTGGTATTGGTTTAGGTGGTATACAGCGGATAGTTCGTGTCATCGCCGAACTAGAGCTTGACGAAGGTTTGTTATGCAAATGTAGCGGTTCTATTGGTTGACCCGTTAGTCACCTTGTTGTCGTTAATGTCGCTCAGCTTGACCACGACCCACGAGTAAGCGACATGGTACTTGTCGTTATCGTTATCCTCGCCTTTGTCGTTGACCTGAAAGGTAGCATGTCGGAGTTTTCAAGTTTTATCTTTACGAATTGGCCAGCCCATAGCATTCTAAATGTGCATAAAGACCAGCAAATTAGGTACTTCCTCACCTGAATTCTGAACCTAAATCCCTGGCTTTGTAGGTTATCCTCAAAGTCCAACGGCTGAACGACCTTGAGGGAGCCGGTGCCGTCGTTGTTTCTCACCATTGTAAACTTATCTGCGCCGAAACCACTGGACTCGATCACCTGCAAGGAAACTTGTTAAAAACTCTTCCCGTCGGAACAACATTGTAAGACTTGTTTGCTGGACCTTGTAGTGGAACTTGTTGCTTTCGTCCTCATCGTGTACAGTGACCGTGAGAATTGGCGCATCTGGCAACAAGTTTCCATCAGTCTCGTCCACATTAGTGACCCACTCGTCCTTGGTGAAGGATGGCGGCATGTCGTTTATGTCCTTCACCCTGATGGAGGCTGTGCCGGTACCCTTTAGTCCGCCACCGTCCATGGCCACCACCTGATTAAGAAATAGCAATTTGTACGAAGTAGAAAAAGATGACGGGGGACTTGTACCTGTATGGAGTAATCAGGTGTCTTCTCCCGATCCAGACAGCACACTGCAGTCTTGATGACGCCTGTCTCTTCCTCGATCTCAAAGATAGGCGTACCAGTATTTTCGTCAATCACGTTCTTCTCGATAGAATATCTAAGCAAGTACTATGACGTTAGTAACACTAACATTTATGACAGGTCCTCAAATATACATATACCTGAGTTTTGCGTTAGTTCCCTCCTCGACGTCGTCGTAGTCTATGGCTGTCATAGTCATGACCATCATTCCTGCAGTACCGTTCTCCGTAACGTTGCCATAGTATACGCCTTGTGGAAATAGAGGGGCGTTATCGTTGATGTCCTTCAAATTGACCTGGACGTCTGCATATCCCACGAGGCCGTCTCCGCCGTCGTCCTGCGCAAAGACTGTAAAGCGCCACTGGGGACGACCGTCAGGCTCATCACGATCAAGGGGCTGCAGGGGACGGGAGCAATTTTTTTTTTGGTAACTTTAGAAAAGCATGCAATTATGTTGATTCTCACTTTCAGGACGAAGATCTCGCCAGATGTTCTGTTGATGTCAAACTTTGACTGATCGGGCTGATCAGCATCGATGCCTTGACCGGTCAGGAAATACACAATGTTCTGCTCACGATCCTTATCGCCATCTGTAGCAGTTACCTGATGAAGATAAAGAATGTAAAAAAGTCTATTAATGCTTGCAACGCACTAGGGACTTCTCTCCATACTCATGCATAAACGCCATGCGTGACAAACTGAACACATGCAAAACAGACCCAGCAAACCTTAAGCAGGGGAAGGTCCAGAAACACAGACTCTTCAGTGATGTCCAAGACATAGGTCTGATTCTCGAAGACTGGTGGAAGGTCGTTTAGGTCTCTCACGTAGATCACCACAGTCGTTTCACGCTCATTCAGATTGTCAGCGGCCACTATTGTTAAGTCGTACTAAAAACAACGGAAAAGGCATGCAAAACTAAAGTAAAACCACAAGACAAAACAGGAATAGCAAACAAAATCATCCACACGAGCAGTTCCCAATGGAGTCCCAGAGGCTGTATAAAGCAAACAAAAAAAGCAATGTCTAGCAAAGTTGCAACAGTACAAAAAGGCCTTGTAACTACAAACTAAAACAACAAAAGTTACTAGTTATCACACGCAAAAAGACTCGCTATCGAAGAGTGTCTCATCCTAAGCTTTACCCTAAGCACGCTCTTTGGCAGACTTCTGTCATCTTCCTCCGTAATCTGAGTTTCATATGTGGGCCTGTCAAAGACCGGAGGATTGTCATTGACGTCGTTCACGTGGATCACGATCGTCGTGTAGTTCTCGTTCAGATTGTCCGATGCCACCAGACGCAGCTCGTACTTTATGAGGGCAAGATTGGGTAATTTTAAACGTGTCGCGTAGAAAGCACCTACGCATATTACTGAATACCGACTGTATAAGGTTCTCTTAGGAATCCCTTTGCTGAGTAATATGCCCACTTACCCTTCTCCGGGTCTCATAATCAAGCGGCCCAGCTACGTAAATGGCCCCGGTCATGTTCTTGACGGCGAAGGCTCCACCGAAGTTGCCCCTCGTGATCTCATAACGGATCTTTGAAGCTAAGTGTACAAAGGAGAAAAAGGGTCAGCAACAACTGGTTGAATCTATCAACACAAGCAACCCACATTCGTCCTTGTCGTTGGCAGTGACGGTGAGGACAGTGTGCTGAATGTCTTCGTTCTCGTCCACCTCTGCTTCATACAACTGCTTGTCGAAGTAAGGCGGATTATCGTTCTTGTCAGCGATCCCAATGCGTATGAACTTGGTCACTGAAATGAAACAGTGTGGTTTTCATGAAATACCTGTCGTGCGGCTGGCTACAGTCACTTTTTTAGTACCTGAATTCGGCTGTCCTCCAGAATTTGGCCTCGCTGATGGTGCTCCGTCTCTAGCCTCAATCTCTAGAGCGTAGGCGCCCTTGGTCTCACGGTCGAACACGATCTTCGTACTGATCTCGCCAGTCTGACTGTTGATCTTGAAGTAATTGCGGCCTTGAGTATTGTCCTTGATGTAGTAGTACACCTATAAAAGCGAAAAAGGATGGGTCAAAATCAAGTTCGAGAGGTCATTTGTTGTTCTCGTCCTTGCCTGGTTGTTAGGGAAGGTTCCGTCCTTGTCTATAGCGTTAGCCCTGGTGACGACGGTGCCGATGGGCTCTCCCTCCAGCACTCTCTCCTGCTCGCGTTCAGTGAACAACGGGATCTCGTCATTTACGTCCTCCAGGACAATGAAGATAGTAGCCTCGCTAGCAAGTTGCTGGGCACCGTTGTTCTGGAAGAGAATAGGCCTATTGTAACATGTGAAAACACTTAGCTTCATGCTGTACACGGACCTCCACCCTAATGGTCAGATTGTACTCTTTGATCCGCTCATAGTCCAACGGGTGGTTGACCTTAACATCTGCATAAGTCCAACCATTCTTCTGCGTCTGCTGGAGGTAGAAGGTGTCATACTTGTTGGTCTGGTCAGTGGAGCCGCGTATCAGTTGGTAGAAAACCGTGGGATTGTCCTCGATGCCAGAGCTAAACAAATTACAATGAAATATTTTAGGCCAGTGATACTGACGCTCATGATCTTTCATATCATGATAGTTAAGCGATCAGACGCGCCCGGCTGATTCTTCTTTTCCATTGCAGCTGGCATTTCCATTTTCTTAGAGTAGGAACTACTATTGTATTGCAGTTGAGAACGGTACATGAAAGATTCAGCAGAGCACGCTAGCCTTGGAGATCTTAGAAACTAGTATAAAACGTCATACACAAAAAGCCGCTGCATACTTTTGTGAGGTCAGACTCCGAGGGCATAAACTTTGACAAAAGTGTACATTTGTAAGTCCGCAGTAAAGCGGGCAGGTTGTTCTACATCTGATCACAAAAGCATGAGCACGTGATAATGATACTTTTGCACTCTAAGACCATCACCGTCATTAACTGAGCATGGTCTGGTTTTAATTTTGGGTTACTCTGGCAATTCTTGGGAGAAACTTCAGCTATCTCAAACCAGAAAATGCTCATTCAAAAACATGAGACGCACAAAAATCAGTTCAAAATGCAATCTCCGCTACACATCAAATGTGCTACTATCAACTACTCTATAACATGCATTTGTCAGTCGCGTTAAATATTTGCAATGGTTGACATTACATACACGTACATACTTACTAACAGGATACTTACTAACAGACAGAGGAAGACATTGACAAAATATTTGGGAGCATAACCACTTGTTAAGGAAGCAGTTGCAACTCTATTAAAACTCGTGCATTACACCAGCCAAGATGGTTCTCGTGGATATGTACGAAGGCCCACGAGTGCGTCAGAGTTTTGCAGTCGATTCTAGGTCAAAAGAAAGCAATCTGAGCTGGTGTAAAGAGGTCCTTGTAACAGTGATTTCATCACACAGGCAAACAGATGATGCAAGGGGCGTCTGGCTTTAAAAATAGGCATCGCCACTAAGTGATGTCACTAGAAAAAATTGCCCAGTGCTTAGACGAGGCAGTAGTCAATGTGAAGAAATCTGCGGCAGTGAAATATCTATGCAAATCTACAGTACAGTACAAAAGTCGACTTGTAACTACGGGATAGCGCATGGATAGAATGCCTCTACTTCGTACTTGTACGCTACATGGTCAGCAACTACTTAGTACTTGAACATGAATCCCAAAACGTGAGTTTTGCCGAGGTATTGATGATCAGATTACGTGTACTGTTTAAATGATTGCCGAATACTGACAACTAACTTGTTACCATTGCAATTCCATGAGAAAGATCCTCAAGCGACAGTTACTCAAGTCGTTGCAAAACACAGGGGAAACATTATTTGTTACAGGCTTTCATTGTGTTCTATAATATCAAACATCAGTTCTTCTAAAGCACATTAAGCTCAGCTCACACATCAAACCACCAACAGCGACAGGTGTAAAAGGGGACAACAGTCGTACGCACTACATGAAAGCACACGTACGCAGCAAAAACACGATGATGCATCATCACACGCACGTGCAGCGTCTAGCAAAGAAAGTGCTGCTTGCAGAGGCAGAAAATCCGTGCTATAATCGAACGTTCTAAAGAACATACATTACTTCTTGCTTAAGTGGAAAAAGTTTGCTCCAGAAATAGGAGAACAGAGTATAGTTTTATCACAGTGTCATTAATGTGCTTTCTGCCCCTGCTCACAAATTCCATATCACAAGGGACACTAATGCTACTGCTACATCTACGCAAAATGTCTCTGCGGTCCTTCTCCCACTCTCGTGCTTAAAAAATCCCCAAAAGGTGGACGAGATGCAAAATGGAGAAGTACGCAAACAAAAGTTCGGTTTCTTTCAACTCCCAACAAGCTAAGTCAAGCCCTGCTCCCTCCCCAGAACGCCTCTCGGCGTCTCCGACCTGGCCTTCACGGTTGTCACAGTCTCTCCGATGGCTGTGTTCTCCTTTACGTAGATGGGGCCGTACACAGTCTGGTCCCAGACGGGCGGCTTGTTGGACCTGTCGACCACGTCAATCTGGACCTCGACCGTTCTGGAGAGTGGCGACGCCCCGCGATCCTCGGCGATGGCCTCCAGCTTGTACGAGGCGCGCTGCATGCGAAGGGGGATCATGGAAGTGTTTGTATGTGTGTAGTACAACGAAAGAGATCCCGACAGACCGACCGATCGGTTCCAATGTGAACCTCGCTTATGGACTAATGTGTTTTGTGTGCGCGGTTAAGGAATTAGTAGTAGGGTAATACCGATTTTGATGGATATGTTAGAAGGTGCGCCGTGCGATACTATGCTGCACTATAAAGTACAGAGATGTGGTGGAACCCTGTTCGAGAATGACGTTACACTGTCCAGATGTGACCATGGGCTGGGTCTGCTTCATGAAAAATTTCAACTGGTGGACTTTTGTGTCACTCCGAAAGTGATCCCAACCCATGAATACACCTGGGTAGACGCTCTCCTCTTCCGTTAGCAGTACGTTCACCGCGGTTGACTGTTAAGTCAACTGTCCTTACTGTGCTAAGGTTATCATTAGGTTAACAACTGTTCGACGGTACCCATGGCTACTCAGCTCCCTCCCAGTATCACAAACCTTGCCCGGACTGTGGTGACAATTTCGCCCGGTGAGGCGTTCTCTTTAACGTAAATGGGCCCGAAGGACTCTTGTTCCCAGACGGGAGGCTTATTATTTCGGTCCACGACGTCCAGTTCAACATCAACATCGGCGGAGAGCGGTGGCGAGCCGCGGTCGGTGGCACGAACCCGGAAACGTAGCTTAGGCACCTTAAAGTTTGCGAGTAGTAGGGGACAGAAGAGAGAACACAGGTCAAAACTATACGTGAGATGTATACGCAGTAAAAGACGTAGAAGAGAGAAGGTAGAAAAAAGAAAAAGAAACAGAAGCTGGATGTTGTATATAATGAAGGATGTAAGGAATCTCAATTAAGCCCTTTTTGTCTCGTAAAGGGAAAGGTTGGTGGTTAGACGAAGCTTTGGTAAGGCAAACGCAAACAGGTTATGTGATATTTACTTGTGTCGGATCAAGTAGCAAATTAACTGTGCCTGTGTCTACCGTAGAGAACTGAGGACTCGTGCAAAAGCATAAATTCCTACGAAAATATCCCAAACAAAACATAAATCATGTGCAAGTGTGAGAGATCGATGGATCATTCGTTGGCTGTTATAAAGCATAGAAGCATGTCTTGATCTCGCCAGCCAGCCGGCCTCTCGTAATCCTAAGTCATGTTGCTTTGATTACATTTCTCGTTCTGTCATCCTGAGTGCTTCACGTACTTTGTACAGCCGTCACGTGGTACATGTACATGGGCAGAAGATATGGTAAGTCTCGTGATAACGCCCTTAAATTCCAGTATGCCAAGCATCGGGATATTTTGCGAAGGACATCGTATCGGATATCGGTATTTTAAATGTCTCAATATATGCATATACAATGTCTCAAATTGCCTCTAAAAGCTCCTCCCCTGGGGAAAACAACTATCAGGTTTTGACTTTTCAGCTCGAAAAGCTATTTTGTACTTTACTCTACTGCACGAAAAGTACAGAACAGTACTGTACAGTAAAGTAGGTAGACACATCCTGCCATGACCACGAGAGGAGACGTACGTAAACATTGCTTACTAGAAAAGTTTTTGTGTCCATTCGAATGAATCTGACAAACTTACGTCTAGAGGCTTCCGCAGAAAAATCCATCCCGACTCTGGCTGGATGTCAAAGTAGTTTAGGTCTCCGGGGTCCCCAGGCGCAGTCAGACTGTACCGAATAGCTCCATTGTTATCGGCGTCCTCGTCAGAGGCAGAAACGCGAAGAATGTTGGTGCCGATGTTCGTATCCTGCTTTACGTTCTCGATATATTTCTGGAAAAGGAAAGCGTGAATGATACTACTGTACATGTAAGAACACTTCGATTCATACCTGACGATCAAACAGTGGCGGGTTGTCGTTAACATCAGTGATCTCCACTGTAAATGAGCACACACCCTCCAGTGAAGGGTCTCCAGAATCAACGGCCTTGATCGTGACACTCACAAACTTGCCATCTTCTCCTTCGCGATCAAACACCTTGTTGAGAAGATTTCGTTGTCGGGAAGGTAGACTTTAGGCTCATCTCAGTCATCTCTTCAACTCACCTTATTTGTGAATAGTTCACCGGTCTCCTCGTCAACGTTGAACTTGGTGCCTTTCTGATTGGGTTGCTGCACTATGGAATAGCGCACCTGACCGTTCACGCCTTTGTCCCTATCCACGGCATGAACCTAAAGGACAAGGAAAAACATGCGGCAGGCTCGACTTTGCAACAATGCAAAGTGTACTGAACGACGTACCTTAATAACCGGGCTGCCATTCGGTGCTCCCTCCTCAATCTTGGGACCATATGAACCGCAATCTTGAAACACAGGCTTATTGTCGTTCACGTCAGTAATAAAAACCACCACTACGGCTGTTGAGGTGTGCAGAGACGACGGCCTAGGGGCGGCCGCGGTCCTACCCCCACCCTTGGTATTCTCTAGGCAACACTTTCCGTCGTCCATGGCCGTCACGTTAAGTTCGTACTTGTCTCGGTCAAGATTAATTGGCCCGGACACCAGTCTAATCACTCCCGTGTTTTCCTCGATGCGGAACAGCCCCGACTGGGTTGTACCCCCAACAAACCCAAATGTGACACCATCGCCGTCTTTATCAGAGGCCACTACAGTAGTCACCAAGGTATTGGGGCCTGCGTTCTCATCCACGTTAGGCGTGTACACCTGTAATTCAACATTATGACGTAAACTTCACGGCCATTCAAACCGACATTACTGAGTCGACTCTCGTGGACACCTCATGGACAAGTTCACTACATGGTTAGCAGCAGTGAAAACTTTAAAGACCCAAAGTGCAATATTATTTTTGAAATATTAAGAATATAATATAAAAACAAAAATCGACGTATTACATCTGCTCGTACCAAGGTCTTGTTAACTCGAAGCCAAGTTGGCTTACGTAATCTATCTTGCGATTGCACATGCCGGAGGCATACTGTCCTAAACAGCATGCGGTGTCCCCACTTACTTTGTGTTATAGTCTGTCTGACTATATTGAGAACACCTGATCTATTCTAAAAAAAAAAGTCAGAGCGACCGTTTCGAGAGCGTAATATACTGACATACCTGCTGCGAAAATTTTGGTTCCTCGTCGTTCCTGTTCTCTGTATACACACGCACGGTGGCAGTGCCCGTTCGAGGGGGTTGGCCCCTGTCTTTGGCAGTGACGACGAACTCGTAATAGGCGTTGTTGCTGTCAGCATCCAGGCGTCTGTTGTTAGACACCACACCTTTGGCGTTCACGGCAAAGTGGTCGTCGCTCACGTAGTACTCGATCTCGGCATTGGCTCCCGAATCGGCGTCAGTCGCTTTCACGCGAAGGATGGATGAGCCAACAGGAATGTCCTCGTCAACGTTATGTGCCTGTGGTAAATCCATTACAAAACCCCATTAGATAACTAGAAAAATGCCCATTGAGGACTTGAAATGTTCACCTGATAGTCAGGCAGCTCGAATTTGGGCGCGTTGTCGTTGACGTCGGAAACGCGGATCATAAGCTCGACAGAGGTTGAAAACCCACCGGAGTCCTCAGTGGCCGTAACAACCAGCTGTATAAAAAATTAGACGATTAAGTTGATGTCATAACCCGAGAATAGTAACGACTGACCTGGTAGATGTGTGGCTGCCGCAAGTCCTCAAAGTCAAGGTCCTTGGCAAGTTTCACGATGCCAGACGAGGGGCCGATGTTGAAAGTCCCGGCACCCTAAACATATTTGCGAAGGTGACATGTATTAAGAGATCTCATTTTTCTTTGTCTCACCTGTCCCTGAGCCTTGAGCGTATATCTGATTTCTCTGTCAGCGAAGGACTTTGCCTTGACGGATATGATATCAGAGTCCTTCTTCTGACTCTCCGGTATTTCGGCCTCGTACGACGGCATGTAAAACTGCGGGGGCCTTTTGCCGCCCACAATGGACAGACGCTCCTCCGGAGTTGACTGAAACTTGCGTCCTACACGTCCATTCTATTTGGGAAAGAATCGTCCCAGATAACACAGTGCTTGGAATGCCCAAAGATATCGAAAAGTTGGTACTCGTACCTGATCTTCGGCCTTTACGTAAAGCACGTACTCCATATCCAGCTGGAATGCTTCAGTACCTCGGGTGCGAACAACGCCAGAGCGCTCATCTACTTCAAAACGACCGCCAGCTAAAAAAGAATGAAAGAAAATATGTATACATCGCATATGAATAATTCAGTATCCGGGCATAATGGGCAATATATCTTACTCCTGTCTCTGACGAGGAAGTAATGCAGGTTGTGGTCAGTGTCAGGGTCCTTTGCCTGGAGGGTGAACACTCTGGTATTAGGAGGAGCATTGAGTTTGACAACAGCCTGCATGGGCAGAGGACGATTGATAAAGTACGGAGGTTCGTCATTGATGTCCTTGATCCGGATGATCACTCTTTGGTTGTCGGTGTCTGTAATAAAAAAAGCTCTTGTCAGTGTGCATCACAAACACCCGGTGTAAAAAGTGAATAACTTACATTGTAATCCTCGCCATTCTGTCAAAGGAGCAAGAAGCGTTGGAGAAAAGAGAAGAAATAGAAGATAAATAATGCACATTAATACGAAAGGAACAGAAGACCTCCAGTCACCAAAAATACACACTTTAAGAATCCCATCTTTCCACCAGCACCAATAAAATGTCCTTTCTTCCTTAAAGACGCGCGCACACACACACACACACACGTTTGAAAAGAAATTCCTGCATAAAGGAGCCCAAAAACTTTGAGTGACACAGTCACCTTGCACGTAATATAATACCTGCAGTCCCCGGGTTGCTGATGATGACCCAGAAGTCGATGGTCTTTTCTCTGCCCAGCTCCTCGTAGTCCCAGCGCTTCTTGACCCGGACGGCACCGTTGGGTTCCACCGTTACCCAGGGATTCTCATCCCTGATCCTAAACTTCTCGTGTTCCGATTCTTTTTCCAGTTGGAACACGATTTTACCCTCCGTGTCGCCATCCTTCTCCGTGAACTCAATGCGTTTTGTTGGTCTGACTGCACGTGTAACTCTTCTTTTGTCTCGACGCCTGTTACAGAGGCAACCGCCAAAATTAGTCACATGAAAGAGCAGAACATGAATGAGATACAATTGATCAGTACCTGAACTCTCCTCCAAGATCATTGGTCGTCTCGTCTTTGGTCTTGCCTTTTCTGACGATAACTATAGCGTCACTTAAAGCCTTGCGATCAGGAGAGTTCCGCTCGTGCGCACCAACCCGAAGGACAGTTTCGTTGGCAACGAGGTCCTCTCTCAGTACCATAATCTCTCCCGTGATGGGTACCACCAGACAACAAGGGGCCCTGTTCACGTCGGAGTAGGAG
>JAAUXU010085302.1_pt1 | contig 33109 bp, 29 predicted proteins | sample 7278151 | NCBI WGS metagenome assembly JAAUXU01 (sample SAMN14350113, study PRJNA611818) | marine sediment metagenome | isolation source: surface marine sediment (1.8m) | place: French Polynesia: Moorea | collected 2018-08 | reverse complement strand
CCTCCTCCTACTACTACTACTACTTCTACTGCTACTACTACTACTACTACTACTACTAGTGATACCAGGGCTATGGACTATGTGGACTCACGTAGATCGAGTAGTATGCACAGAAGGTAGAGCAAAGTTTTTCTTCTTTTTGGACCTACGAGAAGCCCCGCAAAGAACGGAGTGCTACTGCAAGTACATTTGGTTGTTTCCCTACGTGCAGGTGCCGCTATTAACATGTGTGTTGACTGTGTAGCGCGTATCTTGGTAGGAGTGTGGTGGTGGCAGCCTCCTTTGTTTCAAGAGATGACTTGACAGACTTTCCAAACCGCAGCCTCAGCCGCAGCCGCCGAGATTTCGAAGTGTAGTGCGACGCTATAGATACCCACCCATCTTCCTCCGCCGTCCGTCCGTCCGTCCATATGTATTGATAGAGCATCTCCGGCAGCGTGTACGTGTTCTCCATGCGTATGTAGGAGCGCTAAAACCGCGCAGTTTCCCCCTTGTCTCTCCCTTTCGTCACACTCCAGTTTCGAGGCATGAATTACACACCCTGGTGTGCTACTCGCGCCCAGAGGAGCTTACGGCGGTTTGAGCCAGAAAAAAGTGCACGCAGACTGGCCCCAACTTTATAGGCACGGGGCTCTCTGAGACGTGCGTCATAGGTAGTCTCTTCCGGCACTTCTTGGCACGAGCTGTTCCTGTCATGCGCATTTTCAACGTAGATGTATACATTTGTAGCGTTCTCATGCACAGAGTACAAGCACAGCGAGCAAAGTCGAGGTTTCACAGCCGCGGGCCAGGAAAAAAGAGGGAAAAAGTAAGGGCAAGAGAGGAACCGTCAGGCAGTTCGCGCCAGGCAGTGCACTGATGACTCATCGGAAGACAGGTAGATAAAGGGGGGAGCCACACATTTTATGAAAGAATAAAAAGTGTACTCGACCGACATATTGATTTAGAGAAATGGGGACATTGATTTAACCTTTACGGACGGCTGATCCGTTGACCAACCTTGCCAAGGCAGTTTGGTTCCCTCTTGTCTCTGATGGATATCGGACCTTTTTTTTTTTTTCTTTTTGGTGGAAACCAACTCTTCCATCACCAAATTTTGGCATCTTCTTCTAATACTCGACCACAGGTATGGAAGATCTGTCAAATGCTCGGTCAACCATTTTGCAACATTAATCATGGTACTGCTGCTATCTACTCAAGTTCATCTGCCCCAATTTCCCCCCCCCCCCCCCAACTGTAGGTGCGTGTGCGTGTGCGCGCACGATGGTAAATGTCATAGCGTGTGCGCGTGTGTATGCCAGGAAGAGTGTGCGTCCGGACGTACCTGGCCTGGCTCAGGCTGGTGCTGCTGGCTTCGGGACCGTTGTGGGAACAGCATAACAGCTACCCCAGACTTTGTGTGCCTGCGAAAACTGAGAGGGAGAAGACACGATCTCCTTAGGTAAAGCACGCACAGACCGGTGTCTGGTGAAGTCAACAACTGAAATCGGCTTTCATGATTTCTGCCTAACAAAGTCATGATGGTTTTGTTTTTCCTGATCTCCTTATATCTGGTGTCCTTATAGCAGCCTAGTTCGACGATATTCGTGATACTATGCATGGTCAAGAGGCCACAGCGTTTTTTTTTCTCATTATTATTATGTATACCTGTTGGTTGCTACGCCACCTGCGAGGCGGCTGCGGCGGCAGCCGCGGCAGCGGCGGCAGCGGCGGCAGGAACAGCAGGAGGGGGAGCAGCAGGAGCGGCAGCCGCCTGCAGTCCTTTTGCCGGTAGAATGACTGCATTCACCTATCTGCAGTCGTAGTAGAGAAAGAGGGAGCCCTCCTCACTCTCACTGTGTTCTGCCTGGTGGCTGTTTCAGTTGCTTGAAGCAAAGAGGAGCATGAACAACACCCACGAAGAAGCAGCAGCAGCTTTATTCGTAGAGAGCTGCTTCGTTTGCATGGGTGTTTATCAGAAAAGTGTGCGCTTTATCGGTCGATGAGACATGTGTGCTCATAGTGCTATGTACATTTGACACTCCACGTCGGAAAAAACCGCTTCAAAGAGTTGAGAGAGTCGAGTTTTCCAAGTTTTGTTCCTGCATTGATCGTCAGCATGGTGCGTGGGGCCATGTGGATGGACAACATCTTGCCTGGTCGAGGCGGAGGCAGTAGTCATCACGCGGCCAACGGCCAACACCGTCACTCGCCGCCGCCAAAGTCCTTGCCGCCCTATCAGCCGCCGCCGCCGCCGCCAGCGTACAATCACCACCACCGATTTAACGGTGGCGGTAGCGGCGGCGGCCAGGCCTCCTACAACCCGTGGCTAGTCAGGGTAAGGAAGTCCTCGATACGAGGGGGGCGTAGTCCAATCCGGCTCCGACATTCCATTCAGGTGTTTGGTGGAAAAGTTTCTTTATTAGAGGCAGCACTTGCGACTGCAGCGCACTTGTAATCCGCAGGCTCACTTACCCGGAACACACACAAAGAGAGGCCTTTTTTTCGTTTCTGAAGGGCAAAAAAATAGCTCTGCGCTGCCTCCGAGGCTCTGGCTGGAGTTGCACCTCGAAGAGGTGTCCGGACACACGGCCGAGTCCGTGCATCACGGCTCTGCCGTCTGGCACTGGGCAAAGGAGATCACCTTGCCTTTGTCGGCAGAGAAAGAGAAAGGTGGAAGGAGGGAAAAGAAACCTCGGTGTCGCTTCCGAAAACCATCAAAGATCAAGAGGTCACAGCTCAACCTTTGGCTTTGTGCTTATAACGATGATCTGTGGGTAAGAGAACTAATGGGTACCCTGCTTCTTCTCTGGGGTGGCAGAGGGAGCCGAGATTCTCTTCCACTGATGTCTTAGTCTAGTTTCTGCAACCGGAAGGATAAAAAAATATGCTCCACCTCATTTCGCCTTTGCTTGCGCAAACCTTTTAAACGTCAAGGGTCGTCTTCGGTTCTTGTACAGATGATGGGGCACTTTTTCTACATTGCTCCAGTGTCTAACTGCTGGCTTGTGACCTATGATGAAATTTATCCAAGTGAAATGTTATTTGAAATTTGGCCCTCATCAACGAGGTTTCCTTCTTCCTCCACAAAGAAAGAGAAAGATGACTCAATGAACAGGCAATTGTTGTCGCGCTGTAGCGTTGTATAATGATTTCTCTTCGTGGTTATAGCAGTTCATAAGTGAATCAGGGAAGCAGGCTACATTTGCTCGTTGTCCGCAATGCACAAACGGTTGTTCTGGCACAAAATGGAGCGCAAGCCCCGCCTCCGCTGCCTCCGGATCCTGGTTACCAGATGAAGAGACAATTTGCTCGGAATGTGCACGTATACCAAGTGCTTTCTTATGTGCCTGCCTCTTGCTGGAGCTGCCGGATGGAGCATCTTTGCTGCAGCTAAATAAGTTCCTCTTAATGGACGTTTCGCCTCCATTTCTAGTTTCCCAGGCCAAAAGTTTTCAACAGATTCTCTTTTTTGACTCAGGCCTATTACATTCGTACAGCTGCTGGACGACGTGTGAACTCAACCGTGCAGAAGGGGCAGATTTCTCTCTCTCATTCTGCGTGTTCAGTGGCATGAAAGCTAGAAATGTACGCGTTGTACGTAGACGACGAGGTTATTAGGAAGAGTTTTACTCCTCCAGGCCTAAAAGTGACGTCTGCGCTCACATACGCCCACCCACGCACGTACACACACACACACGCGCACGCACGCACGCGCGCACACGCACCCATACGAATACACACACACACACGTATACACACGTGTCAATGACAAAGTTACCGATCTCGGCTCGAGTTGAAAGTATCAGTCAAAAAGTTGTACGAATAGATTTGCAGAGTAGCAGGTGAAGTCTTACCAGACGGTGGAACGGTCGTAGCAACATGATGATTTAATCAGAAGTAGGTAAAGAAGGCAACTTCTTGGGATGTGTAGCAAATACAGTATGGTGCAGAATATCGGGACGAAGTATGAATTGTTCCTGCCTGAAGGGAGATTGCATTGAAAGAAGAGAAAGCTGGATGGATGTTCTGAATTCTCAGCCAACTCTATTGTTCGTTCTACTTTTTTTTCCAGGGAGGCGATGGCAGTTCTGCTCGCATTTCTTCCCGACGGACGGGCGAAGAGCCCCACATTGGCAAATACCGGCTGCTCAAAACCATCGGCAAGGGAAACTTCGCAAAAGTCAAACTGGCGAAGCACATTCCCACCGGAAAGGAGGTAAGGACAAGAGTCACGTCTGCAGACACAAGTGTGGCACGTGGGGCGGGAGTCATTCTGCGAGTACATGCAGTGAAATTGCCTAGTATCGTGCAACATGGTCGGCATACACACAGACTGTGCAGGACAGACTGCAGTTGTCCAGCTTTGTCCATGCACGTGCTGGGCAGGCTCATATGTATGCTCTGCACAAATTGGTGTCTCTGCATGATCCACGAAGATTCTGAGCCCAAAATCATGACACTCCTTGGGTGACCTTTGATAATTCTCTCCCCGTCTGGTCTCGGGCCTGGGAGGAGTTGGGCGGCAGACGCACTCCACTCCCTCCATCATGGTGGGATGGCTGCGCTGATCTCCCTCCTCTCTTTCTCAGGACTGTTACACCGTGTGAATGACCCTATTGCCTCCTTTCGTTCTTAGGTCGCCATTAAAATCATAGATAAGACGCAGCTCAACCCTGGAAGCTTGCAGAAGCTCTTTCGCGAGGTCCGGATCATGAAGACTCTGGACCATCCCAACATTGTGCGGCTGTTTCAGGTATCATTGTGATTTGAACGTCGTCTTGAATGAAGCTGTCAAGTCAAATTCTTCTCTAGGTGATTGAGACTGAGAAGACTCTCTATCTGGTGATGGAGTACGCCAGCGGCGGAGAGGTCTTCGACTACTTGGTGTTGCACGGCAGGATGAAAGAGAAAGAGGCGAGGGCGAAGTTCAGACAGGTATGCGCCGACAGAAATAGTATTATGCACTCTCAAGTGTCATCATTGTCACACGCCTTTTCAGATTGTGTCTGCCGTTCAGTATTGCCACCAGAAGAAGATCATTCACCGCGACCTGAAGGCGGAGAATCTGCTGCTTGACTCGGAAATGAACATCAAGATTGCCGACTTCGGATTCAGCAATGAGTTCGTTCCGGGGAACAAGCTGGACACTTTCTGTGGCAGTCCACCGTATGCTGCTCCGGAGCTGTTCCAAGGTATTGCCATGTGGCCTCTGAGATCTCTTGCGAGCAGGGATGCTCAAGCAGGAACCCTTGCACGCCGCACAGACCCCCTCACAGCACGCATGTCTTTGCAGGCAAGAAGTACGACGGTCCTGAGGTGGATGTCTGGTCCCTTGGAGTAATTCTTTATACTCTAGTCAGCGGGTCTCTACCATTCGATGGGTCGACGCTCAGAGAATTGAGGTAAGTGGGGGTGGAGCATTGCACCGAGAAGCCAGCGCCACATAAACTGCTTTTCGTCCGTCAGAGAACGAGTATTGCGAGGTAAATACCGGATACCCTTCTACATGTCGACCGACTGTGAAAACCTGCTCAAGAAATTCCTCGTCCTTAACCCTGGAAGACGGGCCTCTCTCGAGGTATTGATCAACAGTGAATCAATTGACCCGTTAGATTTGAGTGAGGGACCTTTGTGTGCTCCAGGCCATCATGAAGGATAAGTGGATGAACATGGGCTACGAGGAGGACGAGCTGACCCCGTTCAAGGAGCCCACGCTAGATGTCAGCGACCAGAAACGCATCGACATTCTCGTGGGCATGGGGTACAACCGCTCCGACGTCGAGGAGAGCCTCAGGACAGCAAAGTTTGACGACGCATACGCCAGCTACCTTCTCTTGGGCAGGAGATCAACTGATGTGAGTGCATGAAAGAGACCGGTGGAACTTGTGGTAGAGTTTTTTTGTGCTCGCCGCAGTGCTCAGCAGAAACTCGGATCCGCAGACAGTGGCAAAATAGCACGGCGACGTCGTACTACGTTTGCGTTCTAATGTGAGACCTCTCTGGCGGTAAGAATCCAGGAGAGAGCGAGGTCGAGCTGAAGGACAATTAGTCGAAGGTTCTTTTCGGGGTCGTTTTATTCTCTGCACGCACACTTTTTCATCGTCAAAGCTCTCCAAAACGAACCATTTTCTGCTGGAGCACTGCTGCGTGAAGCACTTCAATGCCTGCAGAGTAGCATTTTGCAGATTTTCTGCAATGATGACATGCTGATTGATGACTGACACGGCTAATGTCGCGCTGCCAGTTCATCTTTGTATACCCATTCCCAGGCTGAGAGCGATGGAAGTCGTTCTGGGTCGTCCCTTTCCTTGCGCAACATGCCCGGTGCGTCTGCCAGCGCCATCGTGGGCGCCAGCTCCTCTGCGACATCGGCAGCGGCGGCGGCCGTGGCGGCGGCGGCGGCCGCTTCAGGGACCTCAGGTGCTTCTACCTCGACAAACGGCTCGAACGCAGCAGCAGCCGCAGCGGCGGCTGCGGCTGCTGCTGCTTCTGCTCAACAGCAGCAGCAACAACATCGGGGCGTGCAGCGTTCCATCTCGGCCACGTCGGCGCCAAAGCCCAGGAGAGGCTCTGCCACCGGTGCGCAGATCCAAGCAGATCAGAATATCGAGAGCAGCAGAGCGAATCGAAGGAGGAGCGCCTTTCTGGGGGGAATGGTGGTGCCCACAGTCGTCATTAGCGGTACCAGAAATGGGTGCCTGCTGCAGCCTAAAACGATGACAGTCCTTCCCTTAGACGTTGATGAGTCGACTTACAGCACTTTAATCGCCTTAACAGATAGAGAGAAAATGTTGGCTCAAAGTTTTCACCAATTGCAACTGATACTCTTCTATATGCGTATATGTGTCGCACATGTAATACCCCAGTTGCAGAAAATAAGTTTTTGTCTCGAGCTGTTTTGAGTTCACAAGTCGTCTGCAAGTGAAACTTCACAACTACTACTCCCCCAGATTGGTTGCTCCCTCGATTAATACCGTCAATTTCATCCTGTTTTTTGGTTACTTTAACAAGCTCCTTACTCACTAAATTGCACTAACAATTGTTGACGAGAAAGTTCGCACTAATTGCTCTCTTGGGCTTTGGTTGAGCGCTAATAGCTTCTCTTCACGATATAATAATTTCGCGATTACGTTCCTTGCAAAGCGTTTCCAGGTGGCAACGAAGAGACATGTGACACGCCCTGATGCACGCTGCGTATGTCACTCAGACATCGCGCATGGGGAGGGGCAGAATGGCAATTCATTGCGTACTGCTAATCTGCCCCAGTTCCATGCTGCTGTCTGACGTGAGCTCTATTTGTACATTTCTACCTCAATTATGATCCTTCGTACTGTCTGTCCTGGTTTTTGTGCTCTCTGCATGAAATATGTGTCCTTGAAGAACTAGCAACTTTTATGTCTTTTTTGTGTTCTCCGTTCAAGCAACACCAAGTTTTACTTCGACATCTTTTGTTACTTTTTAATTCATTTGATTTTTTGCCAGCAAATATTGCAAGAAAAAGAAAGAAAGAAAAAAAAAAGACAGTGTAAAGAGTTCCTTTGTAACTGGTTGTGTTGTTCTCGTTGCCATGAATGAACTCATCACCTCAACATATCCTCAAGGTCCTCCCTCGGCGGCACCTCGGCTGAACAACAACCATGCAGCGACAGCGGCTGCCGCAGGCGGCGGCGGGGGCGGCGGCGGCGGGGGCGGCAGCGGCTTCAAGCGCAATAACACTGTGGACGCGGCCACCATTAAGGAAAACTCGCCGCGCTACAGCACTGGCGGAAGCGGAGCGGGCAGCAGCTCGACGCCGACCAGGCCGGCCACTGCAGTGGCCGCGGCCGTAGTCAAAATGGACCAAGGAAGTAAGAGAATGTTACTTTTTTGGTGGTCGCCGATCTATGTGCTAATAATCCGTCCCTTAATGTTCTGCAGGGACGTCGTCCCCGAAGGGTCGCATCACCAAATCCAACACGATGTCCACCGCAACTGGCCGCACCATGCTGGGTCAGGCGACCGCCAACAATCGGCGGTCGGCCTATGAAACGCCAAAGCTGTCCACCTCGACGGACAAGACCAACCAAGTTGGAGCAGTTGCAGACCCAAGGTAATGAAATTTCTTGGAACAAACGGTGAAGTAGTTCTAGATCTCTATGACGTCGCCATCCTTTCTCTTGCGTGTTGGACACTTTTATCTGCCGTTGCCGCCGCCTTTGCTGCCGCTGCCGCACCTCCTCATATTTTTGTATGTGGCCTTCCATCAGTTTGGCCCCATCAGTCATCCCTGCGTCCGGTGCTAACAGTTTTTCTTGTGTGCTATTTTTCACAGTTAATGCGTCCACGTTCACTACACCCACTGAACATTATAATGATGCTTCTTGTCTTCTTTCCTCTTTCACTTCTCTCTCTCTCTCTTTCTCTCTCTCTCTCTCCTTCTTTCCGCTTTGTGCTCGTGCAGCAGCAACAGCAACGCCAACAGCTCCGCGACCGATCTCAAGCAGCAGCAACGGCCGCTGACGGCGGCCGCGGCCGCCCCCAGCGGTCACAACAAAAGCGCCAGCATTTCCGCCACTTCTGTGCCCACCAGCGAGAGCGCAGCCATTTCGGGCAACGCGGCCACGAACGCCGCCTCCACGGCTGCTCCCGGCAGTCAGTCTTCCGGAGGCGGCGATCGCAGACCCTCCGCCGCCACCTCACTCGTGGGTGGCGTGGATTTTGACAGCAGTGGTGGCGGCAGCGGCGCCGCGGCAGCCGCCATTGACTTGGGTGGTGTAGGAAGGTATACCCGCTCTTTCTTTCTCTCTCTCTTTCCCTCTTTCCCTCTCTCCTTTGATGTGCCTCGTTTTGCACCTCCTAGCCATAGTATGTGCTATGCACTGTACCTAATATGTATATAACTTGCATATTAGAGCGTTTCAATTTTTTTTTCAGGCTGAAAAAGTGGCAACAGGTCAAAACGTTAATGTTTCATTAAAAAAAATTCCTTAAATGATTTTCTGACGTCCCTAAAGTGGCTTGAAATTTTAGGACAGTAGCACAGCATTTTTGGGGTTTGTTATGTCCTGTTGCCTCTCTCCTTACACACAATGTTTAGTTTGCTACCTTAAAAAGCTATGTAAGCAAGATGCAATTTCACTTGACTCTTCATCTTTCCAACCTCAATGCCCCTTATGTAAATGACATTTTAGTGTTTTTCACTCCTGAATTGTCCGTATAAAACGCGTATGTAGAAAGAGAGAGGCGATAGAACTTAGCAACCCCCCCCAAAATGCTATGTTGTAAAGGCGTCTACAATTGGGCCGAAAATTTATGAAATAATGAGATTTTTGTTTTGAGCTGCCACTTTTCAAGCGTGAAAAAAAAATTGAGACGCCCTAATGTACCAGAATGTACACGTACACATATGCATGTCTCGTAGAGTACTTGTAGTGTATGACATGCAGTATACGGTGCGTCACATCTACAGGGTTGGCGTGTATGATCCTAGATCAAAACAGTAAGGCTCTCTGGCGTATGGCGCATGACGACGCCAGTTCTTTGAAAATGAAGCTCTTTAAATGTTCAGGTTCCTCAGTTCGGCCGCCCTCGGCCTCAATGACAGCCTCCAGCTGCCAGCCAGGCATCTTGCTGTAGTGATCGATTGTAACAGTCAACCCGGAACATGCAAAGTCCTCTCTGTATGTGCTACTACGGTCTTTTCCGTATTTGCATGCCCTCGAAAGCACGAGTGCAGACCTGACCTTCCTGTGTTCCTTCCACTCTGCAGCAAGCTACCCGTATCTCCGACTGGTCGAACTGGCAGTGCTGCGCCATCCTTCTCCAGGAACATCCCGGAGCGATCCACTTTTCATTCTGGACAGACCAGGCCCAGGCGACAGCAACCTGGTAAGTTGTTGCTACATGTTTCTGGTGTGTGTAGAAAGGTCAACATTGCCCTTGTTAGGTTTTGGGATTCCCATGTCCTCGCAAGATACGTCTGCACTCAGCCCAGGAACCAGACCCTCCACTTTCTTCTCCAAGTTGTCATCAAAGTTTTCCAAACGGTGAGTCAACGCTGGTCGATCGCCACGCTGCTGTTTGAGCGTAGTTCGGTATTCGGTATTCCTTGAAATGCGTAGTAGTGATATGCAACTTCTGGCCTTTGTACGTCCAGTACAGTATGTTAGCGTAACGAGTTGACGTAGTCTTCTTTTAGCTCTGTCACTCTACCACCCATAAGTAGTTTCTTAACTAAATTTCAGGCCTCTAGATGGACAGGGCCAGTCCAGCCCGGTGCCTCAGCCTGGTGTGAAGAACGTCAGGTAGGTGCTTTTCTGTTGCTGCCGAGTGCGCCAAACCTAGGACTTGTACGAGTATGTGTTGCGCTCTTTACGCGAGTGTCGTCATTAGGTGTGCATCAATTGCATGTATTGCTCTAGATAGTTTACCGTACGTTAGGATGAACTGTTCATAAACTCATGAATGTGCTGTAGACATAGTTGATATGAAGAAGTGCGCGTCGGCATGCAGTCTTACGCAAGCGTTGACGTGCGCCAGCACGAGTGCACACTGGTAGACACGCGCGCACACCGGCACTGTGACATTGCTGCACTGTGACTTTGACCAGATATACTTCAAAAGCTATGACTGATTCATTGGTTGGAAAATTTCATTACAGTGTTTTAAGCCCTCATGTGTTTGCAACAGGCGTGGCTGGACTTCATCTACTTTATTAGGAGGATAATAACTAACTTCGTAGCTGTCTTCTCTTTCTCTCCACCACCCCCCAGACCTACTGAGGTTCATGTTGCCCCCTTCTGTTTCTCTCCTCTTCTATATATGCCTACTCCTTTAGATCAACCACTACTTCTACCACCACCACAACTTCCTCTTCCTCTGCTGCCGAAAGTCTGCAGTCACCGTCACCTTACATAACCTCCCAGTCTGTGAGGCTTAGAAGTGCAGAGAGGGACAGAAGGATTTCTCTTCTGTCCAAAGGAATGTAAGTGGGAGGAACACAGAAATAAGATGTAAATTTGATTGCTTCTAATCTTTTTCCCCACGGATCATTTACTTTGTGTTCTGCACGAGCATGATTGCAACAACTTTGTTTTATTTCCTGTTATCTCTGTTGTTTGGCCTTGTGCACTGTAAAAAGCTGTTGCTTATTCATAATGCTGCTTTCTTCTCTGTGGGCCTTTTCCACTGTTATAGCACAACAATGCAGATGTGCAGCAGACGCTTCACGTCACTGCCATTTAGGTTTCTCATTTTCTGATCACCCCCCTCTTTCCAGTAATGTGGTGAACGAGAGCACAGACATCAAGCCCCGGTCGCTGCGCTTCACGTGGAGTATGAAGACCACCTCGTCCAGGGACCCCAATGAAATAATGGCGGAGATAAAGAAGGTAACGAGGACTTGTTCACCACTTGTAGCTGAGCGTACGCTTCAAACGTCGTGCTCTTGACAGGTCCTGGACGCCAACAATTGCGACTACGAGCAGCGCGAGCGCTTCTTGCTGCTGTGCGTGCACGGTGACCCCAACACAGACAGCCTCGTCCAGTGGGAAATCGAGGTGTGCAAACTGCCCAGGCTCTCGCTCAACGGCGTCCGCTTCAAGCGCATCAGCGGAACGTCCATCGGCTTCAAGAACATCGCCTCCAAGATTGCGAACGAGCTCAAGCTGTAGTCGTGACTGCGGTTAGAGGAAGAAGAAGGACCTCACTAAGAAATTGAGTGCGTGTACATGAGTTTAGTTAAAAACTGTATGAGTTTGGAAGCCCGCAGAGGCGCTGCTATCCCAAGAAGCTCGTGTATATTTCTACTACACACATAGCGAGCGCGCTCGCGCAAGGCTGTGTTGTACTATCAGGCCTGCCTACATAATATGACGTACGATGATGCGATGACGACGAATGAGTGAACCAAGAAAAAACGATTTCTCCAGCTACCTACCTACAACGTACACAGACAAACACATACACCTACCTATCCTATGAGCTTGGTCTGTACCACACAAAATGCACGAGCGCACGCGCATACACAACAATCCAAGGCCAGTCAGGCTCTCCGACGATGGCGGAGGAGGAGGCGATTTTTTAACGCTATCGCATTTCATTTGTGACTCATCTGTTGGTTTTCCTTGGACACACATTCACACGGCTTTTCCTCCCTCACTTCTTGAGAAAGCATAAGACGACGCACGTAAAGTGAGACCTCGCGCAGATCGAAGAGGAACATCAGCTTCTCGCAATCTTTAAGAGTTATATTGTATCTTTGTTAAATGCCAGATTAAGCCGGAGTGTCTGTAGATATCAATGTATATTTCTCACAACTATCATTACTGCATAACTAAAGCTGGTGAAATTGAAAGCTCTCGTCTGTTGTCTCTCTCTCTCTCTCTCGGCGTACGAGAATGCAGCTGGATCCAATGATCCAGCTAGGACCAAGTTACATGGTGCCATGTGGCAAGCCTAGGACTACATCCAACCCAACATTGCCATGTCTGGAGTACAGAACAGTAGTGCACGCTCTTGTGGACTTGGTCCAAGCTGCAGCCGCGGTCGGCTCTCCAGTTTTTGGCTCGGCTTGATCACCACCAAGCCGATCGCGACGGCAAACAGCTCTCTCTGCACCTGGTCAGCGGCAGACTTGGCCAAACCCCATTGGGCACCCTGGAGACCTCAGGCACACCCAAGATCCAGAAGCTGCAGCTCGAGCTTTTCCCCCTCAGTCTTGACTTCATCACGAGTTGTTAGCAGACGCTGCCTTTGTGGCACGCGAGACCTGCGCAGACCAAGCGAAATTCGTCTCCGCGCATCGGACGATTTTTCCTCTGCTGTTTCTGCCGACGGCTGCGCCAGCGGCGCTGTTTGAGTCATCGAGTGCGCCTTTGTATGAGACAATTGCGCCAACATCTTATCAGCTAATGATGATGATGATGATGATGACTACGTGACTACCGCTGGTGACGTCTGAGAGCGGAAGTTTCTCCCATGCGGTTGGGTCAAACACGATCGACGACCCGGTGACCCCCATGCGGAAGACGTAGTAACGAGCATCACAGAGGTGACGAGCGGGCCAGCCCGGTTCCGGCCCGAGGGCATCTTCTGCTTGTCGGGAGTGGCATGACTCTTGCCACTCCCTACGTGAGCGTTTTCGCCGCCACCTTAGTCATTGCGACCTGTTCGAGTCCCCATATTCTGATAAGGCACCTAACAAACAAAGCAGTTTAAGAATTCAGCGCAGCAGTCAAAAGTATGCATTGACATTAGTGTACTTCGTTACTGCGTAGACACGTGTCCAGGTGATGGTCGGCTTAGGAACGGGTTACGCATGCGGAAAATTGTGCGGAGAGCGAAAATTCGAAAAAGAATTGTGACTGACCTACAGAGAGGGCAAAATTCAAATGTTCCCATGCAAGGTTTTAGGACAGAAGACTTGAAAGTGAAATCAACTTATCATTTCACGCATGCGCTCCAAATGCCAGCTAAAATAATATTCTCCCTTGTTTGTTTTTGACTGTTTGAAGAGCAGTAGTGAAGTAAGTTAATGGATATGCAAATACATACCCTCCTCCTCCTTGTTAAGTGAATGACACTAATTGTATCAACATGAGTGGGCGACTCATCCTTTAACCTTAAAGTACAACAGTGCTGCAATGCGCGTCATCGAAAGGTGGCCCCGAGTAAGCTTCACCCCTCTCAGTGCTGCCCATATGACCCGATGACGGTTCCCCCTGACAAGTTTTTCCATGTCTGGCATTTAAGTAAATAACTTGAAGCCAGTTGACATTGCACAAAAGTGACAACGAATTGTACTGCTTAAAGATGAAGGGGGAATTGGCATGCGATCCGAATGCGTCGGGTTGCAGTCACATCACCCACTTTCAAGCAATTCTAACTTCCAGGGTCTTCAATGGGAGCCACGACGCAGAATAGTGACGCATGGAGCTTTTTTTTTAAAGAGATTCATTAGAGGATATCAATCTCTATTAATATCTACACTACTTACTTAGGACTAACGTCAAGCCAGTGTAAATGCATTAACTTATACTGTAACGTATTTCCAGCCGAATTCGTCTTGACAACTCAAGAGTCTCCACGTTTCGGCCCAGGCTCGACATTTGCAGGCCCGACACAACTCTAGTGCATCATCGATCGCGCGCGCTCGGTTGTTCTACTGGCGTCGTTCGTAGATGTCTCTCCCCAAGCCGAACCGTCCCGGGCCAGATCAAGTAGCTCGCTCAGCAAAAAGCTCACTCAATTGTCTAGCGAATATAGCTGATATCAAGGTGACTGCGGCCATATTCGCCGGATCTCCCAGACCCGGAGGGCTCCGGGCGCACCTGTTGGCACTGAACCACTGAGTCGTCGGCCCGAGGCCTTCTGCGATCTCTTTTGCCGGCCGGGCTGAGCTCTGACGAAGAACAGAGCGCTCCAGAAAAGTAGAAAGGCAGCAAGCAAGCTGCAATTGAATGCAAAGACACGAGGAAGAGAAGCAGAGTGTGGCAAAGAGAGCCAAGGTACAGGAATCGTGGTGAGGGCAGCGGTCAAGGAGATCCTGAGCTTGGGCTTCCACGACAGCCTTGTCTCATCCACGCACTCAGCTAAGAGTGGTGGGCCAGAAGTTCTTGGGCTGACGAGCTCGAGCGGTTAGCCTGACAAGACTCCCTCCACCCCCCTCCGGACTAATACTCGAGGTAAAAATGCTCAAATAATATCTCATAGCGCGCTCGCCTTCATCGGCGGCGTCAACGAGGTGGGTCTCGCCCTCAGTGACGTGGGTCAAGACAAGATACGACAACCCCGAGTACTTAAAGATCAACAACTTATTGCCGTGAGCGAAGTTCTCACAAACACATAAGAGCGCAAGTGTAGGGTCAAAGAGAAATCATGATATATCCACTCACGGACCAGTTCTTCGAGTTTGCTGTCAACTCCGTCCAGGAAACTGGTGGGTTCATCTTCATTCCCGTCACTTTACAAACATCACAGTTGTGGACGTCGAAGTCAAGTGCAACTTTTCGTCTTCTGCAGTCATCATGAGTTCCGCCCGTCCACCGCCCCATCCCGGGGTCGACAGCCTGGAGGACTTGAGCGAGGCAGTGCCTGATCCGGCCTCCATCTTCGCCGCCATCGGTGTCTCCGTCATTCAGACCATCGTCTTTGTGTACGACTTCATCACCTACCCCATCTACTACTGCGCCCAGACCCCGTGGAAGCAGGTACAGCGTCTGCGGTGTTGTTTCCTGACCGAGTGGGTTGTATGGTGACTTTAACATTCTTCTACGTGTGGCCAGGTTGAAGCGGCTGTCGCCAAACGCTCTATTGAGGTTTCCCGTGGCGACGACGAAGTGACTTTCATGGCACCGTCTAAATCTACTCCCCACTTGGACCGCTTTGTGGCTGCCAAGATTGACACGATGGATAAATGTTTCGACTACGCAGTCAGTTGCTTCAGTCACCAACGAATGGTGGGCACGAGACAGGTTCTCAAAGAGGAGGACGAAGAGCAGCCCAACGGGAAGGTCTTCAAAAAGTGGGTCATGGGCGATTATAACTGGAGGACTTATGTGGACGTGGACGCGGACTCCACCAACTTCGGAAAAGGACTCCGAGAGCTGGGTGAGAACGTTTGCCTGTGCTGTTAGTTCTTCTTCCATGTGCTCACCTTATAGCCTGTCCAGTACAGAGCTGGAGAATGAATCAATAATGTTCATTCATTTCTAGGCCTTCAGCCAAAGCAGAACGTGTGCATCTTCGCGGAGACAAAAGCCGAATGGTTGACCTGCGCCTTGGGCTGCTTCAAACAGACGTTCCCTCTCGTCACCTTGTACGCAAACCTTGGCGACGACGCCATCGCCCATGGAGTAAACCAGACTGAGGTGGAACACGTTATCACCACGCATGAGCTGCTACCAAAGTTCAAGAATGTCCTGATGAAGACTCCTAAAGTTAGGTGAGACGTTCACTCAGCCATGCGTTATATTCCCGGTGAGTAACCATTGTACGCTGTAGGTTCCTCATCTTCTTGGAAGACCAGATCCACGTCACCGACCGCACTGGCTACCGTGAAGACGTGCAAATCCTTAGCTTTACGGAAGTGTGCGAACGGGGAAAGGGGTCGACGGCTGTAGCAGTTCGACCGACCCAGGTAAAGGAGAATGTATGTTCGGATTCTGCCACCGACGCGCTGGTGCCGGCAGGGGACAGGGGCACTGATTTTATTCTATTGCACGGGTGTGCCAGAATTAACTCCACTGAAGACTGGATCTAAGTTAAGCAGCTCCAGCGAGCTTCATCATCGAGTATATAGACTTATGTTTATGGTGGTATTTTGTGCAATTGAAATTTTTCGCCAACATTTGATGATTTGCCTTCTTTTCTGGGACCTCAAACCCCGTGCTAGCAGTCTCAACATGCCTTCAGCGTTGCAGAGTTGGAGCACGCACGTAGTCTGGATCCAGAACCTTGCTCACGTGTCCTCCATGTGCAGAACCAAGTTGACCTTTTTCTGTGGTAGCATGTCACAAACGACAGTGCGCACAAAGTGGGGGTTACAGGGGACAGTGGGCTTGCCCCCTCCCCTGTCCCTGGCCTAGCTGATGCAACAACAAGGTTCCAGAGCAAAATGTTCAGGGGGTAGAGATGTGATCCTTTCTGGCCATTTTTAATCGATTCAAAGCCACAAAAGTCAAATTTTCCACCGTCCTGGAAGGAGAGAGCGACGAAAAGTACACTTTTTGTCTCTCGACACCTCTTCTTGCCTCTAAACTCTAACATGAAAGAGATCCTGCCCGAGTTAAGAGCAGCAGAGATTGCTTCGTATTTGATCGATTGACGTGTCGTGGAGTTTTTTCCTCTGTTATGGATCGCCGCCATTGTCATACTGGAGACAATTCTGGCGCACTCTGTACCAGTGTTCATACCTCGACGGGTTACACGTATTTCTTAACACGAACAGGACGACCCGGCCATCATCATGTACACGAGCGGCTCGACCGGCGTGCCCAAGGGCGTGGTGTTGCCCCATGAATCCCTGATTACGACAGTCAAAGCCTTTCACTTCGTGGTGGACACCCCTTTGAAGGACGACATCTACCTGGGCTACCTTCCACTTGCTCACATACTCGAGCTGCTGTCTGAGATGACCATGATCGTGCAGGTACACAATACTTTTGCACGTGTGTATCATAGCATTAAAAAAATCATCAGCGTCTCTTCGTTGTAGCACGTTATAGCAGTGTGTAAAATGCTGGTTGTTTCGTTGACTTTAGAATCATAACACGAGTCCGTGATTAGATACCGGTGATACAGCTGCCTCAAAGACGTACAAATAAGTGCCTCTACATTTTATGATGCAATCGAGTCAACATGTCACCCGCTCGCTCAGTCTGAAAACTAATTAGAACATCATTGACGTTATCAACAAACTTGGTCCTGGCATAGAATGACTTAATTAACTTAGTTTGACAGCGTAAGAGAACATATTCAACTTATCCATTTGCTGCTCTTAAAAAATATTCACTTCTTTGTCATCCTCGGCGGTCGCCTTGGCCTGGTGAATGATTTCGCTGTTGTACCCGAGCGGGTGTTGTGTTTGAACATGGCTGAAATTGTCTTTTCTGAGTACTACTTAGACGTACCAGATGTGGTTAACAGGTGGTTTTTTGAGACGGAAATCTGAGTCGCTGCTGCCTCTTGCCAGGTTTGTGTCCCAATTGCAGGGCGTGGTGCGCATCACCAGAATCACAATGTCAAGTCATGTCCCGTTACCGCGTGTTTCATTGCTGGTCACCATTCTAGGGCATTCCCGTGGGTTACTCCTCACCCAACACGATGATTGACAAGTCGACCAAGATCAAGAAGGGTCATCTGGGTGACTGCTCAGTTCTGCGCCCTAGCCTGATGTGTGCTGTGCCCCTTGTCATCGACCGCATATACAAAGGTATTCACGAGAACATCGCTGCCAAGGGGGCATTCTTTAAGCGACTCATGGACTTCTGCTACCGCTACAAGAGCTACTACAGACAGAGGGGTATGAGAACCCCGATCTTGGACGCAATCATCTTTAAGAAGATGCGTGCTCTTGTTGGGGGAAGAATCAGGTAAAATAGCTCATCTTCCTTCCTTCGAAATGCATTGTTTTAAAGTGCAGGACAAAGTATAGAGAACTTGATTGCTGGTTTGTTCTTCCTGGGGAAGTGTTTTCCTTGCCACACTAGAGCAAAATGGACCCAGGTACTTCAGACCTCTCGGTGTGCCCGACTGGACGAAACTTTTCTTGGAAAAAAAGCACCTAGAAAACATTTTGGCGAGTTGCGAAAGCTTTTGGTTTGTCGCATTGGTTGTCTCAAGGACTGTGTAATTGTTTCTTTGCACGAATTCTTTGTGTCCTGTACACTTTGATGAATGTCGCCTTTGCGAATCAGAGAATTGATGCACTACGTGAAAACTCATCTTGTCCAAAGTCATTCCAAAACAGTAAATTAGAACTAAAATTATGATGATCAGTTCATTTTACATGTTCCTTTATTTTGTCTTTCCAAGCCACGTATCAAAGTGGACGTTAGAAATCTAACAAACAAAGTGCAGGGATGCTGGTGTGTTTAGTGTTGTATCCTCTGCAGGCTATTACTTTCTGGCGGAGCTCCTCTCTCTCCGGACACCCATGACTACGTCCGCAACGCACTGACGCTTCCACTGGTCCAAGGTTACGGCCTCACTGAGTCTTGTGCGTGCGGCACCATCATGGACAAAGATGAACAGAGCACGGGCCGGGTGGGACCGCCCTTGCAGGGCGTCAAAGTCCGGCTCATCAACTGGGAGGAAGGCAACTACAGAATTACGGACAGTCCGAGACCGAGAGGTTCGTGGGCATGCCTATTCTTGAACGTCTGTACTTGATGTATCTGGTGGCGTCTAGGTGAAATCGTTCTGGGCGGCGGGAACATTGCTACCGGCTATTACAAGCTGCCCGATAAGACGAAGGAGGACTTCTTCGTGGGTGACGATGGCCTGAGGTGGTTCAGGACTGGCGACATTGGAGAAATATATGAGGACGGGACGCTCAAGATTATTGACAGAAAGAAGGACTTGGTGAGAAAAGCAAAGGGAAAAAAAGATGACTCCATGATCACTTACTCTTTCTCTCTCGCAAAGGTCAAGCTTCAGTACGGCGAGTACGTGTCCCTTGGCAAGGTGGAGGCCCTTCTAAAGACTTGTCCAGTGGTGGAGAATATCTGTATTTACGGCGACAGCACGCAGTCCTTCTGCGTCGCCCTCGTCGTGCCAGACAGGAACAAGCTTACCAACATGGCCGAGAAGCTGGGATTGGTAAGAACGAGGCAGAGTTTGAGTTTCTCACAGATCCGTAGCACCTAGACTTTTACAGAGCATGAGTGAAGACGACTTTGATCGTCTGTGCGTGGAGAAAGAACTGAATCATGCCTTGCTGAAGGAGCTGTGCTCTCACGGCCGCAAGGCCGGGCTGGAGCGCTTCGAGCTACCCGGCGCAGTCACCGTCTGCTCGGAGACGTGGACTCCGGAGTCGGGACTCGTCACGGCCGCGTTCAAACTGAAGCGAAAGCCCATCCAAGAGTTCTACAAGAAGGAGCTGAAGAGGATGTACGAGTCGAGAAGCGCCTAGTGGACGACAAAAGATGATATCTCAATAATAGCCATATTCGCTCCCCACACTCCAATGTACGTACACCTGGAGCCGTGCAGGCACAGGAGGCGACGCAAAAGTGTTATGAAGAATAAGTGAACAAAGATTTCTCCCTCCTACCTGTGCTCTCCCTCGTCAGTCAGCCTTTCCTCATGTGTTGCTTTAGCACCATAACGATGAATTAGAGGCTGTCGGTGTCCCTTTTTTGCTGTAATGCACCTCGTCCTACACTGCAGCATTTGTTGTTCTTTTGAGTATCTCCCGAAGAGCTGCCAAGCGGCGAGCTTGAATCTTTAAAAAAGTTCTTTGAAACAGCAAGCACTTGTTTCGTGTCCTGGCAGGCTCCACTTCATTTTTTATTTTTGCAGTATTAATAGCAGGCTTTTTCTTCAAAGCAGTCGTCTTTTCTTGTCTGGGTGGCACTAAATTGTCGTGCAGTCGTGTGCTTCTAATCCGCAGGCTTGTGCGGGCATATTTATTAAGTACGTTCATGTAAGTTGACTCCTCTTTCTCTTGCCCCGCCCCATAGATCCGTCATTGGTCTTCTTTATCCTCGTCAAGTTAATGTTGTCATCACCTCCAACTCAAGCACTCAGAAAGTTGTCTAAAGTTTCCGTAGCATTCGTTTGTGATATCTGAGAAGTGAGAATAAAATTTTATCCTTTTTAAGCTCCTCCTCATATACAAAAGTTTGGAATTAACATGAGTACCCTTGCAGCGCTTTCGTCGGATTATCTACACTTGTGCATACAGTAATCTCCACTTAATGCGTCAGCTTTCGGGAATTATACATGTAAAACCAAAGTACTGTCGGAAGTGACGAAATTTTGTGAGGAATGATGAACAAAAGTGTGGCCAGAGGTGGCAATAAAGGAAAATTGACGTCATAGGCTTTCACTCCTTCAAATTGCGAATCTGTAGGTTTCGTACGCGTTCTTAGGTGAAAATGTAATAGTGCCTTCTGTGCCTTTGATAAAGTAATATTTCCCCCAACACGAGGTCCCTGCAGCCTGAAAGTGTTGCTGCCCGAGGAGCAAGGGCTGCCAGAGACCGAGTGTTCATAAAATGCCACATGTCAAATGCACCTAGCGGGTTTTACGTCAGATCAGAGACACTTTGGTCACTGGCACTGATTGCGTAACTGCACATTCCTTCTATTTTGTAGTGCCCCAGGAGCCCTGACCTCTCCCTTCCTACCTGCTCTCAGTACATAGGGACGGTGGAAAAGTAGTTCTTTTTCTAGACCTCCTTTGTATGAACGAAATGAATGCAAAATGGACAATCTGATCTTAAAACTATCTCATTGATCTATTGTGCTTCTGCTGATGTTCTCAGCAAAAAGCTTAACGAAGTAAGTAGCTGAGGTTTGACATGGCGGAAATGGCTTGTTTAACATGGGAGGCATGAAACGTACCATGAGTTCATCAAAGTGACTACTTATTCACTGATGCCGTATGAAACAAAAGGTTGCGGTACTTCCAAAAGTAGCACATATGTGGATGGATCACTGCATAAGTGGATCAGACGCGTTCAGGTTCTCGGGAATCAGAACAAATAGGCCCCCGGTTAAGTGAATCACGTCCAAATTGGTGGATCAAAATGGCAAAATTACGCAACAAACAAACTGTTGAGGAAGCAGCCGTACAAAGCACTGACAACTGTTTTTCACTCGGTTAAAAATTTGAATTTCTTTGCAACAGGGCTTGTTGCCATAAGGCTCAGCCACCTCTGACTTTTCGATCGCTGGTGATTTTCAGTTCTTTTAGGGACACCAAGAGAGGTGTCAGGGCTTAAGCGCCGGCGGAAAGAGTCCTACAGTCCCTAAAGGCTGTCTGTTCCATACCTTGAGACCTGGAGATAGGATATTTTCTGCCAAACTCAACGTTGCAGGAACTGTACAACTCTACAGTTCCTCCTCCTATTTCTCGGACAATGGGCTCCTCACTTGTCTTGCTTGTTCCATATTCTCACTTGAACTCCCTTTTTTCCAAGGTTGAGGTTTGGCCCATTCGGTGTCTTGTTTTGTGCAAACTTTGCTATTGCTTCAGTACTAGTGATGGTTTCGATCCTTGAATATGTTCGACACTTGATCGAAAGATGCCTGGAAGGGAACCAATGTAGGCAAGTCTTGTCAAGGGGCCCCACTCCTGTGGAAAGAACTCCCTCGGCACCTCAAGCAGTTTGCCTGGACACTGAACAGCTTTAATCAAGTCAGAGAGACATGTTTTGGACAGACTTTGAAGCCAAACTTAGCAAATTTTAGGGAATTTTGCATGGAAACTGGAAAGAGCGCACATCTGAAAGTGTCCATGCAGACTTCACGAGAACATGGTCCTGGTACAAGAGAAGGCGAGATCATCCCAAATATCCCAGTCAGCTGCTGTGTGCAGTCACTGCCTATAGTAGCTTGCACATGCAATTGCATGCATCAGAGAAAGTCACAGTAAAAGAAAAATCTCTGAAAGTTGGGGTCTGAGGAATCCCTTTATCTGTGTTTACAATCAGAATTTGTGAGAAAATAGAGCGTAAAGACATGTTTTTTTGGCTGCAACTTTGGAAGCCAAAGTGCCAAAATTTCATAGTTTTCTTACCTAGAATCCTTTTTTTGTCAGCTTTTCAATGGTGTAGCGGCTCATTCATGGTAATGTTTCTGAGGCGAGAAGCCATAAATTTAGGGGTGTGTGAGATGCATCAGACAGCCACAAAGTATCTGAGTATCTCGACTACATCAGTAGCAACTGGAAGAGTTTTTTCCTCCTCAAGAGACATTATTTTCAAGAAGAGAAAGACGTTTGGAGACGACAATGCTGAAATGCTCATCTGCAAAGGTGGGAAGAGATTCCCACGTTTTGAAAAATTTTCTGAGGTGAACCTGTAAAATCTATAAATGTGCAAAATCTTCTAATGGTGTCCATGATACTTGGTGTTTGGCTGTTTATCATCCTTCGAGTGAATGTAACTGGTCACACATGGTGATTCTCCTTCCTTCGCAGGCATCACGCATTCAATGTCACTTTGAATCTCCCATGCGTCGTGAGGCCACCCTGAATGTCTCTCCTCCCCTCAGGGTTGCATATCTCAAGTCAGTCACACCCTCAGGTCCAAATCCAAGCAGAGCATGAACGTTCCACTTGGATGGCCAATACCGCGCTATTAGATTTCCAAGGCTTGAATGTCCAAGAACTTGAAATGTTCGGCATTAAATGTCGCTGTGGAAATATGTCTACTCACTCAACTCCATTTGTTTTGAACATATCACTGGCTAATCATACAGCGCGACTGAGTTCAGGGTGAGCAGATTGTTGCTAATCTACAAAACTGATGAGAACTAATGCAACCTAACGAAATGTAACCTAACCTAATGTGACATAACATGATTGTGTCATAAGCAATTAACTACCCTTCGTCCGAGTAGTAGTCATAGTCAGTCAATGTTGCATCAGCACCATCGAAGCTGAGGACACGGGCCTATTGTGAGGCTCGGTCAGAAGTGATTCGTGACTGTGAGGCTGTCAACGTAGTAGATGTTGCAAAGAAACTGATTCTAGACGAGCCATGGTCCCCCGGACCGTACTTATTGATCTCATAGCAGGCCTACAGAGTGGCAGATCACGAGCATTTTTCCAGTGTTGCAATGACCCAAAACCACTTGCAGATGACGACAGAACCCTGATACTGCCTTGCCTCCGACTAAGGTGCACAGAAAGCTCACCGTTGATGTGCTGACAGAGGCAATCTGCAAGGGTGCGTTGTTGTTTGCTTGAACTTAGGCCGGCTTCTTTGAGCAGCTCAAGATGCTTTCTCATGAGGTCCTCATGGTCGTGATCCACTGTTATTTCTACTTCCAACTCACTGCTCTCTTGACTATCCTGTTTGGGGCAATCATGTTTGTCATTTTCGTCCAAAAAGCCCCTGCAGCCCTGAAGAACCTGAACTATCTGTGTTGAGACAGAGTTGACAACTTCAGTCGTTGGAGTTATTGCGCCAGCTCGGGGTATTTCACAGGTCTGCAACAGCTCACGGCTATCATCTATACTAGGCTAGGTCGAAAATTTCGATTTAAGGTGGACATGTCTCATTATTTACTACATGGCAAACTAAGACTTTATAGTCAAATGAAAATGAAAAAAAATAGCATTTTACCTTTGCCTCAAGTCATTTAAAGATTTCTAGACCTAGTACATAAGGTTATTTGGTCAACATTCTAAATTTGAGGTGGACCTGTTTAGTTAGCCTCTAGATGCTGTACTGAAGTGGTCTCAAACAATAAAATGGAAAACATCTGGGTGTGCCATCATTGCATTGCCGAGGGCCGTGCAGAGTAGTGGATATTTTTTGACAATGCCGGGCAGCTGCTTTTGCTTTCAGCAATGTCAGCTTGGTATCCATGTGATTCCTTGTGGAACTCCTTGAGTTGGTTTCTCATGGGATTCAGATTTGCGGTGCATCGGACGAGTTTACAGCAAATGTGGCAGTATGTAATTGTACGCAGTTCTGTGCTGCATAACTTTTGCTCATCGTCAGTCAGTTCAAGAGTGCTGTGATTCCCCCAAATGCTGCTTTTGGACAGTGGTTTTATCAAGAGCCTTTGCAAGTCATCATTGACGAAATGCTTCTTGATTCGCTCAAGAGACTCGTGTAGTCCTTCCCATCTGTGACATCTTCTCTTAGTTTCTGCCATCTTGCTGCTGGAGATGGTGCTGCGTCCAAGTGTTCGTGTGAGGACTGGATATCTCTTGACAGAACACGGCAGCTACGTGCTGTGTAGTGATAAGAGTGAAGCAGTCTGTGCTGAAGCACTCTCTGCTGGGACGTATTTAACTGTAGGAATGTTTACTGGGGACAAAATGAGACGTGTTGAAGATCTGATCAACCCAAACCAGGGTCATCGCATGAGAATATCTAACGGGGGTGCTGGACATCTCATAACACATTGAATGAGTGATGCCCGTTCCTTCGTCTACATCTGACTCGCAAGTTGCTAACTCGAACTCGACTCGACTCGCACGTTTTCCGACTCGCACCATCCCTAGCAGTCAGTCATGGAACCTATCCTCACCTTGACTTGGCAACGGAGAAATACGTTCTTGGCAAGGAGGGCATTCTTGGCACCAGGAGACGTGCCAGGTGGTGCCAAGCAGCTCAAAGACAATCTGACGGTATTTTGTGACAGCTAATATGGATTGAACGAGGATGCTCCTGCTCCTGGTCCTTTGCAAAGGTGGGCGACCTCAAGGATTTCCCAAGATTGTGACTCTCCCCGCCAGTCTCTCTTGTATGAAAACAGCAAGGAAGTCTGGATGACAGCCTTGGCTTGGGATAAGCATCTCCACCAATAGGATCTCCGCCCAAGCAGCCAGCACCGCAAGATTTACCCTGCTGTGTACCATGCTGATCACCAGATCACCGAATTCTCCAACATGTGGATCGAATTCGCCGCCGGACAAACGCCATTTAGCTCATCCTGTCACATGATGCTGGATGACTTTTACCACTCACACTGAACAAGGATGCCAGCCATTTCTTCAGATGGGATTCACTGACATTGACTTAAAAGGTGCTGTTTGTTTCAGTCATATTCCACGTGAGTATTCACTGCGACTGCACAGTTTGCCAAACGGAAGTCATGTATTTAGAGAAACCTTAACTGTCTACACACAGTGTATTTTGATTAAGTACCAGTATTCCTAATACATACAAACTGCTTGGTTGTAACATGAAATGAAACCATCAGACAAGCGATGAACAGAAAACAAAGTTATGCCAAAGCATTTCGTAGTCCCTGCCAGTGTCACATCGTCGGTCCCGCAGGGAATTTCTACTCAACTCTTTTTTGATTGTACGGAAGCTTCTTAAACGAAAGGTGAATATTTTATGTTTGAAACAGGAGTAACTTAAAAGAGCGGAGTGGAAAGGCAAGCTCCAACTTTCTTCTCTGCCGGAAACGAATGATCCCTGAGGTTTGACCTGGTTCTTCTTAGCACGAGATTTGTTGATAGTTCAGACTGAAGCCGAGGATTCCGCTAGGTATCTCTGACAGCTCGTCCACGGTTGCCATGGAGTTGGCGGCAATGGCCTGTTTTAAAATGAGGAGTCACTTGGTTGTCGGGGTACTTCAAAAGGTCAGATAACTCACCAAGTCCGCCTCGTCATCATTAGTGATGAAGGTCATCCTGAAGGGTGTCAGTTGAGCTGAAAAGAGAAGAATGACTTTGCTATAATAATTCCTCAGAATCACTGTATACTATATGGAATAGGTTAGGTCGAAAAGGGGTCAACTTTGGAAATTCACTGATGAACTGTACTGTCCAGCATAAGATGGTGCCACCCAGCATTGAGAACTTACTGCAGACGCTCTCAGTGTTGTCGGCATTGCCCTGCGTTGCGCTGAGGCGTCTTCCGCAGTATCTGGCGGCTCCATTGGCGGCAATTGTGCCCACAGCAAAGTTGATGCCGTCAGGGTCGTCTCCCATCCCACCGGGAATCTAAAGAAGACAAGTGTTACACTATCGTCCCGGCAGTGAGTATGAGAATTAAAAGGCTTGTAAATGTTTCTTCTGTTCAAGTTCGTAAATAACCACTTTTACAGCATGTAAAGCAACGCCTTGAGCAAATCGATGCTTACTATAAGGTAGTCGCTCTCGCAGTTCGAGTCAACTTGTGCTTGGCCGATGGCTGCGTCTGCAGATATGCTAGAATAGAAGTGGTGGCTCTTTAGTCGAAAGCTGACTCCATGACTTATTATGTATGAATTTATCATGAGATGCATGCATGCAGAACGTCACCGTCGTCCATCTCACCTCAGACCAAACGAATCTTGAGCCGGCGCAATTGCACCCTAGAATGGATATGGAAAGTAGCTTTGGTCATCGACTGCAACAACCAATGAGCAATCTCACCGTGATACTTGGCGTAAAGCAGATGGCGCAAAATCCCACCTCCTGGCGGAAGCACATGTGGTAGTTTTGGTTGGAAAGGTGGGTAGCTGCAAGAAGGATAGTGAGACTGACGACGAGCTCATGGACAGTTTATGAATGCTCACCTGTTACAGGAATAGTCGATGATGTAGTCGGGAAGTTGTAGCTGAAAAAGCGGACAGAGGAACTATTTAGTCAGCGTTCTCTCCAGATTGACTCCTCTTCAGCTCACCTTGCAACAGTCCCGGAGGTTCCGGTGAAGTACTGCAGGCAGCCGTCAGGGCCTGGAATTAGAAGGAGAAGCATGAGGAGAGACTTTCAGAAACGTCCCTGGTTACTTCACCTCCTCTCTCGGCTCCACAGGCGTACTGGGTCACCTTGATGTCCCACATCCGAGTATTTCCCGTTCCCCCTGTACTGAAAGTGGCCACATTGCACTGGTCGCTGGCATCAAGGATCACTGGGGAGGAAGGGTTCATGGTAAGCGTTCGCTTCAACGGCAACTGCTTTTAAGCTTTTACTATGCTGTCCAGTGTTAACTCCACAAATGATGGGTGATCCTACATTGCCGGGAGCAGTCACGGAGAAGGTGTCCGTCGTGCAGTCGCCGATGGCACCACCTGCAAGGCACAAGTGCTGTTTCTTCCCTGTGCGCAGTGAATATGATGTTGTACTTACCAGCAGCAGCAGGTGAGTAAGTAGCGCCAGTATTTGCCGATCCCGTCACAGGTCCAGCGATGGAGAAGCTCTGTGTAAAGGCTCGTCGTAGTACTCGTTCGTGTGGACTGAACAATATGCGTCGGGGTCAGGTTGTCCTCTACTCACCGTAAAGTCCAGCCTAATCCTGCAGACATTAGAGCTGCATCTGCAAATGGTGTAGGTGCAGGGGTTTGTGGTCACGTCGGTTGTCGAGCTCTGTACCAAGTACGTGCAGTTGTCCGAGGTCGTCTGTCCGCAATTGAGTGAGACTTAAAAAAAAGGCTCGTGTTCAACAATCTGTCACTCTACAGCGTGTCACACATCCTTACAGACGCAGCACACCCCGAATCCGGAGGCGCACGTGCCCGACGAGGTCCCGCCCCGATTGGCGCATTCCTCGCTCGTATAGCAGGTCCCGTTCCGAGAACCACTGGCCTCGCAAACGTCATTCTGAAGGGGATGATAGAAAAGTCACGTTTTGAACTGAAGGTAAGACAGATATTGTGCACAACTACGCGTGTACGGTGACCCACTTACGGGGAAAGTGACCAGTTGGAAGACGGGGAACACTGAAACAAGAAAGCAGCAGCATGAGCTTTGGTTCGCGACCTCAGACAAGCACGATCGTTGCTTCACTCACGTCGTCCTCCTCGGTCCGACTTGGCCTCCAGCACCTTGTCTCTGGAGCTTCGCCTGGGCTCGGCTGAGCTGAATCCGAGGATCAACACGATGAGGGTCGCGAGGACCAACGACGCGCGGAGCATTTGGTCTATCAGAGAAACCAGAGATACAATTTAATCACCTAAACATATTTGATTTGCCCAAAAAAAGGGAGGCGTCCGACAACAGACTAAGCAAAAGGCTCATTGAAGCCAGTCGACGAACCCCCTTGTCTCGTCTGTACTATACAGTCCGGGTTTGGGATTTGGGAGAGAGAGATTATTGAGTAACGTACATAATTTAACTCTGCTGAAAAATCAGATTGAGGCCTCAACGATGCCTGCGTGTTCAGTACCTGCAGCCTTATTCCCCGCCGCTGCCATTGTCGAACTTCTTCCGCACTGGAAAGCTCCTTACTCCAGACTAAGGAGGGGGGACACGACGGTGGAGGAGGAGGGCGAAAAAAAAAATTAAAACGGTACCCGCTTGTAAGATATATGGACGTACAAGCGAAGCCCCCTCACTACTACTGGGTAGTACGATTCTTGCGAACGCGCTCGGAGATTTCAACGAGCAGAAAGCGCGCGTCGAGAGAGTTTATGATACCCCTTCTCTCCGCTGCGTCAATCCTCGGCTTGTCGGTTTTCTCCCTTGTGCGCGCTTCCGCGGACTTTTTCCGAGCCAAATCGACCCCAGCGGCGCAAGCGGCGCAAGCGGCGTAAGCGGCGCAAGCGGAGCAAGTGGCGCATGGTAAAATGCCAGCCGAGTCGACACGTGATGGTACTCTAATATAACACTAATTTGCGCGAGCGCGCTTTTTCCGGGCCAATCAGGAGGTTCTCTCTGGACGGCGAGGGGGTGAGTGAGTTGCTGGAGTGAGTGAGAACCCCTGCTCCTGCAGCTGGCGACTGCCGTCCCGTTGATGAAAGGCTCGGGTCTGTCGATTCCTCAGGACTTCCCTGGTTCTGGCGCACGAATCGGACGCAAGCGGCGCAACCCGGCGGAGGCGGAGCTTAAGAGCCCGGTGAAAGGCAGGCAGAACAATAAAAAAAGCTCCGTTACACGACCTCAATTCAGAACTCTGCTACACAGAACATTTCACAAGTTGTACTGTACTATTGCACGTACTTAGTACTACTTGGCCGGCACCGCCTCAACAGCAGGTGAAACTCCCCCCTCCCCCGACGGTCGCTTGAGTTTGGCGCTCGTCGCGTAGGCAGCAGGTCTACGGACAGTTTGAAGCCAAGAAGACTAGAGGAAAAGGTAAGGTTGACTGCAAGAAAGCACGCTCAGTCCCTTGTTAAACATTGTGAGTGCTTTTTTTTTGAGTGCTTCATACATGTCTTTGAATTGTCAGGGAACAACGATGGCGTTGCTTTCGAAGCTGCTGCTCCTGCTACTCACGTCTTCGGTGCTGATGGCGATTTCCCCGGCGTCGGCGGCCAGGACCTCCAAGTTGATGGATCTGGGGGACAAAAGAGAAGCCAAGGAGGGGGAAAGGCGAGGAAGTGAGTTGCTCTCTTTTGCTCAGTCCCCAGTATTGCCGAATGATAGAGTTAGCGAAAGTTACTAGAAAGTACCAGCTCAGCAGCCATGTGAGTCCCCAAAAAGTTCTTGTGGGTCAGGCACAAGTAACCGGTGACGACACAACTTTCTCCAAGTTTTGTCCGATGCAGTCATGTGCTTGAGCGAGACAACGAGGGAGGACACGTTGATGCTGTCGAAACTGTTGCACCCCCAATTCCTGCTTCGCCAATCCTCATGTTCAAGAGCTACACTGACACCGAAACCGGCGTCGAGACTTTAGAGTAGTCGGCATCGGTGTCGATGTCAGTGTGCAGAATCTGCGTCACGCAAAGACGAAGCACGTGCAGAACTTGCGCTTCCTGAGAATGGAGCACGTGCGGTTCGGTACATTGCGGCAAGTTATGGTTGGATGTCAATGTGCGATTTCACGTAGTCCGGCCCAAAAGTCACGACCAATACTTCCGACAACCTGTCTTGTGTCTAACTTTGCACTTGATTGCATCCAGAGTGGGGCAGAGCAGTGTCTCGTGCATCAGCACCGAATTTTTATGCAGGAGGCAATATTTTAGCAACAGCAAAACACAATCTTAGTCAATGGTGTATAGAAAACAGACGCTTTCAGGACGTCAAAAAGGCCAACAAAGTGTCAGTGTTTGTCTCCTTCTCCTCGTGCATTGAAACTTTGCAACAGGTTGTCGTCCCTTGTCTGCTGTTGGCTGCGTTGCGTACACTCAAAAGCATTGGTGCATATACAGTAGACTCCCGTTAATGCGTCACCACTTTTGCGCCAAAACCCACCCAGATTTGCCTCGAAGTTATCTCGTTTGCGTGAATGGGGTCTCATCCGTCAGAGGGTCAAAGTTGCCTACAGTGACGGATTCACAGAGGTTCACTGTAAGTGAAGGATTTTTCTGTCTGACTTTGGTGCAAGTGGAAGGCACTGTCAAGTGTGATACTTTGCGCTTGCTGCTTTCGGGCTGCCGTCCATGATCCCTCGTCTTCTTTATTCCCCAGAGCTGTTCAGTCTGTTCAGCATTGTGCAGTTCAAGAACGACCCTTGCACCGCCGTGTCCGACACCACCATGACTGGGACGTGCAAGACCTCGAGCCAGTGCGAAAGCGACGGTGGAGCGGCAGACGGGAACTGCGCTGCAGGTGACCAATCTTTGGCAGGATCTTGACACTTCCGTGCACGTTCCAGAAAGACCGAGATAAACGCCTTTTTCCCCCCCAGGATTTGGCGTCTGCTGCGTCTACACCATTTCGGCGTGTGGAGGAACGATTTCGCAGGTAAAAAAAAACAATGAATTGGCTCAAAGTATGAAACATGATGATGGATGAATCAGGGCTGGCCACCATCAATCATGATTGGAGACTGCAAAAATATGCACGGATAAGAAAACTGCTTATTGGTCACAGAAACGCTGGGCAAATGATAAGACATATGCAACAGGGTAGTGTTATGACAGATGAGAGCGCCCGCCACCATTTGATCCACTGTTCTCTCGTTTCAGAATTGCACCTACATACAGGTAGAGTAAGATCTATGGACGTTTCCATCGTCACTACTTTGAGCTCACAGCTTGACCTTTCCCTCAGAACACAGCCTATCCCACCGCTTTCTCCACGGCCTCGCAGACTTGCACTTACACCTTCAGCAGAATATGCAATAGTAAGTGTGACATGACAGTGGTTCACAAAGATCTCATGCACAACTTTCATCTTTCAGACATTTGCCAGATTAGGTAAGTGTGTGTGAACGATGCCCTCTTGAACATGGGGAAAGTAGTTTTTGGCCGGAAAATTACTTCTACAAAAGTACTGCAAATTACTGAGTCATCTAATTATTCATTCAATCGATTCCATCCGGAGGCAACAAAAAAGGGAATCAGAAAAATGCACTTTCTCTCAGTGCACCCCGATCTATACATCGGAATGTATCACCTTCAGTCATGTGGTGTAATTGCGTTCTTATGACGGGGAGCATTCGCAAAAAAGCCAATTTGCTAAGCAATGAGGCTTGCAGAATAACAGCCTGGGGAAGGGTGAGATTTTTGTTTTCATGTGAGAAAATTTATAATCCAGAGGGAATTTTGTACCATGGGTGGGGAATACGAAATTCACAAGCTGCTGCGGAGGTCATGGGAGCCGCATAATAAGACATGTTGGCCATCAACTTGATTTCACGTTGGATGACGCACGCCTCTCGTGCGGACTTAATAACTCCTCCTTTATAATGACGGTAATTACTGAGAGGGCTGATACGCTTAAGAATTATTCATTGCGTCTCCCAGGCTTGACTTTGACACAGTGACGACATCGCTGGACACTGGCACCGCGGGTAAGCAGCCATGATTCAGTAGCATTGGTTCTTGATCAAACAGACTTTCACGAGGCAAACCTTGGGGCTGCTTTAAACCTTGTCTGCCATTGTCAGGTGGATGCTCCACGGTCGGCGACACCATCTCGGTGACGAGCCCATTCGCCTCTGCCAACGCTTTCCCCCCTCCCGTCTGCGGAACCCTCACTGGGCAGCACAGTAAGGACAATCTGAACTATTCAGTTACCTGTACGTTGTTACGTCAAGAGTTGCTTCACAAACCGTGGACTTTCCCGGATCGAAGCAGGGGTTCACCCTGTGTACCAGGGGTTTCGGTGTGCGTCTGCGAAAAGGCTCAAGGCGCGTATGACCTTTTTTTGGATATGAGGGGATCACAAGTCCCAAAGTCATGGGCTTGCATCAACGCTGTACACGCGTACTCCAACGGACATGTTGGACTATACGGCGTGAATGATCTCCAATAGCATCTTCAATTACCATCTAAAGCGTACTACTCTTTTTGGATCATTCTGACGAGAATCGCACGGTTCATGTGGGTCACCCTGTGCGTTGACGACTGACAACGGTTTCTTGTCCCACTCAAGTGTACTTCCAAACCGGCTCGAGCGGAAACGCTGGCACCTTGTCCATCGCCACCGGAACAGCCACCGACGACAGAACCTGGAAGATCAAGGCCTCCTACATCTTCTGCGACTCCATGTCGGCGTGAGTAGACTTGGAGGCGTCAAAGGAGCAATTCTCTAGTACGATCTCCCCCTCAGGCCTCCTGCCGGATGCACGCAGTTCTTCACAGGCATCTCCAACAGCTTCCAGTCGTACAACTTCCAAGGAGGACAGGGACTCGTCTCGCAGAACTATAAAAACTGTTTCCGCCAGGAACAAGGTATGGACCGGAAGTGCACATGAAGACGTGTTCCTACCCCGTCTGCTCTCCTTCCTCTAGGATACTGCAGCTTTCAGGTGGCCGAGAGCTCGACCACCACTCCGGACCCCTTCGACTTGGCTGACGTCGCCATCGCCACGTCAGAGGTAAGTGCAAAAAATAAGTGCTCGTACATGTGAGACAGATATTTCTGTCACTCTTAGATAACCTGCATCGCTGTGCTCGGCTACGTCACCATCCCCAACAGTCACGTTGACATAACAGCCGCGACAACCGTTACTCCTCAAGGCGACATGAGATGCGGCCAACTCCTCAGCCCTCTGGACGCCCAGACCGTCCCAGGCGCTGTCGTATGTAAGTTTGACACCCACATTGGGATCACTCCTGAGCTGGGGGGGGGGGGGGGGGGGGGGGGGGGGGGGGGGGGGGGGGGGGGGGGGGGGGGGGGGGGGGGGGGGGGGGGGGGG
>JAAUXU010056155.1_pt1 | contig 33117 bp, 29 predicted proteins | sample 7278151 | NCBI WGS metagenome assembly JAAUXU01 (sample SAMN14350113, study PRJNA611818) | marine sediment metagenome | isolation source: surface marine sediment (1.8m) | place: French Polynesia: Moorea | collected 2018-08 | reverse complement strand
CTGTCCATTTCGGGTCCGCAGAGCCGAGGCGGGCTGGCAGGACCTGAAGGACCCCGGCGGGGACCACCGTCCATTAGTCCCACCTCCCCGAAGACGGCCTGGGTCCCTCCTTGGACGTACCTAGCCAGGTTTGATGCCAACCGCTGGAAATACAGTTGGAACACACACGCACGCACGCACGCACAGACAGTCCTCCTTTATTTATATATATATGAGATTATAGCTGGAACAACAACGCTTTTTGACAGGACGATTTATCGAGGGCATTCAGGGGAGCGCATATTGAATGTGTGTGGGAATCGGACAGATGTCGGAAATGCCCTTCTTCTTGTGACTCATTTCACGCGCAATTTGGATGGCTTTGTCTGCTGATGGCCTCCGTCGAGGAAGCCGGGGGGAAGTGGAAGGAGAGCAGGAGCAAAAATCCATATCCAGTGGATGGATGGATAGATGATGAAGCCTCACGCTCTTGATCATTTCACTCACAGCCAGGTTGCGTCCTGACGACGCAGGTAAGATCAAGCTCCCCTGTGGGTGCGCTGGAAAAGAAAGCACTTTGTCTGCGGCTATGCTTTCCAGTGCCAAATGTGGAAAACAGCAAAGGTGGGCTCTGAGCCAGCCTCGTCAACACCCTGTGGCACGGGGTGGACGGGCGCAGCGCGTCCGTCGACGACGCTGAGGTTAATGGCGATCGCATGAGCGATGAGAGCGGCAGCAGCAGCAGACGAGCGCGTCACACTCAGACGACAACAGATGGCAAATGATCGGGTCAAATCCAATCAGATCCTCGCACGCCTTTTAATTCCCAACATTTGCATCTCTTCTGTTCTTTGTTGACTCTGGACATCTGGTCAGTTAATCCTTTCCCGCCGACCTCGTGGTCAATTAGGCTGGTCCCGCCTCATTCTTGTCGGGTCCGCGATTGCCAGGCCAGTGAGAAGATCGATGGGGACAAAGAGTCCATTCTTGCCCACCCTTGTGCTCATGCTTGAGCTTCTTCATTCCTGCCAGGTAGATGTCTGTGCGTGCGTGCTTACGTGTGTGTGTATGTGTGTGACAGAGAGAAAAGCTGAAACGGAAAAGTCGCAGTAGGAGCAAAAAAAAAACCGTTGCAGCTTTTGCTGCTTCAAAGGTCGAATCGCACTCACCAAAGCTCGTCAAAGCTACATGAAATCAGTGCGTAGTCATGAAATATTGACGCTGCCACAAAAAAAACCAATTCTATTTTTGTCTTGCCTTCCTTTGTGCGGTTTCGCTCTCCTCGTGCCCACATCAATCAATAATCATTTCTCCTGAAATTCTATTCTCCCTCTCTCAAACCTCGCAAGGAGGCAGCGGCGGCAACAACAACAACAAGAGCAGCAGCGGCGGCGGCAGCAAGCTGGAGTCGATCTATAACCTTTCTCTGTCTTTACCTATCTCTGCCAGGTGCAACGACGGCCTCTGCACGACTTGGAACAAGAAAGGAGGAACCTTCCTTTGTGTCTTCTCCTGGAAGGTATTTTTCTGGCTTTCTGTGGTCCTGCCGCAGTAGGTACATGAAAATAGAGAGGGAGGAGAAGCGTCAGAACACTGGTACACGAGGGTTGCCAGCAAAAGCGTGCAGCAGAATCCGTGATCAGATCAAGAGGCTGCTTTGGCGGGGACGCCGACCAGGTCAGTCTGGAGGAGCACCGTCAGTCGGGCGGCCACAAGGACAAGCTGGAGATCGGACTCCATTGCCATGTCACGCCCCTCTCGTTAGAAGTCTGCTTTCACCACTGTTGTGACTCACGCTGTACGCAAAGTACACGAGGAGGTCAGGCCTGGACGCTGAGCGTGGCATAAGTTTAAGGGCGCTCACCTCGTATGGGACAGAGAAGAATCTGCGTGGTAGTTTCGTTCACTTTCAGGGAAGATGCTGAATCCCTACCCATCCATGCTCGCTATTGCTCCTGGCCAGAAGTACACTAGCTCTAGCATGTTTTTCCAAGGAGACTTGTTTAGTTTCATTAGTATGAAGACTAATGAATTGATGATGGATAAATTTGTAAATGGAAAAATTCGTACAGATGTGCATTGCTGATTCAAGGAAGATCTGACTCCTTCTGCCATGCTGCCCAAGCATGCTCCTAACGCTACTAGAAATACACTAGCTCTTACTAGGTCATTTAATACTAATTTCTGGTCTGGCGTGTTTTTCCAAGGAGACTTGTTTAGTTTCATTCGTCCGAAGACTAATGAATTGATGATGGATAAATGAGTACGTGGAAAAATTCGTACACTAATGTCACTCCTACTTTGTACACACTCAGTCTAAAAGTGACTGTGACGTCGACTGACCACGAATTAGTCGTGAAAAAAAAAAGTTGACGCTCAATGAAGGCCACATCAGGTCGTCGATCACTCATTTGTACATTGATCTAGTCTGAAAACGTCGTCCATCTGACTCCTTCGAGGCAGTTCTTCATCCTTGACGACGACGACGTTGAAAAATGATAACCTCGGCTCGCCGGCGCGTGGCAAACCTGCCGTCCGTCAGTCCACATGCTGAAGTGAAAGCCACCCACGGTCGCTCTCTTGGCGCTGGAGGCGGCGGAGACCGCGGCGAGACCGCTCCCAACGGCGAACGAGCCCACGAATCGCCGTTGAAAAAAAAGGAAGAGTGTGTGTATGGGGGGAGGGTGAGAGGGACCAAAGGCCCTCCTCCTCTCCAGTTTCAAAAGAGCTCTCGGATCGGAAGCATTTGGAACTGTTGTCGCTGCGTTGAAAACACGCCAATGTGATCACGACTTTTTTGGGGGGCAGGGCAATTAGGCCGTAATGAGTGCTTCTCACGTGAGGAAGAAGAAGAAGAAGTCCCCGAAGAGGCCTGGAGAAGCGCAGCTCTGAATAGGAAAGGGGAGGCCCGACTCCAAGCCATGATGTGTCGTTGCCTGCATTGGACTTTAGCAGCCACTGCACTGTTCTGCCTGCTGCCTGAGCAGAGCAGGGAGACGTGGGCCCTACCTGGGCAGGTGGTCAACCTGTACTGGAACACGTCGAACCCCATGTAAGTGTCCTGGTCTGTCTCCAGGGGGACGGCCATGGTGTGAGGAGAGGGCTGCATCAATCATGCATGCTTAGCATGCAGTCCACTGACTGCAACAGCAGCTCCTCCCCGGATAATTTAAAGGTTAATGCGAGGAGAGAAAATGCGTCACCAAAACACACCAACTTTTGCCACCGCAGAGAAGGAATCAATATTTCGACGAGGGTAAAGTGAGGGATCAAGCTCGCATTTCCCTCCTTTCTCTTATGAAGGCACATGTTGTAAGAGTGGCGTTTTTTGCTCTGGTCGGACCTTCTCTTTTTTTTTCCGGGCCTTATTGTAGCCAGAAAATCCCCTAAGGTGAACGAGCAGGAGAAAGGAGGGCTCAAGGGTTCTCCTTTCCTGTCGTCTCCCCCACCTTCTTCTTGGCGGCTTGAGGAAGATATATGGATTTGGATGCAAAGCCTGGGCTAAAGTTTGCGCTCGTCTTACATTGCCCAACATTTCTGTTGTTTTCTTAGTCTGATTGATTTGTTCATTGTAGAAGAGAAAGAGGCAAAAAAGTGTGTCGTCGTGTGCTTGGCAGACGTCTGGAGGGCAAGAACCGCGCATAAGCGTCCGACCTGGCCTTGGTCGACCTCCGCCAGTCCTCCTCCGTCATCTGGGGATCTCGATGCTTGCGCTCCTCTTTATTCTCCTCTGCCCGCACAAAAGAGCTCGCTGCTAATCAAGTTTGCTAATCCTCGCTGGCATTGACAGGAGCTGGAATGAATGCAAATTGACTCTCACTCGCTGAGGGAAGTCTGAGAAAGTGTGAGTCTTTTGCCAACGAACACTCATCGATCAAAGAAATGGAGAAAGAACCTGGCTCATCAATGAAACTTTGAGGCAAAGCTCAGTAGTAAACATGGACAGCATTTTCAGGAGAGAATTTGGCATTCCACCAAAACGAGGACGTTGGAGACCTGTGTGACTCCCTCCACCAGTCGAGGCTGACTCCACATGACGTTGGCTTGTAGCACATGCACATACGTACATGCATGGTACAGTGTGCACGTACTCCCTCGACAGAGATCCAGAGAGAATCGACTGTTGCGTTCCAATATCGAGTACGGCGAGCCATCTAAAAATGATGGCAATATACCTGGAACCAGCTAACAAATATCGAAAAACCATTCCCGTACAAAAGGGGGAATTGGAAGAGAGTTTCCTAGGCAAAAGGGTTAATCATCTTTATTGAACACGCCACCCACACTCTTCTCCCAGAAATAGCTGAGAGCAGAGGGGAGCATCGGATAATCATGATCTAATTTCCAAATGCCAGAGAGAAACTTTTTTTTCAGAGGCTTTTCTTTCGGTCCTTTCTAACTTTTTCATCTCGTGTTTTCCTCTCTCAGTCTCCCTCTGAGGCCAGGACGAGGCCGTCTCGGCAGGACAGTTTGAAAAAAAACAAGTCCGGACTTTGTTCAAAGGCCTCCGACCTCCACCTCCACCTGGCTGCGAGCAGAGGCGCTCCCTCAGCCTCTTCAACACGGCTGGAGTCGACTGCCTCCCCTGTGCAAGTCCGACCAGAACTCGGACGGCTCCAAGACCTGGTTCGCTTGGCACCGTCGGCCAAAAAAATGTCCCCTTTTTTTTTGTTCTCTCCGAACTGAATCCTAAGGCGGCAGCAGCAGCCAGAGGAGCTCTCGTACGACCGAAAGAGAATGAGAAAAAGAGTTTTTTCTCCCTCTCTCGATCTGTTTTTGACTCTGACAACTTCACCAGAGAGTTCAGTCAGTACTGTAGTAAAAGAGTGTGGGTGTGTGCAACGCCTGGGAGGAATAGCACAGGAAGGGAGGAGGAGAAACTAATTTTCTCCACTAGACTTTGCTCGTATGGGTCTCCTCTGGCTTCAGCTCGAACAAAGGATATTATTCAGAAGAGCTAGCAGAGAAAATGAGCGAGTGGAGTGAAAGTTTGAGTAGGGAAATGCACACAGGAAATTCGAAACTTCCTGCTGCTGCCTGCGCCACCTGCCCAACAGAATGGATGCTCACAAAAGAACCTTGAAATTAAGTTTGGGAGAATGGGTTGTGATATACTGGACCTCCCTCTCTCTCTCCACTTGTCTCTGATGAACAGCCAAAGTTGCTGCCTCCAGCTCCATTTTTTCCCCATGCTCAGGCAGACGTTGTGTTGGGCCCACGTCCATCACACTCGGGCCGGAGAAGGAGCAGAAGAGAGGCGTGGAAGCCCCTGCTTTGACCCTGTGCCAGTCGACCTTTCACACACAAAAAAATTGGGCCAGGAGAGAAAAAAAAGACTGCCATTCATTTGTAGTATGATGAGGCCTTAAAAAAAGGCCTCGGGCCCATTCAACGGATCCACGTCGAGTTTTGCGCCTGGGGGTCATTATTGGCATGTTCCTGGGCAGCCAACGTCACTCATGACGTCACAGACACCATTGCGAGCAGGAAGACAAGGAGGAAAAAACAATTTCTTATCCCACAAAGGCGGAGGAAGGAAAAAAGATCAAGTTTTTTTTTCTGCTCTAACACGCGACAAAAATGCATTCTTCAAGACAGAAAAGCGAGTGAGAAAAAGGAAAATGCGCGTTGTTTCCTCTTTTTGTTTTTCCCCACCCATTCAGCTTCTTGGAGCTCGACCAGACAAGGACTGGGGAGGGGACGAAGACGGGCTGGAAGCGGACTGGAGGCAGGAGTCCTTCAGCCCCCCCCCTCTCTCGACCACTGTGGAGAGAGCAAAATGTGCACGTGACTCTAGACGCTGTCCAAGCACGAGTGGTCGACGTCCGGCAGCTTGGCGTCCACGGTGGCGTCGAGCTCGTGGTGTCTGCTGGAGTCAGGCTCTTTCTCCTTTTCTGAGGAAGAATCCCATTATCACTAGGGCGGAACTTTTATTGTCGGCGAAGGACTTCTTTCTGGGGATGAACAGCTCTGACTTGGGTGTGAGAGAGAAATTTCCAATGCATTTCAAGCAAACTACACCATTCCAGCGTCTCCAGAAGAGGAAGAAGAAATAGAAGTCGACAAGCACGAATTTCGAGGGAGGAAACTTGCAGCACGAGACGTAATTTTCGTGTCACGATAGAACAAATTAAACATTTACGCGTCTTACAACTTGAAGAGGAGCAGCAACGTGGGCGACCTGGACGAGCTGGAACGCCGAGGTCGCGTCCGCCAGCTCCTTCCTGAACAACTTGGCCGACGTGGTGCAACTTTGACCGGGGTCCAGCCGAGGGAGGGGGGGGAGGGGGGAAAGGAAAGGTCGGGCAATCGCTGGCTAACCCGGAGACCAACCCGATCCGTGCAGCGTCAGACTGGAAGTATCAAGTCGCTTTTGCGTGAAGAGACGAATCCAACGGCATAAAAATGTGTTGCTCAGTGCATATTTGCGGAAAATTATGAGCCCTCTTGGGTGCATGAAAAAGGCCAGTGTAGAAGTAAAAGGCCGACGAGGCTTTGATACGGTCTGACACGCACTCCGACGACTGAACTCCTGTACTAAAATTCGTACTACAGCCAGCGTTATAGGACAATAAATTACTCGTCCGCGAGCATATGACGAGCACATGAAACTGCGAAAAAGCGGCTTGTTTCAAAAACTTTCTTTCATTCCATGCTAAAAATGTTGTACCTGACTCACGTTTTTCATGTGCGCAGCCCTAAGAGGCTCTGCCCACTAAGTAGCTTCTATGTACAACTACTGACACGGGAGAGAGAAGTCATTAGCATAATGATGATGATGCGACATCTGGTAATGCCTGACTGAAACTTGCTTGCCGTTCTTGATCAGGGCCACGTCACTCAATGTCTGCTTTGCTGACCTTCGACCACTTTGGATGAAGAGATCTTGACAGCGCTGACTCGACGGCCACAAGAGCGTCAAGTGCAATATCGAGTCGGGCTTGGCAGGACGCCAAGAGCGGGAAATTAACATCAGGCTAACCAACGTCTGTATTCCGCTGGCTGCTGATAGCAGAGATCATAACTTCGAGCAACAGAGCTGCTCTTGTTTTTCCTCTCTAGGAGAGTTTTTTGTCCTCTCTAATAATTGCTCAGCTGTTGGAGTTCCCACATCTCCTTCCCCGTACCTTGCTGGCTGAGTCCGCGGACGTGTGCACCGTGCACACTGTTGTGAACCTCTCCTGGCTGGCTAATATTGGTGAGGGGGTGAGAAAGCAAGGAAGAACCTTTCTTTGTCATTGCTGAAGGAGAAGAACCTCTTCCAATTTGCATCGCTGTCCCCCGAAGACAGAGACAATGTAGTCGGTCGCATGAGCCAACAAGAAGCGAACCTCAGTGAAGAGGCAGACTGAGCACTTTGTCCTGCACCATCCTACTTCTTCTGTGGCTCTTTGATGTTGCATTGGTGGTTTTTCTCTACTCACACTGTCTAATATTGGCCGCCCTTCGACGCCGCATCAGAGGTACAGAGATGCAGCAGCAACAGTGCAATGATGAGATATTGTTTTACCTCAGGACACTCGCACACGCAGAGAAATGAGGTCGCTCATAGAAAAAGGGTAAGAGCAGCAAAGATCATCATCACTGCTGCTGACAGCGACCTCCTTTTCCTCTGTGTTATCTCTTCTCCGTGAGAATTATTAATGACGTCTGGTTATAGGAACATCATGTTTTTCACTTTCCACTAGGATTTCCTATCTCACGAGGGATCGTGCGAGCCAAAAAAGCACCGGACTCAAGGTCAATGGGTGCAGGTGCACAGAGCAACAAAGGGAATCGGGTTTCGGCCCTCAACTGGGTCTTGAGGAGGAGATGCTGCGGTTTCTTTCTGGGGAGGGCTGGAGGGGCAAAAAGCGTAGATAGATGTACAATGTGAGTCGAGAAAAAGCGCCGAGGGGAAGACCTGGCCAAAGCTCTTCTCTGCCTTCTCAGAGGGCAGTGCTGACGGTGCCCCGAGTGATGCTGGTCTTGTTGTTGGTGTCGTCCATGTGACTGATGGATCTCTCGTTCCTCTCTTTCAGATTCCGGATCGACAACACTGACCACATCCTGGACGTGAACGTGGGCACGGCCCCCAACAACTACGACATCGTCAACATCTTCTGCCCGTTCTACGACGTCCACGGCAACCATTCCAAGCCGGGTGGGGGTGAGGAGAGTTTCGTGATCTACGCAGTGAGCAAGGACGAATACGCCACCTGTCGCATACGGTCGCAGCACCCGCGCGTCATCGCCAAGTGCGACACCCCGCGAAAAAGCAAGGTGTTCACCATCACATTCAGGTCATTCTCCCCCACGCCAGGGGCCCTGGAGTTCACCCCCGGCAAAGATTATCACTTTGTGTCCACCTCGTCGGCCGCAGACCTGCATCAAAGGGTCGGCGGCGCCTGCAGGGACAACAACATGAAGGTCGTCTTCAAAGTTGCCGATCCAGACGCCGTCGTCACCAAGAAGACGCCTTACGTGCCTGTCGGGGCGGACAGGGGAAGTTACCCCTATCAGGAGAAAAATAGTCTTTCATCGGTCAACGAAGAGAACGAGGAGGAAAAGCGGCGAAGAAGGAAGAAAAAGCGACGTCAGCGTAAGAAGTCTCGAACGAGAGGAGACGCAGAGTACGACATGGAGCATCAGGAGCTGCCCGACTTCTTTTCCTCGTCGTCGTCCTCGTCAGCCTCCTCCTCGTCTGAGGTGCTCAACGACAACCCCAACTCAGGTGGCAAAGCGTCCAAGGTGCTGGAGAAGGAGCTTTCGCTGGTGGAGAAGGTCAACAACCTGATGAAGCAGGAAGCCTCGGTCAGGTCGGGTGCAGCAGCCATCAATGCTTCCATCCTCGTCTGCCTTCTTATTCTGCTGGTCATTTGCTGCTAAGAAAAAAAAGATGCCCCCGGCAGCATCTCTATTAAGGAACCTTGGGCGGGGAGAGAGGAAAAGACCCTTTTCTTTCCGGTGAAAATCGTGTAGAAGGACCCAAAGCGCCGTTGGCAACGCTCTGATGGAGATCTCAATTCTCACATGGCAGCCTCAGCCTCGGCGTCAGCGTTAGCCTCAGCCTCTTCCCCCTAAACTGCCTCATTGGAAAGAAGAAGGGTAAGCCTGGATGGTTTCTTCTCCGCTCTCACTCTCTCCTGGAGGCAAACTACGTCGTTAAGGATGTGCGAAAAAAGGGACGAAGAAGAGAGAAGAGGATCTCACACGACTTTTTGTGCAGACACAATCGCATTCTGTGATCGACGAAGAAAATAAGGGATCTGCTCAAGAGAATCGTTCATTCATCCAGGACTTTTAGCAGAAAAGGGAGGGGAAGACGGACAAATTGAGCGCTTTGCTAAGGAAGTTCTCTGTGAAAGCTGTGATGGAGTCTTTTTTTATCTTAATGATGCTTCTCTGTACTAATGTTAACTCTCTCCTTCCCTCCTTCCACTAGTTGTTGTACTGGCGCACCCTTTGCACGCACAAACACACGCACGTCGACGTTTTCAGGATCGCTCGCTCGCTCGCTCGGCCGCAAGCAAACTCACGTAGGAGACACGTTTTGCTGCTCTTTTCTTTGTAAGAGGAGTCATTTATACACCTCATGAATATTCATTCACTACACACGAAGGCGACTGAAAAGCAAGAAAAATGCCAGAAAAAGACGAATGTGTGAACGGTTCTTGTCCTGTCCTACACTTAAAAGAAGCGATCGATCGCTAATAAAGATGGAATGATGAATGGACACAGATCTCAGGATCACATTGTTGCCAGTGTCACGGAGCTTTCATGCAACAGTGATAATACAGCCAAGCTTCGGGAGTCATTCTCTCTCACAGCCGCTAGAACGTGCGTGAGATTATGGACGTGTACGTAGGTGGCCTTCCCTGGTGGCCGACGTCGTCAAGGCCTCCTCCTCCTCCTCCTCCTCCTCCTCCTCCTCCTCCTCCCTTTTCATGCTCTGCGTCATCAGAATGCTGCCAACAGCAAAGCTCTGTCCTTTAGTGCCAGAAAATGGCGTCCAGAACACTTCCAGCAAGACAAACTCGGAAGCTTTCTGCACCGTGTGTACAGCACAGACAGTACTGAGTCACTACAATACAAGTGTGCAGCGCATCAACTCTGAGAGGAGCTTGCATTATGCAGTCAAAATCTGTTAGTGCCACCAATCCCGGGCTGAGGGACCGGGGATCCTCCCGATAAGCAGATGGACTCGGAGAAGCTGACGGCATCTCACTTCCTGGGTCCTGCTGGACTGACAAGGACCTTGTCCATTCCGCGGCGCATGTGCCAAGTCCCCTTGCGGCTGCGCTAAGACTCGCGCACCGCTCTGGACGTCGAGGTCAGTCTCGGCCGGCGTGAGATCGACCTTTCTTTGGCCTTTCTCAGGGCCTCGGACTTTGACAACAGGGCCTTTTATAGTTCTCGCCGCCAGCGTGCCTTTTTATGGCAACGCCCGAGGAAAAAAAAACAACGTAAAACATTGAGTAGACGTCGTAGATCGAGTGTAGAGGTGTCATTTTACGACGTTCCAAAGAACAACGTCCTCCCGGAGAGAAGAAAGTTCTTAGCGCGCTCGCGAAAATTGCCAGCGAATTCCCATGAAGAAATGCCAAACTTTGGTACGACCTAGAGAAAGCTGCAATTTTCTCTTCGCCGTTTTTCTCTTTTTGCTCTACTCAGAATCTTGACTTGGAGCGTCGTCTACTGATGGCGCCGGAGCAATGATAGGTTTTTACAGCCAGACGTTTCTTTGCACTCGACTTCACGTAAACACGAGTCAGATGACAATAATGTCGCATGCGTGACCTCATAGGGCCTAACTCTTTACATGCAGGCCCACGGTGCCAACTCCTTACATGTAGGCCCGTGGCGCGAACTCCTTACATGTAGGCCCACGGTGCGAACTCCTTACATGTAGGCCCACAGTGCTCGCCTTGAAATAAGCACTTCCAAAAGGTTATTACTGAGGAAAGACCAAAGTTAATAATAGCTTTCCACTCTAGCACGCAACAACTGAGGGGATCAATGTTAGCACGAAAAAAGCTCAACAAACAAGACCAAGTGTGGAAAATAGCTCGCCTACAGCAGAATTGTCATTTCGCAGGAGTTTTATTTAGTTTCACCGACGATCAACACTTTGGTTTTTTTTGGGGGGTGTGTCTTTTTCGCAGCCTTTTTTTGGCTGCAAAAAAGTCTGTTAATACGAGAAGTTGGCGAGGACATTCACATTCCCCGTCGCACACACATCAAAATGGTGACCAAAAGTTACCAAATTCCGCTCGGTTGGCGGCATTAACGCCATCAAGTACTCGGACGCCCAGTAGTTGATGGTGGTAGATACGAGCGCACGTACATAGCAGCAGAAGGGAAAAAATTATCTTGAATGAAGAGTCATCTCTTTTTATGCCTTCTTCTTGGCCTTCTAAAGGCCTCTTGAGGCCTCTAACAGGCCTCCATCCCTCCTCAGGCTGTGCCCGCCGATGGGTAACACCGGTGGCACCCCTCGAAAAAAACAGAGGACGGCACAAAAAGGGATCCTTTGCAGCAATATTTATTTCATGTTGAGCACTTTTTGACGCACACGCGTGGACGTGGACTGGTTTCAATTGAAGCGGTTGAGAGCGAAGAAGCGGCCGAGGCAGGCGTAGTCGACGAAGTAGACGAAGTGGTCTCGGGAGAGGTACAAGTCCGTGGCGCAAATGAATGGATGGCGGCGGGGGAGGAAGTTTGAGAGGCAAAAAGTCCAGGCCAAATGTTCACCTGTCTGGGCAAGTTTATCATGGTTTCTGTTATATCGAAAGTTACGTCTCAACCCTTCCGCCCTCCCAAGGTAAAAATCTACGAGTTCAGGGTTTTTGAGGTTTCGCCGGAGACGAGGAAATGAGCGATTGAGACGGAGGAGCTTGAGTTTTTGGCGCTGTCTAAAGAGTTTTATCTCTTCTTTCCCAAATTCATCCGTCACACAGGAGGAGGAAGGCGAAGCTCACACATATGGCTGAGCCGAAAAACTTTTCACACGAGGGATCCTGGATTTCTCCCTCGGGGATTTCCGAAACCCAGCTTAGGATGTGTTTACACTGGCGGAGTTTTGGATGATGGATCTGCTCCGGATCTCGTCTCTTCACACGTGCCGGACGGACAGGGATGTCACGGGGGAGGTGGAGGATTTGCACCTGTTCGTGTCGTCGTCATCCAGGTCCAGGTTCTGCAAAGTGTGCGTGTGCAAGCGGGTCCGCCAAAGAGCCACAGCTACAGAGAGATCGACCGACCAATTCACCAATTTAACCCGCGGAGAACGAGAAGACGAAGGAGGGGAAAAGGATGCTTTCAAAATGATTAAAAATAAGCTGATCATCCATCTCGTGCACCTTTTCTCTAGCTAATCATATTTAAGTTTGCCTCTTTGTGTTGAAACACTGAAAAGTCGTCCATTGTTTTTTGCCTTAACACAAGAGTGGAGTAGTACAAAGAGAGTGAGTGTGATATGGTCTCCACTTCCATCTCTTTCTCTCATTCTCCAACCCTTTTGTTCGCCTTTTCCCCCCTACTTTTTTGAGAACCTTGCTTCTCTTTTCACTCAATCCCTGAGCACACACAGACTTCGATGGGCCAGATTTATCAAGGGCTTCTTTTTTTTTCCTTGCCTCCTCCTCCTCCTCCTCTCTTTTTGTGGCTGTGAAAGGATTTTCGTGTGCTCCACACCCCAAATTTTTCTTTTCGCCCCAAAGCACAACTCTCTTTCGTCACAGCAGGGGAGCTGGAGTTGGAGCTGGAGCCGGGGCTGAAGCCCTGCCAGCCCTCACACTCGTACATGGTGGAGGCAAAAAGGCCGATGGCTGACATTTGTTACGTGCTGCTATGATACTTAATGGGAATTATTGACAAATGCCACCAGTCAGAGTCTTCTGCGGCGCCCGCGAGGATCCCGGACTAAGGAAAGAAAGGTTGAAAGCCCCTGTTGTTGCTGTCGTGCCTCTGGGCCGTATGTGCGTGCTCCCATTGTACTGTGTGCGCACGCAAATCGCGCGTAATTCAACGTCATGAATAGATAAATTAAGATGCGCACGCACGCGTCAACAGCCGAGACCATCAAGACCACCTTGATCAATCTACATTCACAGGTCAATTCGGTGAAGAGATCACAAGCTCGTAACCACTGGCGCGTTGCAGCTCCGTGAAATACAGGACAAATGATAGCATCTCTATGATCTGGCGTTCACCATCTGGTAGACGTACAGGGACTTCCAATTATACATGTTGTACTGTGGCGCTTCCAGTGTGAACCCTGAAGGCGAGGACGTGGTGGGAGTGCGTGAGGCGCAAAGAGGAGGCGTTGACGGGGGGCAAAGACCTGACTGTGACGTGCACCTTGATGTCGATTCAGGCCCAGCAGGGCCTGGGCTATGTCGAAACGGTGTTGACTTGGCACTCCGGACAGTGGCCCTCCTAGAGGTCCCTTTTTGTTGACTCACCCAGTTGAGGATTTTGCGTGAGAACCCCATCCAGTCTGGGTTACTCACACGTGTTCGTCCTTTATCTCTCTCTTTCAGTCCACGGTATCATTCCCTCCGTCTACTCTTGGTCTTTGAAGCCTTTGTCCACTCTCATACTACATACTGTATGAAGCTCCTGCAGCCGGTGCCGTGCGAGCCCCAACGAACGTCCCACCAACGGGGACACCGCAAGTGCACGAAGGTTTTTCTGCCTCACACGTTTCGTGTGTTTACACGCAAGATGGCGGAAGGGAGGGGGGGGACTTGATATATCAGTACAAATGTGAATACGATTCTCGCGGTCAATGTTATCTCTAGCTACAATCTTGACAGCCTTATTATGTAATGGTCCTGTCCTCTCCTCAACCAGATCGTACGCGCGTACGCACGCACGCACGCACGCACGCACGCACGCGCGCATCATGCATCATGCATAAATTGCATTTGCATTTGCCAACTGCCCTCGAAGTTTCGGTGCGTGAAGGCGATGATCGAGGGCTCTCTGTGGGCAAGATGATGTATTCTCCGGCACGTCCTCAGTGCGACTGGATCGTCAGACTGCCAATCCATCAAGACAGGCGCTTGAGGAAATCTAGCGAAAAGTGTCCGAGCCCCACCGCATTGACTGCAGCTATCCTGTGTTCAGTACTCACTGTAGCAGCTTTTAAGTGGGCTGCAGTTAGGTCAGTAACACAGCAAGCCCTAATTATAGTTAATAGAGTGAATATTCTAACCAGCCATGAGTCCGTGCGCCGAGCAGCAGAAAATAGGCAATACGAGGACTGCTACCTTAGTCCGTCGTCCTCGTAATCGCTGGAGGAGCGTACGTAATGGTCCTTTTAACCTTCGAAGTAATGAAGGGACGGATGAGCTTGTACCGGCTTACAGCGACCTTGACTGCCCGGCCAAATCTGTTATGAACTCACGTGAACGTCGTGAAGCACCCTACTTCTGCGCATGCAGATCCCACGCACGCACCGTGCGTGTGTGTAGATTGAGCAATTGTTATCTGTTGACATTATGATCTAGCACAAGTGTCTTGCAGCTCGGACCTTCGTCGTTGCGCACATCCATGGATGGAGAGAGAGAGAGAAAAAAGACCCTCCTAGAAGAATCTGAAGTGATCAACAACATTTGCAGCTTGATGCGCACAAAAAGGATGGGGACAAAGAAGTTAGCGAACTGCATGGATCCGTCAGAGTTGATCAAAATTGAATTCTCCATTTTTTCCCCTCGTCTGGATGTGGCCTCGTCTGGGGAATGAGAGAGAAAATGTCACTCTTCATCTCGCTTGACATGTGACTAAAAAGGGGAAGACGAAGGAGGACGAGGAGAGGCAAAAAACAAAAGGAACCCTGGCAAAGGGGGGGTAAAACGACACGAAAGGTTTAGACTCATGAAATGATAGGGGAGGGAAAGCCCGATTTCCCGATGTCGTTAGCAGGTACAGATTTTGGATGATTTAGCACGCAAAAGCCGAAAGAACAGAGGAGACCGAATACTGGGAGGAAAGCCTGAAAAAGTACAAGAAAAGTAAAGTAGGAGGGATTTTTCGTTCTACTCACTCGCATGAGTGACCGCCATTAAGGTAATGAAATCGCGCTCTCTGATTATGTGTATATACTTTAGGCCGATAGAGCAATGAATAGAAAGCTTTTAGACAGGATAATATCAGCTCTTACAGCGTTTACACTGGCTGACGCGTATTCATCGCGGTTAAGTGCGCAAAGACGTGTCTTAGAGGGGATTTGGAGCGACAGTGTCGCAAACATACACAGGTAAACATGGACGAGGGGGGTGAATAAATTTCCATGAATACTTTGATATGCTAGGAAAGAGCCAGATCTGCTCCACCAGACACACACGCGACGCACGAGTAGCGTGATTGTGGTGAATAATTGACAAATTTGGGTTGACTTGGCTCCGGCCCCGCCCTGTTTGAGTCAGGACCGTCCCTCATTTGTCCCCTGCTTTGTGTGTAAATCGTCCCCTCCTCCAACAGCCCATCCACTTTTTCACACGTCACTCTTGGAGACAAAAGAATCATCCTTTCACTACTTTCTTGCTCTCTGCCTCAGCTGCAACTCTTTTGTTTAGGCTCCACTGATGAGTCATCCAGTTCTCTCTCTCTCTCTCAGCTTCTGTCTGTCTGTCTGTCTGTCTGACTGACTGTCTCCTCGGTGCTCATAATGCAATAATCTGAGCGCGATCTCTTGATCTAACAGCTCTTGCGTGAAGTCTATAGAACGTTGGCAGCTTTCACACAGCCACAGCTACAACGTGGCTCTGCAATAATCACTCTGCATTTTAGCTACTTTGGCAAATGTCTCCTCTTTGTGCGGACGCGTTGCAAATGTTCGCCAATTCCCTCCCTCAGCTCTCCTCACCTCTAGGGATGGAACGGGCTCCAGATATGTATACTCTGGCTCACACAAGCCAATCCCACTCTGGGGCTCAGCTCGGTTCCATCCCTCGTAGTCACGGTGGATGCTGTACACGGGTGAGCGTGAGACTGGAAGTCGGACTTCCCCTGGGGCTGACAGAAGAAGCTTGTCAGACTCCCGGTCTTTTCTGGCCCGGGCTCAGCCCGGTTCCACCCCTCCCCCTGCTCTGCATGTTGTCGCGTAATCAATTTAACGCGAGCGCCGTTTTTGCCCCTGCTGTCGGAGCCCCCGAATCGGATCAGCGATAAGAAGAACCCGTGTTTCCCATGCTAAATGCGGTTTATCTGATTTGCGAAATTGTGGAGGTTCGTTCGCTCTGGCCCGGTGGGTCCTGGCTCATGTTGTCGATTGACTGAGAAAGGGGAAATAATGGGCAGGAGGGGGAAGAAATTGGATTCATGGGCGTTGCTTTGCTTGCTTTGGGTTGCCAGAAATTAATGAGGGGCTGGCGCCGGCGTAGGCACTGGCGCAGGCGGAGGCCAAGGCGCGGGCGAAGGCGCAGGAGCTGGCGGGGTGCGCAACGTCAACGCTACTGTCCCCATTGTGGGCACGCGCGCGCACCCTCAATTGGGCAAGCCCCATAATTCGCCACGTGTTAGAATAGCGATAACACACAGTAATTGCTGGGGGGGGGAAGTTGTGGGAGCAGGACAATATTTGTACAATTTCTTGTATGCACAAGTCTCTGTACACATGGAAGGCAGTTGTTTAGCCTTTCCAGTGTCTCTCTGACTGATTCTATTTGGCACCCCGTGACTCTGTAACCTTTCAAGTGTCTTCTGCTCCTTCTGGAGCTGTCAAGGAATCATTCGGCGAGACCCAGATGAGCAGAGCCTGAGTCACAAGTTGACACGCAGTTGGAGTTATTGCTGGTCCGTTGCCACGTCGTCACCTCCTCCTTGCAGCTCTGTCTGGCCGAGAAGAGCACAGCAAAAAGGGGTGTCGGACGAGAGATTGTTGTACACAGGAACAAAGAAGAGTTGCTTAATAATCTCTTTTGGCAAGCCTGCTTAACGTCACCCGTCAGGCTTTGTCTCCTTGAAGCGCCAACCAATCTATATCAGGCTGTTCAGCAGAGATCACCAATTGACACACTTCTCTCTGCCTCCTTCTGCAGCCTCTTTCACGGGTAGGGAAGGGAATTCTTCTACCTCTGCTCAATGACCAATTTGGGATTAGCCATCGGCCATTAAATAATGTCTTCCGCTCGGTTTAACGTCTCGGAGCCTTGGCCAAAAAATTCTGCCCTGATTAAATCTTTTTTTTTAACTGCTTCCTCGTTTCCGGGGACGACTTGGTGCTGATCAATAACGTGCAAAACTTGGACGGCTTCTCCTCCAATCGTCAGTTGATCGTGCTGGGTCGTCCAGCTACCGACGTCTTCGCATTTATGCTCTGGAAGTTCCTCCCTTTAGAGGGCTTCTTTCTGCGCTAGGTTAAAGAAAAGCCTTGGAAAGCCCCATTGAGGTGAATAAATGTTCCCCAGAGGAAAGAGCATGTGGTGGACTTTCTCTTTATGGAATTTTATGTCCTATACTGAGAGACGCGGCCATATATGAAAGTTTCGCTCGTTCTGCGGCCGTCCTCGTATGTAGAAAATCCGTCAAATTAGTCGAAAATTGGTCAATTTGCGGTAAGGAAGGCCTGAAACAAAGAGGACGACGACGATTAAGGACCGCCGACCGTCCTCGGAGGCCGGAGAAGAAGAAGAAGAAGACGAAGAAAAAAAAGAGGTGGATCCCACTCAACCAGACACTCGGGGAGACAGAGCCCATCCCCTGAGGGAGGGACATCCCTGGCTTCCATCCAGGCTGCCGTTGAGAACTTTGTCCGTCTGGAAGTCTGCCCTGTCTGGTGGAGAGGACTTAGAGAGCACTTTACAACTTCCCCTCCCGCAAATCAGCCCTTCAAATTCAATTCTCTCTTCTGCGTATGTATGTAAGTACATAGATGTGTTGCGAAAGCCAGACTTATATTCAGTTCATGCTTTCCATCCCTCTTGAGTTGGCTGCTACCTCTCTCTATTTAAAGGCGCGCGCACACTGGCACAAGCCCTCGACAGCCTCGGAGCAGGAGAGGCTGCAGGAGCAGCAGGGCGACATTAGGAGGGTAAGTGGAACCAAGATGCTGAATATAAATTGCCGATTAAAAGACTCACAGAGTCAGAGAGAGGAAAAGGGTTGACACAAATTCGGTTGCACTTCTTGCCAATTAAGCAGAGCTTTGGCCGCACATAATTTGCAGCAAATTGCCCGTTTAATAGACGCCATTTGTGCAAAAAAGCAAATTTCTCTTTCTTCCAGCCTTTTGGTGTCTCTCCTCACCAAGTTGTTCTCATTATCACTGCTTCCCATGAGGGACTCTTTTTCCTCCTTGCCAAAGTCAACGTCGGTTTTGCTCGTGAGACCCCTGGAAGCAGAGGTGAGTGACTTAACCAGAGAGAGAGAGAGCGGAAAGAAATCACACAGGAAGTGGAAACATCTGTGCTGATCTCTAAAGGCCATCCAAGCAGCAGCGCAAAAGAGTACGAATTACCTAAAATTTACAGCAGAAACTTGGGAAATTCTCTCCAAACTCTGTTCTTATCAACTTTTTTTTCCATTGCGGAAACATTAGACGACTTTTACAGGGGCTCCACGTGGAAGGGACCAAAACAAAACAACTTCCTCTTGCTTTTGCTGGCAACCATAACGTTATTACAACCACCGAGCTTTATTGACTGAGGAACGAATGGTCGGAACGAGCGAGGAGAACAAAGCCTGCCCGACCGCCTGCACCTCCTGCCCCGAGTACATAACGGTCCATAAGAGCAAGAGCATAATTGAAAGAGAAAAAAAAGTCACTCTCTCCAGAGTCCTTTCTTCACTGCCTTCACAACTGTCAATACAAAGTCAACGAGGTGAGGAAAACTTTTGAGCGTTCTTGAATTTATTATTAGCACATTGAGCAAGCATTTTTTGGCACGGAAACCCTCCTCAGAGGCCGCGTTTTCCCTCTCTCTCATCTTGCTCAGGAGTGAATTAGCAATGAGCTTCTTGGCAATTCAAGGTTGGACGAGGACAACGCGGCCTCAAAATTAAGGCCTCAGCCCCACAAAGACTCGTTCCAGCAGCTGAATCGGGCCCATTTCTCAGGACCGTCACAGACACTCGTAATATGAAAATTGCAAGCTGCGAAAAATTTGACAAAACGTCCGCCAATCGATGACGAGCAAATAACGCTTGCGACCCCTTTTAATTATCCGCCATTTGGAGAGAGAGCGAGAGAAAAAATTATAGTGTTATTTTTTTCTTTCACGGTTATTTTACAGTCTCAGTTGCTGCTGTTCTTTTTTTATCGTCACGCGATCGCTCTTCCTTCAGTGGTCGAATGACATTTCTCTTAAGGTGCAGTTACAAAGGGTTTTTTTTTTTCTGTGGGGAGCCAAAAACATGAGAACTTTTCCGAAAAGATGAGTTTGCCTAGAGGTTTTTTGGGTTCCCTCCAGCCTCCAGAGTCACTGAAGTTGGATCGACTCGACGAGGGTGGAACAGAAAAGTGCCCGAGGAATCGCTCAGTGGGGCCGAACATAAAGAGAAGCCAAAGACGAGTGGTAATAAACGAATTTCTGACTGCTACCGAGTTTTCCTCGAATCGTAATTTCTTCCCATTGCGTGCGCAGAGTTGGAGGTGACAAAAAATAACGATTCTGTAACGGAAGGAACTGGATTTTCTACCCCGAAAGAGACTTTATTCATTGCTGCCGGCAAAGAAAGAAGAAATGCCATAAATTGTGAGCCTTCAAGGTCCAAAAGGTCAACCCTTTCTTTTGCTTTGCCCCTTTTGATGATGAAAAAAAACTCTGCTTTTTTATTCTGGTCGTGTTCAGTGGACGAGAAGATAGTGGAAGAGATTTGGACAAATAGCTCTTCACTGTACAAACATTGCAGTATCTTACGTGCGTATGAAGTTCTGAGGCCTCAAATGACAGCTCAGCCAGCAATGACAAACACATGTGTGGCACTATTTCTTTTCCCTCTATAATCACGTTATATGGCAACAAAAACAAAGGCCACGCCTGAGTTTATCCACTTAGCTTCTTGTTTTTTCCTCTGATCCCCTTCACTTTTGTTATTAAGGCCATTCTCCCTCTTTCTGGAAGCAATAATCTCGCTTTTATTATTTCTTTCTCGATCGAAATAGCAGGATAAGAGCACCTGGAAAGTTCCCCCCCCCCTCCCCAAAGTCCGAGCTTTCCCTCTCTTTATTGCAGGCGAGGTCGTCGCGGTTGCTGCTATTTAAAGGCCCTTTGCTATGGGTAATTACCTAAGTCTTGGAGCTATCAGTTGTAGGACCTGTCAGACCGGAAGGGAGCGAAAAAGAGAGACCAGATGTATCATTATTAATACAACAGCTCAAAAACTTCTGAGGAGTCATTTATCTTTGTCAAAAGAAAGAACTTCATAAAAATATGGAATCAAGGCCGGAGATTAAATTTTTGCTAACTAGACTGAAAATTGCAAACTCTTTGACTCAGAAAAGTCCTTTCTTCTTACCCCCCCCCCTCCCCCCAAGAATCGTTACAAGTCCTTGCGCTTTCTTTTGGTCTTTTAGCCTGCGGCTGTAACCAACCAAGGCCTGAGATTTGTCAAAGAAATTGTTGTAAGGGGGTGGGTATTTTTTGGTATATTTGAGAATCGACAGAACAAAACTGAGAAATATCTGGAGGCCCATCAACTGCTGTGCGCGCTCGTATATAAAAAGTTTTTTTATTTGAGGCCCTCTCCAGATATGAGGGAAGGCCCCAAACTTGCCTTTTTGTGTCATATTGCTACTAAAAGAATTGTGATCAACTCAGCAAAATTCCTCCAAATTAGAGGCTGTTCAGCAATGAACAATCGGCGGCATTAGGAGCATTGTAGCGTTGCCACAACATGCCGAGCCACAGGCCTTGGAGGAATGTCTTTTTTGTTTCTTTAGGTTTTCTTAGGCAAGCTCCTAAATCAAGTTGTCTCTCGATAGATAGATTCTCCAGGCTGTTACGTTGTCGTCGTTCTTTTTTGGGGTGGAAGCCATTTCCAGGGAGAGAAGAAGCCGCCCGAGCGGAAAGAAGGAGAGAGCTGATTTATCCTACTTCAAAGTCAAACCGCGGAATTAGGTTCTCCAGCCCGAAAAGAAGTGAGAGCGGTTCAATCTCATATATGTATGTACGCACACATAACTTTCGCTCTCTCTCGTTCCTTCCACTAGACGGGTAGTGAAAAGGATGGAGCTGAACAAAGAGCTAAAGCAGTCAAATGGTGCGAAATCACCCTTTCCCGCCATATTGACAGTGATTTACAGTGCAGGACCACCCAGTGCTGACCGCACTGCACTGCATCGTCAGGCGCTGGGCTAGCCTGCACTGCACGGCGCTGCACTGCACGGCGCTGCACTGCACGGCGCTGCACGCCACGGCACTGGGATCACCAGAGAGGTGAGCTGGTGATGAGCAGGATTAAAAGCAACATGGCCGCCATTCGACCGCCGCCGTCAAGAGCTCGCTGAATGAGAGCATTTTCGCACATGCAGAGCAGCAGCGCGTAGGAAATGAGGTATGCGATGCAGAAAAGTTTCTCAAATTTATCATCTCCAGTTGAGCCAACAAAAGTTTGTTGGCAAGTGGAGACAAGAGAGGTGCCCATTATTTACGTCCTGACACCTGCTTAACAAATGCTACTAGTACAGTCACTTTCGATACGCCGCCGCAGAGGAGTTCCTCTGGGCAATTTTCTGCATGCAGTTCTTCGTCGTCGCTTGAGCGACTTTCGATCTTATGACTGCAATGTGAAGGATGTCTGATCGATAGATGGGGAAGGAAGGATTGGTCGTCATGACCAATGGACCCATGGGGACCAAACTTGGCACGGTGAGCAATGAGGGGTGAGGGTGACATCCGTCAAAGTGAGGAAAAAAAACAATAATTCTATCAAACTCATCATCTAGTAAAAAAAAAAAAAGCTCTCTTTGGGCGTTCCCCCCTTCCGTCCCCCCCCCAAAAGGACACCCACCCAGCAGAGGTGTCTGCAATACACACGCCCGACAGTGGATACGCCAGCAGCAATGCCTGCCTGAGCCCCGGAGACTGCATATAGGGGACCCCGGGTCCCCTGTATGTACTGGAGCTGCTGGACCCATAAAGTAATGTCCCCGGCAAAAGACATTATCCACAGACATAAATGATATAAATGGACCCGCCGCCAATTCGCAAACTTTCCTAAAGTTGGTTTGGCCGATGCGCGCATGGGTAAAATCCCTCTCAAGTTTCTTGCTACGGAGTCACCACAGCTTGTTTGTACTCCAAACAGAGCAAGAGAAACAGAGATCATTTTTCCTACAGCAATCAGGAGCGAAATAAATCCCGTCCAGCCTCTCTCTCCTTATCGCTAAGTGCTCGAGGCTATTTGTCGAACCAACAGCAACAACAAACGCACTTCGATTTCTCCAGCTTGGACCCTCCCGCGGGCTGGAGGGAGGAGAGGGGCAAAAAAGATCTCTTTGAAATGTTCTTTGGCAACGCTGCCCAAAAAGGACTTGAAGAGATGACACCATGCAAAACTTTCCTGTTTTGACTTGCCAAGTGACCTCTTTTCCCACACAATGAGTGGTAAAGGAGGACGGAGGACGTCTCCCACGGCCTCGGAGACGCTCCTGCCTCAGACTTTGGACTGTGACCTCAAGAGTGATTGAGGCACCTTGGAATCATTCCTGGGTTGTTTTTTTTCCTGGGACAACTGAGAAAAAGCTTCACCAAACATCGAGCCAGCTTGGGGTTTTTTATGACTTTTCTCCACCTCCCACCAATCTTAGGCGCTCGAATGTGCCGATGCCAAAGCAAATCTTCTCCTGAATGAGGACATTTCCAGCGTTCCCGGCAGTGGGATCTGGAACTGACACCAGGCTGCAGCAGACCCTGGACTCCGGGTCCGGCTTCGGTCAGCACTAAATGAATTCTCCTCCTCTGGAGATTTCTTATTTCCAGATTCCACTGTACATACATGCACGCAAGTGTGGCCAAAATAGAGTTTTTGCATGGGAGAAACACCCCCAGCCATTGGTGTGGAGAAAAAAGGAAGAAAAGTGAGGTGTCAACTGCCGTCGTTCTGACTGAGCGACTTGAGAAATTGCTTGTTTCTCTACCAGACATCAAGCAAAACACTTTTAGGACTCGTTCGAGTACACAAGTTGACAAGATGTTTGTGTCCCACTTGTCCCTGTTCCCCTAGGACTCTTTTACGCTATTCTCCGTCTCTCTGTCTCTGTCAGTCTGAACGGAGGCCAATCTTGTCCGGTGGAGTTCGGTACCTCCTGCACATGTATCGCTTTTTAGAGAGGGGGAGTGAGTGAGATCGAAGTGAGGTCTTTTTTCCTTGCAAAACCCTCCAGTGATGGATGAAGTTTAAGTGACGCCTCCCTTGTCCAGCCAGATCGAGGATGCGAGAGGCCGTAAGGGGCCTCGACAGCGTGGCGGCGGCCGCCGTGGCGGCGGCGGCCCCCAGGGAGAGCTTTTTCCATTTGGAAGGGAACAAGAAGAGACAATGTTCAAAGGCCTGCGGCTCCACAGGACTGATCATTCTTGACTGACACTACGCAGTTTCTTTCCTCTTCTAGTCCTCCACCGCTGTTGTGTCAAGTCTGACTTCCCTCCGGCTGAAGTTCGAGGCCGCTACCAAGCAGCCTCTCCTTCTTTATGTCTCTTTAACTGTTCAACTTCCTCGTCCCAAGAATAAGAACGTTGACGATTCATGCGCTGGCTTCGGCAGGCCAAAACCGCCGCTGGAGAAGAGTTTTTCTGTCTTCCTGCCAAGAAAAGGACGAAAACTCAATATCTATTTCGTTTTTTCTATCTTTGGATAGAGCCAATTCGTCAAGGGGTCCCAAGAACTGTGCTAACCCTTGGCAAAAAAACGTGTAAAGTTGAATAATTCAAATCCCGCTTCCCTAAAAAAAAAGAAGGGGGGGGGGAAGGAATAGAAGTTCGACAGGCATTATTGATCTTGTTTGCCGTTGCCGAGGCCGAGGCCGAGGCCGAGGCCGAGACCAAGACCCCCCCCTTCCTCCCCAGAGGGGGAAAAGCTAGACAGATTCTTTTCCTGGCTCGTGCAGGAAGAGCAGAAACTTTGCGTCCAACTTTCTTCCCCCCTGAAGTGGCTGCTTCTCCTGGGCTTGCGTGCGTTGGTTGGGATTTTTTTGGAGCAGGTTAGAGCCGTAGAAAGCCCCTGGAAGAAGAAGGTAAACAAGATTATTTCACGCTTGAGTAGGCTAGCGAAGGAGATGGATTGATGGTGTCTAGAACAGCCTAAGCAAATTAAAATGCAAATGAGCCATCGGAAAAGCGAAGAGAAATGATGAAGGTGCACAAAATTGGCGAAACTCAGTGCGGCTGCAGGGCCACTGATTACATTTGCCAGGGCGTGATGCATGCCCAAGTGACTCCCGGCCAGGCTGGAGTCTGCCTGAGCGCGGTTGCACGCCAAATTGCATTTTTGTTGCATCCTGTGTCGTGAGGCCGCCGCGCGCAATTAGGAATTAGGTAGGGGACCCAGGGATTGGTGGAGGTCGTTGTTCAGTCTCGTCACGTCCGTGCCACTAAACGGAGCAGTAATTGTATTTATGTGGGTGAGGTCAGACGCAAGGGAGAAGAACAAGGCCTTCTTCTCTCTGGCCCTCCTCATGACTGACAGTGTCAGACAAAAAAAGGCTTATTTCTGCTTGACTGATAGACAGGGAAGCAGAAATTCCAGCACAGCAGGTCTCATTAGGGATCTTCCTGAGAAACATCAAGGTTGAACGGACAGGGGCTTTTTTGTCTTCCACAAGACTTGTGCACTCTTCTGTACATATGTACGTACAATGGTAGAAAGAAAGCTGAGTAGAAAAGAGTCCTCAAAGTTTTTGCCACAGGGCGACTTTTTTCTTCTCCTCCTTGAACTCTAAAGCCTCTTTTTTTTTTTAGCTCTTCTGCTGTAATCCTTCTCAATAGTGCTTAAGCTGGATGGCTTGCTAATCTGTCCGTGGCCTCTTGAAGAAGAAGAAGTCCTCTCCCTCCTCCTCCCCCTCCTCCAAGGTCCTCATCCCTTGCCTTGCCATGGCCATGAACAACTGGTCACATCAAGGCTACTTCTGACTCAAGAATGGTTACTTACTTGGCTGGCGAGGACGAATGTTTGGTATGCAGAGTGAAAGCTTCTGTGAATAATTAATCCTACCTCGGTCGCCAAATCCTTTTACCTTAATCACCTTAGAGATTTCCGTGAGCGGAATCGAGTTATTATTAATTTCTCAGAGGAGGCATAATTATTTTCCACGAGCTTATAGAGCAGACAGCTTAATTATGCCTGGAAAAGTAGGCAGAAAAAGAGGCCTCGAGGAGGGACGAGCGAAGGAACGAACCCAACGTCTTCTGTGCACGCAGTTGAGAATAATTTCTCTGCGGCATTCGAAGGGTTTGTTAACGCGCATTTGGACTGGCACATTTTTCCACCGACAGAAGCAGAAGAAGCCAGCGCTGCGGAGGAGGGCGAGCGAGTGCAACTGCGTCCTCAAGATCCTTGACATGAGGGGGGGGATGTGGCAGGAAAAAAGCGGAGGGAAACAAACAAGACAACAACAATGAGTTCCTTTATCAGGAGGAGTTCGTGGTAGAACAAAGGAGATAATCCACTGATCGCACACGCGCTGGTTTGGCAGAACAACACAGTGGAGAAAAATAGCCCTGGTTGGCTGCCTGCCTGCCTGGTGACGCCTCTAAGAGAGTCCACTTCGTCTTGGCCTAGCAGATCTTGACAGCTTTACGACCTCGCCAAACGCAAGAGCAGAAAAGGAAGAAATAAAGGGGGTAAATCATGCCGCCGCCACCGCTTTGTGTACGAAAGAGCACACAACTTTCATTCTTCTTACACCCCCTGTACGGGGGGGGGGGTGATGCACGTTTGAGCCGTATCCTCCACGAAACCGTCGTGGTCCGCGTGGGCGGCGGCAGCGGCGGCGATGGCGATGACGTCACCACAGGGAGGGAGGGAGGGGGGGGCATACCATGTTTTTTTGCACTGTTCTTCGGGCTCCACTGTAGCTTGACTGATGTGGCTGTTGGTTAGCAAGCACCTCAACATTGTGACTGCGAAACATGCGACGACAGGTGAAGGCCTGGGGGAAATGGCAAATCTGCATGCTACGACCAAATACGAGAGAGAGGGGGGAAAAATAGGGAAGTGAAAGCTTGTGTGTACCTGCTCTCATGCAAATCTCTTGAATAGCAGACGAATGGGTCCTTCTGACGTGAATGGCCGTTATAAATGGGGGTAATCCTGATTCTTCTTCTCAATTGAATGAGAGAGGGAGGGGGGGAAGTTGAGGCTGCTTCCACCAAAGACATTACGATGACAAACATTTGGTTTGCTCCCCCCCCCCTCCTTCATGTACCCCCTTGGTGTAATGCTTTAGATAGCGAACGCAATGTTCTTGGTCGACTTTTTTATTTCTTCTCCGCGGTGATTTCGAGGGGTGTCTCCTAGCATGGAAGCTCCTCGACTCACTCGCAGATTGGCATCAGAAGTTGGCTGCCATTCCATAGCCAGACTCGGGCAGAAGCCATGAATCAATAGTGTTTCTCGTCACAAAGTTTGTCTGGAGCGCCTTCGCTCTCACCTTGTCATTGGTCCCAATGCTGCCGTTGCAGACACAATGGTTTATTGGTGTCGCTGTCACCACTTCCTTTGAACAGGCACATTTTCACAGGCGTTCAATACAAAGCAGCCAAAAGGTATAGAGCAGAAAAGACTCCTGCGTGTGTGAAAGAGATTCAAAAGGCTGCGCTCCAGCTAATTTCCTCTTTTCCATAGAGAAAAAAAGGCACGTGCGCAGTTGTTGTCACTTGTATCATTTCTGCTACGCAAGTGTGAGGAGACCGGAAATGAGAAAAGGAGAGAAAAGAAGGTTGAAATCAAGATCTTCTTCTCTTCAAAGCAAGACTTTTTATCCCAGCTAAAAGTTCTTTGTCGATTCAGAATGCATCGTGGTGGAAATTTGCTCAGATAATACAGACATAACGTGCAGAAGGTTTGCCTTTCAGAAGCAAGAAGTCCAGCTCCACCAGACACGTGGCGGCGGCGGCGGTGGCGGCAGCCGCAGCAGCCCGGACTGGATCAGCTGCAACTATCAATGACTGACGACTTTTGTCTGGCCGAGTCAAAGCTCCAGGAAGAAGCATTGTTCTGACATTTTTGATTCCCCCCTCCTTCTTCTTCTTCCTCCTGTCCTGCCAGTTGAGTGTTTTTTCGCGCCACTGAGTTTTTCATTCCCAGAAGAATTGGGTAGGGACCTTGCAGAGCAGCAACCAAAAACACAGGGATTCGGAAAAAAAACACGTGTACTTGACATCTTCTTCCATTCCTTCCCATTTATTAAAGCTCCCTCCTCGATGGCCCCCGTCTAGGACTCGACCGCCCCCTTGCAAGGGGTGGAAGATGCACGCACCAAGTTTTTGTTGCCCATCTCAGCATTGGCGTCGTTGTACTCGGAGAGCGTGGCCAGGACCGTCCAGATGGAAAAAGGAAATTCGTTACGGATGATGTGATGAATAGAGGCGCTGACCGTCGACGGAGTCTCGTTGAGGCTCTCTCTACGTTTGGAACACACGGATCCTTGGAGAGCGTGTCCAGAGTGGGGGCGAGATGTTGACGTCCAGCCCGGCCTGTGACGTCTGCAGCCCGACTGCCGGCACACCCATTTCCCTCCTTATCATCACTTTATCTCTCATATAAATCTGGTGGAGTCCAGTTGGAAATGTGAGGCAGGCATCGCCCCGCTCCATCATCTGTTTTCCATCAATCATTAGACCGAGTTCTTAGGCGGAAAAGGATATTTTCCACCCCCTTCTTTGCCGCATTCTCTCTCAATCATGGAAAGCTTCGCCTCCCAAGGAGTTACCTAATGGTCTGAGGAAGCCCTTTGGAGGCCGCCCATTCCTGCCGCCAAGAGGGGGGGGGGAAGAAAGAGGGAAAATCATTCGTTTTCCCCCTCTTTTTGCGGAAAACGGTTTGTTTCTTGTTGACAAGAGGGAAAAAAGTTTAGCTGTCTGAGATCAAGAGACTCATTAAGTGATGCCAGAGCCGAGTGGGTGTAGAGAGGAGCAGACAACTGTGGACATCTTTATCCAATTTTCAAATGTGCTCGCTCCGCTCTGCTCCAAGTGGATGGACCCCGCAACTCCCTTTCTCTCCTCCATCCCGACACCCCCTTCCTGCAATATATGGAGTAACTCCCCTCATATTGGTCTTGTGGGAGAACATTTTCGCCTAGAATTGCAGCAGAGAAGAAAGGAAGGAAGGATATGGTTCCTATTTCTTGGGCATTCATCCAAGCGGAGGAGAAACGGATCTCAGCTTCACTTACATTTCAGGAGAGGTTTGTTTCTGCATTGTCTGTATCGCATTGTCTGTTACACCCGGTACAGGGTGGACCAATAAACTCGGCCAACTTCCATCATGCATTTGTTTGGGCTGGTGCCCATAAGTTACTCGGATACGTGCAGATGCATAAATGGGCGCTGCTCAGACATGCATATGGGACAGTCACACTTTATACTTCTTGTTCTCTTCTCTCTCATATGAAGCAGAAATAAAGGAAAAAACAATAAAAGGGCGGAGAAGATGGTCGAGGATCTTTTTCTGGTGAGAGAAGCACAATGGGGCTTGAAACGACCCCAGGAGTCCAGGAGAAGAGGAAATCTCCCTATGACGCCTAACCCTTCCTATGAAATAAAGTATTCCCGGGGAGACCTAAATAAAAATATTCCTAAGCTGCATGATTTCGTCCTCGGCGCGTTGCTGTTGCTGTTGCACTAGTGCTGGTCACGTCACCGGGAGAGTTCGCGCTCTTCCTCCAGGGCGTCAGAATCATATGCAAAAGATTCACGTACTCCTTGTCATGATAACGAAGAAAAGATGAGTTTACCCTTTTCTCCCCCTCCTGCGCTCAGTTATGGCGAGCATATTGCTTGGGGGGGGGTGGAAGCTTTGCCGGGGGAGGCAGAGGGAATGCATATTTCATGCTCTCTTCTCACACAAGACATTAAGCGTACAACGTATGCATACGTGCACTATTTACAAGGAGAAAAACCCCTGCGTCTGCTTGTCTTCCTTGCTTTCTCTCGGCGTAATGATCGAGTCCTTGATGGCTCCAAGCACGACACGGTGAGCCATAAATAAGCCAGAGATGCATTTTTGCCACGTCTGTTTGCATGAAAGCCTCGTCAAATCCTGTGCGCGATCACTGACGACGTTGGCAGCTGAATGCCTGAGTGAGTGCACCTTCCACGCCATCCGGGCTGGCTCGGCCGACCGCGGGGGCCGAAGGCAATTATTGGTTTTATGGCACCGAAAATCCCCCCCTTTTATTGTCTGCTGTCACTAACGCTTTTCTGGCCACCGCAGAGGCTTTCCCAGAAAATTTTTCTTCTTCTCCTCACGCGGAGGGAGGGGGGAGGGGAGGGGAGGGGAGGGGGAGGGAGGGGGGGAGGGAGGGGATTATTTATAATCGCCGTTGTCATATTGAGGCTCTTCCAGGCAGGGGGAAAATCGATCTGTGTAGCGCACTGAACCGGAGCACAGCAGACTTAGCAGCAGAAGAGCTGAAGAAGCATGCGTGTTACAAGACGTTAATCAACTTTGACGCTCTCAGCACACGCCGGAAATTAGGGAAAGCGTGAAAAAGTTTTCCGCTCGGCGGGACTCCTCTTAATGCACCTGCATGAGAGCTCTAATTAGGAGCTGGAGCTGCAGAGGAGTCAGATAGAGTCAATCTGGCGGCAGTTAAGCAAATCCAGCCACACACCCAATGATTGAGCCACTCGATCAGAGCAACGGGCCGATCCAGTAGGCCTTTTCTGGGATAAAGACCGACCCAATAGGCCCTAATTGGCTTGGTCTTTTCTGGGCCTTTTTTTGGCACCTCTGTACTTATCAGTTTTTGTCGAGGCTCACTTAGCAATTATCGGAGTCTGTCCATTCTCGACCCTCAGTGACGGAAACTGAACGGGCGACACGCACCAAATTTCTCTCGCCAAAGTACAGAGTACAGAGTATCGATGGAAAATACGATACCTACGCAGAGCTGACGTGCAATATTTATGTCTCCTGTTTTTGTTATGTTCCCTCCCTCTCTCTCTACCTCAACATTTATGCCCTTTTCTCCCCTCCATCTACAGCAGAGCAGATGTTTTGCAGATGTGTCTGAAGCTCTTTTATTCCCACAGTAATGAGGACTGCATTTGCGGCGGCGGCCGCCAAAATATCATGGTTATGTGTATGGAAGGCCCTTTATGTCTACCTCTGCCGTTATTTACAGTATGTAACAGATATTCATTGACTCTGTGATTCAGTACTGTTCTCCAGCTCACCTAATGTCATTTTGGCTGCGCGTTCCTTGGCTGCTGCGTGTATGTTTTTCCATCCTTCAGACGTCTGCCTTCTTTCTTTGCCCATGCTAATACCATAAAGTCTGGAGCAGCCAAGAAAACCATGGCCTGACGACGTTGGAGGGGAAGGGACCGAGCTTTCATTCTTCAGACAAACGCGCTTTTTTGTAGGTGCTTTATATAGGTCGGTCCTCACTTTGATGGCTACATAAAGGAGACGCAGTGCACAGACATAACAAGATAAAAAGCAAGAGGTCCTTAAACTCGCTCACATCCAAGGTGGCGGTGAATTGGCAACATTGTGGAGTCATTCCAGGAGTGGCCAAGCCTGACCAAGCCTGGCCAAGCCTGGCCAAGCCTGACCAAGCCTGGCCAAGCCTGGCCAAGTCTGGCCAAGCCTGGCCAAGCCTGGCCAAGCCTGGCCAAGCCAGGCAGTGGCGCAAATAATGAGTTCAATACTCTCCAACTTTCATTAAGGGTTTATCGCTCCCGCTTCTGGGCATACAGTGGAGGTATTCACAGCCAGCAAAGTGGCTAATGGGAAAAAGAGGGAAAAAAAAGAAGTTGGGCATTCCTCAGAGCTCCTGTCCCAGACGCCAACGGCATACAAATTTTGGGCGGAAAAAAAGAAGAAAAGAAACAGAATTCAATTAGAAGAGGCAAAACTAATACTCGGTTGTTGTTAGGCAAAGTCGAAATGAAGAAAGAGACCCCTTTAGGGGTGAGGGCGCTTTCACAGAGTTTAACCCGCTTTTATCTGTCGCTTTTTTAATGTTTTTCTCTTGGCAAAAAAAGGAGGCGCGATAATATCGTTCCTCAACAAGAAAACAAGCAAGAAGCAGGGTTCAGGTGGCTGCTATGCAAGGAGCAGGCTACTCCCATTAATTTTCCACTCCTTTCCCCCCTTTTTCAAGCCCTTCTCCTTCTTGGGGGGGAGCCTTGTGTGTGTGTGTTAGTAGTAGTTGTTGGCAGCAAAATAAATCACCGCAAGAAGACAAAAGGACTGAGCTGAGCGAGGAGAGCTTCAGTAATGGCTTTCCGATGTTGCATTAACCTTTTCCGCCTTAGAATTAGCAGTAGCTCAATAGGGAGAAAAAGCGTGAAAAGCAACGTCCTCATTGTTGGCGTTCCCTCTGTCTCGGGAGACGCTGAAGTCAGACCAAGAAGATCCGCTGAGTGGTTGATGGCACTGCCAATTTGCAGTGCACACTGACTCGGTCAGGACTCGGTCAGGACTCGGTCGGGACTCGGTCGGACAGTTGGTAATCGCTGCCTCGTGACGAGGAGGAAACCTCATCTCGGGGTGACTCGTCGAGTCGAGTCTTTTCTCTGTTTTTTTCTTTGGGTTGTTGTTTTAGGTCTTCCTCCACTGTTTCCACTTAGGAGGGAGATTAATCGGTCTGTCATTAGCAGTGGCATAAAGTCGATATGAGAAGGGGGAGGAAGAAGAGGGAGCTGCAGAGTTACTAACGTATTCGAGTACAATAAATTATGTTTCTGCAGACACACCTGGTCGTGAAACAAAGACAACCTGGAAATAAATGTCATTGGGGCGCCTTAATTGCAGCCCCCTCACCTCCCTCGCTCATTCGCAAAAATGTTCAGCATTGTTATAAAGCGTGGTACCATTGTGTACAGGGTGAGTCGCAAAAATGGGCCGACAAGAGAACATTCGTTTAGCTTTCTTCTCCCTACATAAGCACTAGGAGTACCTGCACGTACGCACAGTAGATCATATCTGGGTGGCTGACACGCGCGCAACTAGACAGCGATAGCGGAAAACAGCAGATTTAACACTGGATAGGGACAAAAACTATGCATAACATGTTACCTTTCCTTATGAAAGTTACGCACCAGCGGAAAGCAACTCCTATCTATGGAGGGAGGGCCTAGCTAATTTCAAGGTAAGAAAATAATTGCCCAGAAACACGATTAGGCCTTGGCAGGCCCACAAAGGCCGCCCTTTCCTCCCTCCCTCCCTGACTCACTCACCCCGCAGTGTTTCTTTCGCAACCGCAGAAAATTGTGCCGAAAGTCACTTTGCCAAATTAACTTTTCATCGCAGAGTTGCAACGAGTTGCTCGTCTGCTTTAATGAGGTCGATTTATATTTCGCGTAGTTTTTCTCTCTCCCGTCATTGTCTCGTAGTTCCTCGGATAACTATTATACGTGGACAGAATTACACAGACTTGGTCAAGAGGTCGTTGGTCGAGGTCAACTGCGGCGGTCAGGAAGGACACGTTCAACGTGAACTCCACTGCGAAGCTGCACAAAGAGCACTTTATGGAGAAATAAGCCCCTCTCCTATCTTGACTGACGAGGTTGCTTTTTCGGCGTTATATAAGATGTTACTCGACGCGTCTGTCACACACAATTAATTACTTTACTCTCTCTCTCCTTCTTTCGCCCTCTGAATCAATATATCTACTGGGATAAAGGTAGAACACACACATTCCAGTCTCATCGGAGGTCCCAGTTACACTGGCGGATTTTCCACAGTTGCCATTGCAGCTCTCGCTCCTCTCGGAGGTCCCGACGGCCGCCGATCCCGCTAGTGTGACTGCGCCCTTAGTCTGTCTCACGTGCAAAGTAAGAGTTTTGGCCAGCTTTCCCCCTTCCTCCTCCCCTTACATTACACCCCCTCCATCTCCTCGTCCCTCCCTCGCTGTTCCTCGCAGTAATTCATTTGGTGTCATGAGCCGATGGGGCCGGGGGGGGGGGGGGGGGGGGGGGGGGGGGGGGGGGGGGGGGGGGGGGGGGGGGGGGGGGGGGGGGGGGGGGGGGGGGGGGGGGG
>JAAUXU010077252.1_pt1 | contig 33135 bp, 27 predicted proteins | sample 7278151 | NCBI WGS metagenome assembly JAAUXU01 (sample SAMN14350113, study PRJNA611818) | marine sediment metagenome | isolation source: surface marine sediment (1.8m) | place: French Polynesia: Moorea | collected 2018-08 | reverse complement strand
CCCCCCCCATTGCTCCCCCACAACCGCCCCCGCCCCCCCTCCCCCCGCCCCCCCCCCGCCCCCGGTCTGGGGGGGGGGGGGGGGGGGGGAATGAAGTCTGAGTCTTGTTATCGCACGATCACATAGTTAAGGGGAGGGGAGGGGGGAATGGGGCCCGAGGGGCCTCATACACACATGTGGAACCTGCGTCTTCCAGATGAATGGAGATGCCGCACTTAAGTGGGAGCAGAATTGGGTGAGACCCAATGTACAGGGTGGCAAACCCAAAAGTGCCACATTACTTTTTACATGGTGTCCCAGTACAAGCTCTTGATGGCTGACTTATCAGTCAATTGGGCTCTGTCACATCAGATTCAGTCTGAAAATGCAATCATGTGTGCCACCCTGTAGATGGACAGCAGAAGGCCCATTTTTCAATTACCATTCAAGCAAGAAATGTCTGTTGCTTTTTTTGTTTCAAATATCTTTTGTTTTTCCCTCCTGGAGGTCAAAATTTGCTACAAAACTGATGATGACTTGTCACTCATATTCCTTGGAGGAATGAGTGAGAAGCATCTTGGTGTGAGCGTGGCAATAACCCACGGCTCCAGGAAGTTCACCCAGCTCCGTGAGATCCCCCAAAAGATCGACGAGTTCGGTTTTTGTGGTTGCCTTCTCATTTGCCTCACGTCAGCATCGTCTGAACAAGGACAGAGCCAGACCTTAGTACAGTGAGGATTTGCATAAGGCTGGAGAATGATCTTCTACTGCAGGAAGAGACCTTTCAATCTCCTCTATTGGCGAGAGAAAAGTGAGCGTCTTTGTACCGAATCCTTACACCTCTCCAAGACCTTGGATCTTAACTATTGCATGCATCCACGTTGTGCGGAATGCGCAGGAAGTAAAATTAAGCAGTGCCTAATTGCGACGAGTGAGAGAAAGAAATGAGAGCACTTTGTGCATTTTCCGAGTACAAAATGAGCGCACGCACAGAATTACAGAATTGTTTGGATGATGTGTGGTACCTTTAAGACCCGACAAACTGGGTGCCCTCCGGGCTCATCCCGAGGTGCCACATTGCCAACTCACAGTACTTCACAAGGCTGAGGAAGTCTTTTGCAAAAAGAATTATCAACAAACATCACAGTCCTGGGAGCCATTTGCACCTGGTGGCTTCTTCCGGCGGAAAAACATTGGTCTTATTGGTGTACAAGTAGAACAGCCCAGTGACGCTGGGGTCGGCAGCGTCGCCCATGACCCCGACCGTCGTAGGTTCGGGACCTAGGCAGCATTTGCCGCTGAGGAAGTCTTGCTCAGAGCGGCATCTCAGACCCAGGAATGGAGGCTCTGGGTTGTTGATGGAGGCAACAAATAGTTGCCAAGACTGTAAATAAGACACGGTAATAACTTATGTATACACGAGATGGATCATTCTTAGTCGGTTCGAAAAAGAACTAACCATAAAGTGCGAGCACGTGAGATCCAGGGACTCCTTCTTTTGACACCCGGGCTGCGGGGCCCTGCCCAGGTTGGGGAAGAAGTCCGAGTGCCCCATGATGTCATCGTTGCCCACCCACTTTCCGGCCGAGTGGATCACGTCCACGAACTGAGCGTCCGTGGGGTCGAGCCTAAGGCGCACTGGCACAGTGTGATGCAGCGGACCCGACGGGTCCAACCCGGTGATTCTGCCCAAGCGTCCGCCGGTATGGTAACCCAGATGTCCTGCCGCCTGGCCTCCCAGGGAGGCGCCCAGAACGTGGATGGAGGAGTAGTTGACCCCGAGCATCACCAGACTGTCCACCAAGCGAGCTGCGTAGACTGCAGCTTTCCTAAGGTCACGAGAAGTATACCTGCACGTGACATATTCGAAAAATGAATATAGTCCAATTTACTCCGCATTCTTGGTGGCCGTGGTGTACCAGGGCGACTGCGCCAGCTTCTCCCAGTCGACGGAGAAGATGTTGTATCTTCCTCTTCTTAGGTAAGCGTTCTTCACAGCTCTGGTCCACATGGTTGAGCCTTTGTCTGAGAAACCGTGGAATAAGATCTTCACCGGGTGACTCCTGCAGACAAACAGAGTACGTGGAGTGCATACGTGCAGGGTGGCACACGTGAACAGTGTCCGACAGTGATTCTACATGCTGTCGGGGCTCAACTTGTGGCCGTGGTGAGCAGAGCTCTTGATATTTGGGCGAATGTTCGATGGGGTGGCTGAAAATGCTACTGGAAAGTCGTGTGTGTCACACGTACGTAGTTTCTACGCTCCGAGTGCGTGCAGACGTTAATTGCACATGTGTGCGTGTACCAATATTTATGTAGTACGTACGTAGAAAGATCATTACGTACGGAAAATTGGCGTCACGCTTCAATGTGCGAGGTGTTTTTAGATTTGAGCGAAACCAGGAAGAAGCGTGCGAATGTGTTTTATACAAAAAAGTCTTCTTCCTCCACCACCTCCTCGATCGCTTCGTAGGAGCCTAAAAATCTTTTCTTTAGCGATCGAAATCTCAAAACCTTTCCAAATCCTCTTCCCACACGTACATTGATATTCTTTCTTCTTCTTCCTTAGGCTCATTCTTACCCGCACCCTATTGTCTTAAAGGCACGGACAGAATTTCAAAGAAAGAGATATATTTTTCATTTGGCCCGAACACTTCCTGGAAGCTGCGCCAACGACCTCTACTCGTACTGAGCTCACATTCATGAGCGCAGATTCCTCATTGGCCAGAAAACCATTGTTTCTCACCTGTTGAAATTGCTACGTTGAAGAGATTCAACTGAGGGCAGCTTCATGATTTCGGCCTCGGTGGGACTCTCCTTCGTCCAGAGCAGCACGGTGCAGTCAGCCATGTCTCTGCTCACGCTCCAGTTAAAGTCGGTCGTCAAGATGTCGACGGCCGCATCCCAGAAGCGCTGGACATAATCCACAGGTCTAGCTTGTATTTACAATTCGGCCCCAATTCGTGCCACTTGAGGCACTCGAATGGATTCTTGTCAAGAGGTAAATAAATAAATAAATAAATATATATATATAATTATTTACATATATATACATATATATATATATTTACAGATATAATATAAAGGTATAAAGGTGCACGGTGTGAGGAACTGTGAGAAAGGCCGAATTGTAAACGAGACTCTCTTGAAGCTGGTGAGCCATCCGAAGAAGAAGAAGATGACCAGGCCGTAGATGATTGGTTTCTTGTACTGAAGCAGCCACTTTTGAGGAAAGCTTTGCTTCTTGAACACTATTTTTATCTCCTTCTTCATGCTCTTGTTACTGTTTTGAACTTTGACTTCATTGATGAAGAAAAAGAGACAAACGTTGATATAGAAGAGACAAAACACAAACACACTGCCTCTGACCACTCACGTACGTATCGATTAACAATACATGGGTACGGTTGTAGTGCATGGGTACCTCGTGCGTATGCATGTGCCTGTGCATTCTCTTATCTTCAATCAACAGCATACCCAGCTCTTATCAATTAAGCATTGTCATAGGAGTAGCCCTCACTATGCTGTATCTTGCAACAGTCAGTACTTTCCCCAGCAGTGACGTTCAAAACAACGTCCAAGACCAAACGTCCGGTTCAAAACAACGTCCTAGACCAAATGTCCGGTTCAAGACAATGTCCTCGAGACCTCCTTCTCGTCTGTGACCTGCACACAGACTCGCCCGAGCAGCCGCTCTCAGACCGACACAAGTAGAAGCTCTGTCAGTACTCAGACTTCAAAGCAAACCTGAAAACCGCCCTTATCATCAGCCAGACCTTCTCGTCTTCGACCCGCACAGACTCGCCCGAGAGGGCGCCATTGGACAGACACAACTTCACCTGCTCTCAGACAGCTCAGAGAGAAGCTTAAAACGAATAGAGTAAACTTAAGTTTATACTCATGACCTCCTAGTGCAAAGCAGTAGTGCAGCCGACCACCTAGCAGCCGACCCTCGACACAACTACGACGATGTCGTCCCTTCGACCTCGCAGTCCATCGTGGCCGGACACCGGCCCTGCGATGACGCCCTTCCTCGTCCTCGCAGGCGTAGAGTCCTGAGTCCCACGAGTCGAGGACAGCCAGCAGCAGGAAGTTGATGTCCAGATCATCCACCAGATGAAATGGACATCTGGGTAGTCCATCAGACAACGGTAATATCTGATCGACGACGCCTTCGACAACCTCAGTGACAGAGGACCCATAGCTCTTCTGGAAACTGACATTAAACAGTTGTTGCCTTATCCGCGCTGAGGCAACTAGGAACTATGGTAATTAGGTGTGGGAACTACTGTAACAGCGAAGTTAAAACTGAGTTTGACTATAAGGGAAAATTGTTTCTTCTGTTGCACCCTTCGCGCATGCACGCGATGTCACCTGTCTGTACATTGACATGGAATGACACCGTATCCAGATCTTGACTGATAGATACGACGTCCGTAAGTATGTCAAAAGTCATGTGGCCGGTCGGACCACCAGGAGCTGGAAATAGAAAACGCACGACTTCCTTCCTTAAGGCACTTGTAGTAGACATGTTAGAAATAATTCCAGCTTTTGGTCACACTCCGAGCGTATTAATGAAATTTGAGGAATGTTTGGGAATGTGGTTTGTTAATCTTGAAGTATTAGAGAGGTCTGTCGACCACTCCCGGGGTCAGCGGCTCAAGCCGCAACCCAAATCTTGACTGACTGCAGCGCTAGATCTGCTTTGCACTTTGTCTGGGTCTGCACTGATCAGAGCACTAATAATTTTTCGTAAAGAAGGGGGATAAGAGCGACTGGTTACTCTAGAAACTAAAATTGAGGTCTATGAGGCTTAAAATAAAGACTTTGCTCGCAGATATAGATAAATTTAGACTGTATTAGGGTCAAAAGTTGAACGGTACATAGCCTGACTTTGGTTATTTCATGAGGACAAGAACGTGGCTCGGATCAAAGAGTGTCCAAGAAAATCTTCCAAAAATTCTTGAGGTTCATTGTGGCTGCTTCGGTGGAACACGTCGTTAACTCAGGCATTTCAAAGTTTTTGTCCACCACAGATGCCAGTCCAACCTCGTGGCCGGGCCCAACGAATCCGGTTCGATGGAGGGCGCACAGAAATCCACCAGACACGGTGCTGTACGGCAGCTCCAGTGGCTCTGTCATTTTCCTTCCTCCTGAGGCCATTGGCGACCTACAGACTGGGATGCCTCCTTGTGCCGCCCGATGAGAGGCCTGTGCCAATGCCTCTGATGGAAATCCGGGACTAACTGTCCAATCACTTTCTTCCCTGGTGTCCATACACACAAGGCCATGGATGTTTTGGTCAGCCACAACGATTGTGCCCATGTTTAGGGGGGCATCACATGGACCAGTCTGGTAGGCTTTTTCCAAGTTCGGGAAGATGTCAACCAATGCCTTGGTCATTCCATACATCACAGAACCACCCCAACGTGACGCTTCTCCAATGGCAACTACTTGACTGAAGTTTGCTGTAAAGCCGATGTCGACTCTGCTGGTGTCACAGTCCCCGATGTCCATGTCGTCACTCATCTTCAATAGGCCACGGAGGTGGTCACCCTCGACGGAGGTACTGACGCAAAGGAGTACGGACATGCGCTCCTTTTTCTCCATCACAGTCAGCCATCGCAACTTGTAATTTCCTTTGGGGCAGTCTTGTTTGTGTCCACCCTGGATTCTGAAGTCTGCTTCTGGATGTGCGTCGAGGATGGCTTTATGGACCTCCACCACCTTATACTGCACTTGACCGATTTCTTCTTTCATCTTCACCATGATATCGTCCAGGGTTAACCTCTCGTCCGTGTGTGGGTCGACGACCAGGGTGTTCCGAATGAAGACGTTCATGTTTTCACCGAAGACTCTTTTGACAGTGTTTTCGCTCCACCACTGTGTGCAAGTTAGCTCAACTGAGGAAAACATACTGAGCAACTGAGCAATTGAGGAGAGCATCGGCGCGACAGCGCATGCGCGGCCGATCAGCTGCAAAGGGTAGTGCTGGTTTCAAACAAAGAAATGTCGATCGCTGGTATCTACCGATCATAAGGCGCCAATCTGGAACAGTTCGCGAACGTGTTGGAGAATTCTCAAAGCTAAAGAACTATAATCTAGGGTGCTCTAGATGTTTTGTTCAGAAAGGGTTTAAAAAAGTGACAACACCAAAGGAACATTGTGTAGTCCAACCAGCATTCCTGAATTGTCACTGAGCTGGTTGCGCTTCTTGGTCAGGATGTCTCCAACGCTGCTTTGTAGGATTTCGAAGCGTTCGAAGTCGAACATGTCTCGAGCCTCACAAAAGCCGCCAACTCGAGCCGTTTGCTAACATGTTCGAAGATCGAAGCCATCACTAGCCAAGCGCGGCACAAAGAGTTTCTGACTGGGGGTTTGAGACTACAGAGTGTGATTTTTCTGAAGCAGCAAGAAAATAATAAAGATATGAGAAATGTCTTTTGTGAAAAGCCATCGATAATATTTTTTTGTAGCGTTCTGCTATTCTCGTTGTGCCTAATTGAATTGAGTTTAAGCATCAATAATTGTCTCTCGCTCCTCCCCAGCTGTACAATCCGCACTTCCTTTAGTTGAAACTCTGAGAACTTAGACACAGGGAGTATCAGATTTTGCTTTTGTGCACTTTGTCTGGATCTGGAGAAGCAATATCAGTGCCGTGAATGCTGTTCCTATTGTCTCACCCTCTTCGTACAGACAAAGTGGGCTTGAGGCGTCAGATGTTTTAGTTATCTGACCAGATCAAATGATCAGAATTAGAATAATTGACTGGAGAATTTGCTTGCATGAGCGCGGTTCTGGGTTACAACGCGGAGGAATGGTGATTTATTCAGATGGAAGAGTTGGAAGTGGACCTTCTACTGCAAGATGACCTTCTGATGTCATTCAAGATGGCAATTTCAAGCATGTTTGACAGATCTACGTGAGGAGTCAAAAACTGACAAAAGTAGAAAGTCAGAAGTAAAAGGCAACAAAGGAGTTATTTTGGCCACAGAAGCAGTGGAAGTCTTTGATGCCTACGTAAGGGTTGGACAAGCACCCCTTGGATCGATCTGGAGGGTCCTCTGTCACGCAGACCTCGACCAGCACCAAAGTTGTCAATGTTCGTATTGAGTGAGATGATGAGATTTTTTTTAGGAGACACTTGGCACTGGCTAGACAAGATGAAGCTCCCTGGCCAAGTGGATGTCACGTTCGAAAGGCCACATTCTGGAGTTGGCGGAGTCCTTTAGAACGATGATGACGACGGTGGCGTCACTTCTGGAAGGTCATGCCGCATTCCGTGGCCATACGAGATAAAGCATGCGAAAGACGTGAGCAAGAGCCAGAAGTAGCACTTGGTCAAGGATCGCGACAGTGGGAGCTGGAAGCAGCTAGACACCATGGTCGCTACGCTCGAGCACGAGAACGTGAAAGAAGGCTGCAAGATCTAGACGAAGTGTATCGTCGTTATGATCATGAGCTGTATCGTGAGCTGCGTGAAAAAGCGTGAGTTGGAAGAGCATCTACGGCAGCACTAAATGCATGAAGGTTAGTCAAGAGAAGTTCATCGTCGACAGGGCAAAGAGCTGGAAAGACTGCAGTGAGATCTCAACGTTAGAGAGCGAAGTATCAGGCAAGTAGTAGGAAAATTGCAGCACGTCTATAGCGAAATGGTGGGACAAGACAACGTCTCTACTCTTTTATCGAGACCGTCGGGTACCAGAAATGCGTGGGGTGCCCCCAAACCGTGGAGTACCAGCTGAACAGCTCGCTGGCGGGCTCAGTAGTGGTGCGTCCGGTAGTGAAGGGACTGGAAAAGTTCCAAGATCAGACAGCGTTAATTGAGAACGGCCTCAGACCTTGCGAGGCTTCTGGTGCGAGTTCGCAGCGTCTTAGGGTGCAAGACAGCTCTCGTGAGCACATAGGAGAGCGCGGTCGTCATGAGCTTCCTCAGAAAGCTCGCAAAAGGCCCATCTCGATCTGTCGATGGCGAGATCCAGCGTCTTACTGAGACTCAGTCTAGGGCTGATACTGCAGCTAGGCCGACCTCGAGAGTTACATCTCGTCGCTTTGTCCTCGTGGAGGCAGAGATTTTCTAGATCAGGAGAGTTGGAGAGAGAGAGTGTGTGTATCAGAGAATGCTTTTCGACCCTTGAGCAGTGCTATCCGCGAGTGTCTTCGGCGGCACCAAAGGCGGCGAGGCCATTGAGTAGAGCCTGATCACGGGTACAAGATGGCACGTCTCAAGTCCCTGGGCTGGACTCCTACAGGCCCTATGAACATGAGTAATATCAAGTTACTCCAGGCCTTTTTGGTAGAGGCAGAGGGCTGCAGGAAGGGCGAGTCGCTGGTGGTGGTGTCGCAAAAGGATAGTGCGTGCACCAAGTTGGACATGTCTAGAGTCGAAAACCTTTTGGAAGTGATGTGGCACGTTGACAATTAAAAGGACGTTGGGCGTACGCTTTGCATAACGGACCATAATGTATCATACAACAGCCCTAGCCAGGACAAAACAAATAAAGGTTTAAAACATACATCGCCTCATCAAGAGACATCAGCCAGAACCAAGGACCAACCGTAGATAGACGTGATCTACTTGGGAGATCCTTCAAGTAGGATGAGAGATCAGGTCAAGAGCAAGACCGAAGTTATCCAGGGAAGCAGGATCAGGCAAGAGAAAAGGCCTCATCAGCAGGGTCCGCGACACGTCCAGGGAAAACGTGGACCACACAGGCAGCAACTGCATCATGCACTTACCAGTAGTGTCTTGAAAGTAAGGCAGATCACCAGACAATTCACCAACAATGTCTAAAGAATGAAATAGATCACGAAGAAGATCAACAGCGGTCTCTGAAGTCTCTCCCCATCAGCATCTGCTGGCGGCGCGAGACGAGATCAGGACGCGCGACGTCTCTGGAACGACCAGGCAAAGGGATCCAGACGAGACAGAACAGATAGCTGGATCACAGGCGGTTGAGACACGTCCAGAGCGAGCGAAGACTCCGGGAAGACCAGGCAGAAGGTCCTGGAGAAAGTTGTGCCAGGAAGTGCTGGAACATCAGCCCAAACTGAGAGAGAAGAATTCACCCGAGAAATCCCCCATGACCTTAACCATGCGTTTGATCCTCCGGTTTGTTAGCAAGTGATCCCTGTGGCTCTTTGGCATCTCCTTTGGCCTGTCTAGATTGCTGGCGTTTTATCATTTACGTGACAAGAACTTATCTTAGTGAACATTTCCCGCCATCTGGGCCTTCCCTTCTTCGGTGCCTTCCGGGCAAGGGACAAACGGCTCTCTACCCCACATCAAGGTTTCCTCCGGGGAAAGTTCAGTCCGGGAGCCTTCGCCTGATCAACGCACCCGTGCGTATCACATGAGTTGGCTTAGGATGGATATCGGACACAAGCTACTTTTGACAACGTCAATAACCAATTTATTCATATTGCAGTCCTTTCATGTTGCATCATTGATCCACTATTACCCGTGATATTCAGTGTCACAAGTTGCCATCTCTGCTCTCAAGAGTGCTGATGGAGCGCCCTGTCTCAAAACATGTCTTCTACATAGGACTTCTGTCTACTTAGGTGTTGGTGACTTATATCAGCTTCATGGTAACCTTTATTCTGACACAGTAAGTATAACTGTAAGGTCTAGGAAGTAGCCCAAAGGGAACGCACTCCATCTCCTGTAAGCTCCTCAATTGCAGGATAGCAGCACAGAGTAGAAGGAGAACTCTTATAGCTCTGGACCGGGCTGACTCCAACTCATTCTCCGTGAGACAGTTTTAGGACCACTCCTGATACATTTGTCATCAATCCTTGCTTCATTCCTTTCTACATTAGTGAATGGAGACTGCGCTAATGATCCTTAAGTTAGAAGGAGGAACACGACAGACCGGCGGTTCTTTTCATTGATTCCATTCTTTCATCCGTGTGGCCTTGACTGGCCAATGACAAATTCACCACACTGGTTCAGTCGCCAGACTGATGTGCATATCCTGACCAGAGGCATGGATCGTCATCTCACTCAAGACAACATCGTCCGATCCATCCAATGCAGAGATACTTGTCTTGACGTTGGTTCATCGTGATCCGACTTGATCATGTCTTCGTGCCGCACCAGCTGGCTGGATCATCTTAGACTGTGGCAGGTGAGGAAATTCACTGTTGTTTCTACCTGAGACTGACGTGCTATGGCACAATGTAGGGTCACTACCTCTGCCCTGATCAGCATGAACTGAGTGATGGTGATATAAACAGTCTGTGATGTTTCTCATGTCAGTAATAGCTACAGTAGCAGGAGAGGTTTCGTTATCACCACAATGGACTACTCATGTTGCCTGAGAAGCTATTTGCTGCGTCAGAAACCAACCTCAATTTTTTCAGTGCCGTTATAATCGATTATTTAGTCGACTAAAGCCCATTTAGTCATTAGTCAACTAAATCCCAAGTCGAAACCCATGCCCATTGCTGTCCTAGGCTTGAGTGACTACCTGTCTGCTAATTTTGCAGCTTTCCCCTTTGCTAAGTGGTCCAGCTACTTCCTGTCATTATGCTTGATTGGATGGCCTTCTTTGTTTGTCTCATGGTCCATATCGTCATCGGCGGTGATACTGTCGTTGATCCGATCCAGCACGATCCGGACTGTACGTGTTGTTGCCCATTCATCAGGCTTCCTGACAGTGGTTGAATTAAATACAGTATTTCTGCCAAGACGATAGAAGCCGCCCTTAAATGGTTACAGGCAGTTTACGTCTGAAGGTACGTGAAATTGAAGCCGCCCTTGAATAGAAGCCGCACCTAACAGGCACAATTTTAATACAAGCCGCGGCTTGTAATTGCGGAAATACGGTATCCTTACTGTACTCCTCATGTCGATCTTCTCGCTGTCCGTGCGCGTTCATCGCCGTGGATTCTCTGACGAACAGCTTTTGATTTGTCTAATGGAGCTCAAAAGATCAGAGCTCCGAGTCCTGCATGCTGTGCATGGTGAGAGAAACGGAAGACAATGAACGATGTCTCTCCGGGACGTGAAGTGCAACATCGGTGCTTGAACTAGGGCTTTAACTTTGAAGAACGTGCTCATGACCTGCCTGAAGTGCTGACAGTGATATCGGTGCCAAAGTTGATTTCAGCGCGCAAACAATGTTCTTCCGTGAAGAATGGGGGATAAGCGCAACCTCTTAGGCGACATGATTACTTTAGAAACTAAAATTGAGGTCTACGCGGCTTAGAATTAAGACTCTGTATGCTGATATTCTTGTCAAGAATGCATTAATGTCAAAAGTTGGACAATTGATAGACGAGGGAAACCCGAGTTTGGTTGTTTCACAAGGATAAAAGAAGAATGTGGTTTGAAGTCAAAGAGAATCTAAGAACATCTTCCAAAACTCCCTGAGGTTGCCTGTAGATATCTCAATGGTGCATGCCGTTGATCCCGGAATACTGAAGTTCTCGTCCACCACTGATGCTATTCCCGCTTCATGACCTTCTCGAATAAAGCCTGTACGATGGAGTGCGCTAATAAATCCACCAGACACCAAGCTGTACGGCAGCGCTGGTGGCTCCAGTAGTTTCCTTCCTCCTGAGGATATTGGCGTTCTAAAGACTGGGATGTCTTCTTGTCCCACCCGATGACAAATCTGTGCCAACGTCTCCGATGGAAATCCAGGCTGAACTTTCCAGTCACTTTCTTCCCTGTAGTCCTCACACACAAGGCCATGGATGTTTTGGTCAGCCACAATGATTGTGCCCATGTTTAGGGGGGCATCACATGGACCAGTCTGGTAGGCTTTTTCCAAGTTCGGGAAGGTGTAAAGAAGTGTCTTTGTCATTCCAGACATGGTGGAACCATTCCACTGGGTCGCTTCTGCAAGTGCCACCAATTCAGTGAAGTTTGAATTAAAGCCAATGTCAAGTTTCTTGATGTCGCAGTCCCTGATGGGGATGTTCTCACTTGTCTTCAGCAGGGGACGTAGAAGGTCAGCCTCGAGTCTGGTAGTGGCGCAGATCAATATGGATGTGTGCTCCTTTTTCTCCTCAGAAGTCAGCCATCGTAACTTGTACTTTGCTCTGGGGTGTTCTTCACTGTGTGTTCTATCATTTGAGTACTCGACTTGTGGATGTACTTGAGGGATGGCGTGATAGACTTCCAACTTGGTCGGCGGTGGGTTGATTTCCTCTCGTACCTTCTTCGCGATGATATCCAGGGTTAACCTATCATCCGAGTGTCGGTCGACGACCAGAGTGTTCTTAATGAAGGCGTTCATATTTCCACGTTCAGTTAAAATTTGTTCTCAGAATAATCCGGCTATCAATACCCCCACTGTGCACAAGGGCCGAGGAACGGCAGTGATCGAACCTGAAGACTTGGATGCTGGCCACGCACGTCGTTTGAACGAGAAATGCGTCTCCTGCACGGCGAAGTCGGCGCGAGCTGAGGAGGGGCTGTGACCGCACCCGAGGATCTGCGTGCTGGCCACGCAGGACGTGGGTGGGTGGGCGACTGGACGTGGGACGAGGAAGGACGGATTATCTCTGGTAGGTACAAGCTTCGATCAAGTCTGAGTTGATAGTACCTTTGTGTTTGTCTCTGTCTGCGAGTTTCCTCTCGCAGCTTAGCTGGTGGCAGCTAAGAATGCATGATCCCATCGTTGATATGTGCACGTCAATACTGTCGTCTGTCCGTCTGCCTGTACTTTCCAAAGGCTGTTAGAATCGCTGCATGTGTCTGAAAGTGGCCAATCGAACTTTCGTCAGTCGTTGCATAATCTTACTCAGATAGTGACGAAGTCGTCGAGCTTCTACGAGTGCTGCTAAAAGGCCTTTTGGAGAGCCCTTGGACATTCTTTGGACCTTCTTCCATTGCCACAAGCATCGCGGGGCCTCAAATTCAGCCAAGGTCAGAGAATCTCAGCGCATTTTTGGCACTACTTTAGTACCAAAGTTCCAGCCCTTGGTCAGGATCCGGTCACATTGCATGAGTCTTTGTACGAATAAGTCAATCGTTTATCTGATCCAACACTATTGATGCATGCTTAGAAGAACCAATTAGGCTTGTGCTGCACTAATTCAGGCAGATCGTCTCATTAAAGTGAGTTGAAGCTTCAACGATCGTCTTACACTCGTGCTTAGCTGTATAGTCCCCACTTCCTTGAGTTATAACACAAACAGTATCACTTTTTACTTTTGTGCACTTTGCTTGGGTCTGATCTTTGCCCTTGGAGGAGTATGATCAGTATCGCGAACGCTGTTCTTTCTGTCTCGCTCCCTTCGTGACTTTTCGTACAGACAATATGTCTCCATCGCCTCTGGTCGCATCATGGATGCGTGATGTCGCGGCTTCATCCTCATCTTGGATCATTACCCCTTAACCTGGTCTCGCATCATCGCCGTTATTGGCGCTAATTCGTCATACCTTGCTTGTAGACTAACTACCCCTGGTAACGTGTTCATCATTCTTGGCTGGGGTGTACTTGCACCTGGGGGCGCGCCTGTTGTCTGTGGTCGCGGTCAACACCTTGTGGGCCGCATGAACTCGTGGGCCTCATTTGACAGAGTAATCTTGTTGTTGACGGTGACCTTGGATGCAGCCATCGTCGGCACGCACAACCTGCTCGACGAGGTTGCGGAAATGGAGGCATTTCTGCGGCATCTTCTCTTGACTTGTTGCCACTTCTTAACAGTAATGTACGAAAGAATGACACTTCCAATTATACAATGTTGACATTTCATGCCCCCAGAAAAATTTTAGCCCATCTCCTCAACTTAACCTCCTTCCATGAGCCAAAGTTCAACCCTCTTCGGCGTGCCCACCTCTCCACCTTGCTGCCAATTGAGCACTGGAGCACCAAAATGGGCTACAGTACTCAAAAGTACATTGAACCTCTGTAGACCCATCATTGTGCCTAACTATCATATCTACGCATTTCACATCAAAACGTCACCTCAGCACGTTCCAGTACAGCTGCGAGGTGAATTCATGTCCGCGGAAGGTACTTACAGCAAGGACTTCTCATGGACGTGTGTGAATCCGCACGGCATCCAACGTGCTGCAAACAATGTCCCAGACACTGATTCGTATATTATTACTCGCTCGCTTGTTGTATGTACAACTTGTAGAAGGGTGACTTTGTGGAAGTCATCATTCACTATCTCCTGAAAAGCCCCGACTCTGGTGTGGGCGTGTAGCACCACTTCTTCACCACCGGCTTGGAAACCTTTCTTGGGTTCGAATTCGACCTATGAGCAAAGCAGGAAAAGTGTCATACCAAGACCATGAAAGTCTAACGCATTTTAGTATACAAGTGCTACATTTACGATAAAAAGTAAAACCTCATTACCTTGCGCACACCTCTTTTGGCACATCCACGCACTCCTCGTTGGGTTTGAGGTTCGGGACCAGCGTGGTCACGTGACGGCAGTGGCGCTGAGGCTCCAGCTCACATTTCTCCTCCGGCACCTGGACGATGGTCGATGTGGTTAATATGAATTTTTTAACGCCCTAAAGAGCTTGATCACTGCACCTCCTGGATGACGGTCTCCGTCTTGTCGAAACACTCCGGCACGCCCTGAACGAATCCACACCCGGCAGGTGCGCACTTCTCTTTAGGGATCTTCTTGCAGGAGGTCTCAGGGGTGGCCTTATTCACCAGCTCCGTGCGCACGTTGCAGCGCTCAACCGGCCACTCTTTGCAGTCCTATTCCATAAATGAGCAACAGGAGATAGAAATATCAATAGTACCATGACTCAATCCCAGGATTACCTCTTCTTCGGTGTATCCAACAACCTTGGTCTCACACTTGTACTCCTTGATGGTGATGCACTCAGGGATGTCCTCAACGACCTCATGGTTGTGGTATCTTGATGGAAGAGTATATTCTCAGAACTTAGGCTGACTACTTTTACAGAATTTTAAGAATATTTCTTGAGCCTGTCTTACCTGGTCTCGCACATTGACTCGTATTCGGTCCTGCATTCCACTGGACCAGGGACGTTGCAGTCCTTGACAAGCGGGGTGTGGCAGAACTCCACCGTCTCGTTGTGAGCAACCTTCTTGTACTCGATGAAGCAATTCTTTTTGAAGTTCTCCTCGCACTCCTCCTCCTGCTGAGGCTCGAAGTCCGTCGTGTAGGTTGTGTGGCACTTCTGACTGTAGCTGTAGATCGAATGCAAAGAGCAGAACGTGCATTATGTACTGAAAAGGTAGTATCTCTATATCCGTTGCCTCCTGATTTACCTATGATGACACTCGATCTTTTCATCGACCTCGGTCTCTTCCACGACGACAATCTTGTCGACGCATCGCTCACCAGCGGCAGCAACTACGCCGATGTCTAGGATCCCGGGTGCTGGAGCCGCGCCTTGACGCACTGCGCTCGGTTCCAGCACCTCATGGTGAACGGCGTGAAGAGCCGGAGCTGCTGGAATAGGCGGTGGTGGGCGCAAAGGTGGCGGAGCAACCTCGTGACTGACGTGGCTAACACGATGTTCTACAGCCGTTGCTGGCAACGGAAGTGGGGGCGGAGATAGAGGCTTGGGTACCGGCAGAGGCAATGGCTTAGGGTGGGGTGTTCGGATCAATGGCGGTGGCGGCCTCCGAGGAGCCGGCTTTGGCAACGGCCGGGGTGGCGGTGGCGGCGGCGGTGGTCTCCGTGGAGCCGGGATGGGCTTTGGCAACGCCCGCGGTGGTGGCGGTCTCCTCTCTCTGATGGGGTTCAACTTGATCGGTGGCGTCTTCACGATGTGGTTGATCCTGTTGCGGCCTCCGGATTTGGCGAGGGCCAGCTGCGCCTGGATCTGCTGCTGGTGTCGTCTCAGCGCCGCCTGGTGTTGGGCCAAGCCGGGCACCTGGGGAGCTGCAGCGGCGCGAGCGCCGTGAATCCCGGACGCAGCCACTGAGGCGGCGACGATGGACTGACGCCTGGAGTCATGAGCCACAGTGGAAGGGCTGAGGAGGCGTCGATCCTGAATCTGTTGCCTGAAAGAGGGGAAATCTTGGTGTCCTCGTCCTTCATTGCCCGTGAAAACATGTTTTAAAGCTTCTGCGCTCGCTCATTTGTCAGTTGTAACCTATTTACATATACGTACAGTACACACTGGAGGCAGCTTCAGAAGATGCTGAGGCACAGGTTAAGGATGCTTTGAGCATTTTGTCGAGCTGGGTTGTATGGCGCTCAGCTCCAAAAAAAACGCCGGCTCAAAATCTATTGAGCATTTCGTTAAGCTGTTTGTCCCTAAAATTGCTCCGATTGAGTACATTAAACAATTTTGAGCTTTTACCGGGGCTCTGAGCAAGCTCGATACTTTCTGCCTCAGCTCGAGCTCGGGTCGACTTGAAAAACTGCCGGCTTGAAGCATGCCTAGCGCAGGAAATGATTCATTTGTATCTCGTATGCATCGTGCGGACAGATTATGAACAAAATATCTTACCTGGCTTTAAATTTGCTTCTGCTTCCTGTTGGGAAGGAACTGAACCGAGGCACCTTTGGCTCCACGGGTCTGGACTTTTGATGAACTCTACTTCTCACCTAAGAAAGGATGGATGTATAGTGTAATCGTCAGTATGATCAATAGGCTAATATAGACAACAATGAATCGCAGAGAGTTGGTCCTGAAGAAATTGAAAATATGAAGGCATCAATATATGCTGTAATGCTAATTTTACAACCTTTATCGTGGCTTGAACAGGGTGTGCATTTCTTAGTCGACTTAATCAGTAATTGCTGAGCATATTTGAGGGGATTTTGAGTTTCTTCCGATGAAAATAAACTGAGCTTTATGATACTTGAGGTCACGATTTGGCAACTAGACCATTGTTCAAGACAGCAGGAGGACCAAGAAGGACAGCATCTACAGGTTCAATGGCAACTCTGTAGGTGAACTTTTAACCACTTGCTGTTTACTATGGCAACTAACCATAAAACATTAGTCGAGTGATAGAGATGATGCTCAGAGTGTCTTTAGGAAGGTTTACGGGAGATATTATGAGAGCAACAGGAGCTCAAAGAAAGATTTTTAGGAAACAAGATTTGAGGGACGCCACTCTCAAATAACAATTTAGCACATAAAACAGGGACTTAATCATACAAAGTTGTGCTGATGCCCATTGCTGATTCAGAACTGATGACTAGTACGAAAGAGAACATGAGGCATCAATACTTTACTATGTCCTCAGCGTACCCAAAAAGTTTCGTTCGAACTTTTCACTGGCACCAGGACACTTGATGCAAAGTTACTCTTGGTGGACTACATAATGGGCAGTTTGCATTAAGGCGTTGGAGTGAATGTCAAAAACTAAACCATGGAGAAACAGTGAGATTTACTTCTTATGTCAAATTATCTAAGATAAGGGTAGAAATAAAGTTTTTCTTTCGCCCCGAAAAGTCCAAAATTGTCGGTATAGCCAAAGAAAAAGACGGTATCTGCGAAGCACCCTATGCACTGCCCGTTGTGGAGGAGTAAGAAATGGGAACCTAAGAAAATTGTTAGCATAAGCCCACTGTCGGTAAATCTATCATTGGATCACTGTATTGGAGATTCTATGACAATGATCTAATTCGGAGTGATTTCGAGCCTCTTGTCGAGGCTACGTCTCATGCACCTGCAAGGCCTGAGGCTCCAGCCTGGTCTGGAAGCTAAACTGACCCTGTCCTTGGGGACGGAGGCCACTGGAGACCGATGTCCTCTGACCGAATGAGGTGAATGGGCTGCTGCTTCCACTGAGCAGGGAACGACCGTCACGAAAGTCTGGAAAGACGACCAAATTGTTACATTGAGATTGAAGAGTTTTCTGATCAGGATTGGCATGCCTGGAAGCCCGTATGGCTGGAAAGACTGAACGTTCGGGGCGAGTCCCACTGGCCTCTTCCTCTTCCTGACCACGAGCCTCCTGCGTCCGGCATAGTCCTGGGGCTCGGCGTCGGCGTCGGCGGCGCAGAGCGACACCGAGCACGAAGCCAAGAGTGCCACAGCGAAGCACTGAAATGTGGCGTGGAACAATCTTATGAAGCACGGGGGGGGGCTCCTAACAGCAACTACATAGTCCATCACTTATGTGTCCTTCTACATTACTTGGATAGCGTCTCATAAAAAATTAGGCCGCAAAGAATTAACGGGCCTCTAAGCACTAGAAGCGTACAAACTTGCATAACGTTTTAAGGAGCTGCATATAATTTATGCGCCTGGGCTGGCCATAAAGTCCGCAAGAATAGCATTCCAATGAGCAAAAGCATTTGGACAGACGATTGGCATGCTCAATGCCTGAGCAATTAAGACAGTTGCACTTTTTGCTGCGCCTGTGCTGGCGCCCGTCCATGTAGTACTAGGGCGCTAGACACGTGGCACGAAGAGGAATGAACAAAGGGGGTCGAGGACACGACACTTGGACTAATTGCACCGAATAGGAACAAAGAAGATCCTCAACTCTTTGACTCGAATGATGTTCTTACCTTGGATACCAGCATCTTGTGAGGGTTGCGGGCAGGGACCTTCTTAATCTTGTATTTTTATATTATGGAGTAATAGCACTGAATCAGTGTTGGCCCAACGGCGGCTGCGTCATGATCACCACCGCGCCGCGGTCGCTGCCACACCTGGGACTGAAAAGGAGGCCGGTCGCGAGCTCGCGTTTTATATGTCGTCGGCATCCTTGTTCTTCTTCGCGGCGTCGTGACAACAACAATATTGCTCGCACCCGCGCGGGCGCGCATGACAGGTAATACTAGGACACCTCCTCGGGGCAGGTGATGCATGCATGGATGAGCAAAGAAGCCTTTAGAGCCAACGGGGAATCTCGGCCCGGAAGGCCCGTCGGAGTGGGCCATAAAAGCGTCTTGATGATGATACCCAGGCTTTAGCTACGGTTGCCAACACACCTAAATGTTATTATGAGTGGTCGACAGCAGTGGCAGGGCGATAATTGCGCCTATGAGTAATCTATAATAGCCGAAACATTGCTGAGTCACACATGTCCAATTGACAGTGATGCGTATGGTTGCGGAAGCCCATTTCGCACGCGCCCATCCTCTTGCTCCACGTCCTGCACTGGCTGGGCTCTGTGCAGTGCAGCGCGTAGTACGTGCAGTGCGTACCATGTTTGTTTGATCAAACAGTTGATGGCTGCGTATGTAAAAACTCTTCGCACGTACAACAATTATCGTTGAATGTGCAGTTGCTGTTGCTTGGCGCTGGTGGGAGCCGCCACTTGTTTCTTGGCAAGATGGATCAACTGAAATAAATCGTAGCCAGAGCAGTTGCGTCCTTGACTATGAAAAAAGTTTAAAGCGATTGCGATATATCCCATGTGCATTACTGAATGATGGCGCCTTGCCATGATGGTCGAGCTACACATGACTTGAGCAATTTTCATGAAGCATTAGGTACTTTAACCACAGCCTGCGAATGGCTTTTTCAGCAATAACATCGTCCGTCGTTTCGCAGAAAAGGATCATTCAGACTTGAAGATCAAGACACGTGGCGAAAAAAAGAGCTCTTGTTTCAATAACCCAGAGAGCGAGAGAGGCCATTTGTCATCTCCAAGGTCCCTAAAGCGTGAGCATCATGGCTACTACGAGCAATAGCCCAATCATCCTGTGAGGGTGAATCTTGGTTGACCCTTTGAGTATCTCCGTCTACTGCAGCGCCAGGATGCAAGTCATCCTCCTCACGAGTGCTGAGGTGTAACTCAATAAGCCCAGGTGAAGTCTCATCATGGCTAAAACAATCTGCTGCATGATTACGGAACAATGGATCACTGATTTCAGAAAGTATTACTCAGCAGTATCGTTCCTATGTGCACTGCTTATATCTTGAAATAGCGACGACTTTTTTTAACAATTATGTTCGTCGAGTCCTCCTCGCGTGTCCTCGTCTTCTCCACCTTCCACACTACTTTTTTTTTTGGTGGGGGGCGCCGCTGTGACCTTTAACGGGGGTTGCCCCTATTGGGACCCAACCAAGATTTACTCAGGCAGCAGCAGTCGCAGCCGCCGCCATCAGCTCATCGATGCATCAAGACAGCCAAGCAGAGCTTGCAGCTTGAGCCGACAACTATGCGAATCCCGTTTAAAGGAGCGCTCGCACAGTTGGATTTCGTGCTCTCCTGTAGAAGTTGCATCGATCTGACAAAGTCTTGCCAATGCAAGTCAGACTTGCTTCAGTAGAAGAAGATGCTTCGACAAGATGGAAGATGCTCGGCACTCTCTACTTTTGATTGTCGCTACACGATTGCCTCACGTCCTACGTACGCTCGTTGGTCTTAATTTTTGATCGTTGTTACACGACTGCCTGAGCTGCGAGGCCAAGTACGTCACCCCCGTGGATGAGTTTTATGCCCTCCCCATCTGTAATTAACTCCTCTGGAGGCCCAAACATTGGTGTGCCAAGACACCCACGGACAAAGGAGCATCCTCGTCCACACATTGGAGTGTGCCACCGAAATGCGATAATTGAGATTGACTCAGCGTACGCACTCATACAGGACCAACGGTTTTCGCAGGAACGATTATTATGTAATCGCCTGCGGCCCCCAAGGGGCTCAAGAAGATCCAGAACATGACCTTCCAGGCCAAAACGTAGAACTCGAGAAAAGGTTACAGATGGGATTGAAAAAGAAGACTTTTTGCGTGTGGTCGCTCAGAGATTAACCCACGGAGATAACGTCAAGTGCGATCAACCGTATCAGCCCGAACGTGTGTGAGTGCGTGCGTCGCTGAGCTTCCATTTGGTCGTCTAATAATCGGTGAATGGAGTCCATTGTCCAGTGCAAAACACGTATTCTCTACTCGACTCCGCCTCCGCGTAAGGTTCATAGTTCAACCTTGAGTTTGACTAAACTGGCATCTCACTGTAAAAGTCACGACGCTCTGAAGAAGAAAAGGGTCTTTATCTGAGCAATTTTGGCGTGCGGCTCCAGCAGTCTCACCCTGGGTTAGACTAATGATGAATGATCATGCTGCGAGTAAGGATATACGTACATATATTTCTTTCTTTTCTCTCTACTAGCACAGACGGATACTAGTGCACAAAAATAATTCTGATTAGCTCATGATTTTTGCAAAAAAATATAGCAGCCACAGGAACGATACTCACACAGTTGGGACGGGACATGGATATGTAGTTGCTGCATTTCATTGATGAGTGTGCGTTTTACAATTGAGGCTGCATTGCGCAGGATGCAAAACACTCGCGCATAGAACGCCCAGTGTTTTCCATCTTGTGCAATGCAGCCTTTACAGCATGACGCAATCTTAGTGAAATATGTACGATTATTACTTATTAGCACCGGTTTGTGTATACATAGGCCACGATTTCTCAGGCCCAATGAAGTATACTGGAGATCGAAGGAAGTGAAGTTCCTTCGTAACTGTAGTATAGCGTTGCATGCTTGAAATCACTTGGAAGGTTCTTACTGATGAGTTGAACAGTAAGCTTTTGGCACTTATATGTCAGCTCAGTTCGAGATTTTGGCAGCCATCACAGGCGGATGCCAAAAAGAGCAAAGATTCTTAGGTCACGTCGACGATGAGTTAGTTACTAAGTTTTCTTTCCTTTTCTATATGGGAGGCGGACCATTGGACCACCTGAGCATGGGCTCGAACGACCGCTGGAGATTGTTCTGGACGGTGCAGACCAGTTCGTCTTGGTCCAGGGGCACGATGGAAGAGACGCCGAGCAAGAGCAGCATCATGGCTTGGATGGGCACGGCCGCGCGAACCACGCGACCCAGGAACCGGTAGCTGCGTGCCAGAACGCCGGCGTTGACGTCGTCATCGTCATTGTCGTCATCGACATCAGCTCTGAAAACATTACAGACGTTGATACTGGAGGGAACTTTGGGGTTTCTCTCGCTGGTGCAGCGCTTAAGTGTGAAGAAACTAAAAGGTGCAGGCAGCTCTCGTAGCTACTACACACATGCATGCTCAACGACATCTCGATGGAGTCGTGTGGAATAAAGTGCTGTACGAAGGTAAGAAATATCCACCTGCGACGCTCTTCCAAGGGTGTTGCTGTTGCCGTCGCCGCAGCCGTTGCACCTTCTGGTGTTGCTTCTTTTTCTTCTGCCGCTGAAGCTGTCAAATGCAACAACTAAAGAAGAGAGAGAAAGAGTTGGCAAAAAACACTTCCAGGCATACTTGTTGTATTGGTACAAGTTTAAGGTGTTCAGCAGTCAAGTGATTTAGTCAGAGTTGGTGCATATGTGCTTGATGTCGCGGTGCCTCAAAAGCTTGCCAGTCATACTCTTTAGAATTAAACTAAATCAGTACATTCACGGTGTGACGATTAAAAAGAAATGAGCGTAATTTTTACCTCGTCGGATAGAGCAGGCATGATCGTGGTGCCTTCTTCTTCAGCGATGATGTCATCGCTTTCAAGCCTACTCTCGAGGAACCTCGCGAGCCTCGACTCGTACACGTGGCACACGTTCATCAGGATCCTCAGCTTCTGCGAGAGCATAGAGAGCTTTTTCTTCACCTCGGCGCACCTGTTGACGTCATGTTGTTGCAGCTCTAGTTGATCTGCGGCCTCCTGAAGCGAGACGACCCGCGGCTCGCAGCGCTCGAGGTCAGCGCGGAGCTGCTGGAATTTCTCGCACTTGGACGCCAGCACAGTTCTTTCGGCGGACAGGTCCACCGGCTCGGAGGACCTGATGGAGGCTGTGGTGGAGTCCAGCCAACCGGTCAGCTCCTCGATGGTGTGGTGGAACTCGGAATTCTTGAAAACACGATTACACTCAATGGTAGCTTCAAGTTGACCCAACTCCAACATCGTCAGGCCTAGTGATTACCTCTAGAAGTTCTGTCTGTAGCCGCTCCTGCCACCCGGTGGCCTCTTCGCACACGAGGTCCCAGGTTCTGTTGATTTCCTCCAGCCTCCGCCTGAGCGCCTGCACCCTCTCGGCGTCCCGCGAGTGCTCGGCCAAGTGGCTAGCGATCACGTTCACGGACAGCATCAACGACTTGTGGCCGTCCAATTCCAGCAGGAATTCCCTGTAGAGAAACCTTGATCAGTGTCGATTCCACGAAGCAATGTTAAGTCAAGTACCTGTGGTCCTGAATGGCCTCCTCCAACCGCTCCATGTCTGAGGGCGGGTGCGACGAGGACGAGGCCAGTGATGCCCGAGCGTGGGACAGCCACGTCTCCATGCGCCATAGGTCTTGCTCCAACTGGCGCCAGTTTTGTCTGCAACGATGGGAGCGGTGATCACTACGTATTAATGAAGAATGACACGTCCTCCCATGTCAATGAATGCGCGCGCATGTTGATAATATGACCTTGCATATGCTACGCCCAGTCCTGAGTAATGTCAGCACACTTGCTGAATCATTGGACGCTGGCGCAACCCGGATGAATGCGTGTATACCTCCAAAAAATCCCCAGCGATGACCAGGTGAAACCCATCGAAAAAGGAAGTCTTGCTTGACCCCCTCCAATGTCACCGATTGGAAGGCACGATCACAAGTGAAGCATTCACTGCACGCACAAGCTGCCAGACAAAACCAACCTCAATTGGCCCAAAGGTCCACCAATTTGGGGGCCAAGACCGCGATGTCTCAACTAGAAATCTGCTGCTCCCGTACGTATGTTCAGTGTGTGTCGAAACAGTGGGCATCTTTTCCGCCAGAAGGAGAAAAAAAATAGGTAGGCCCACCCATCAGATTTGGGCATAAAAAAGGCCCAACCTTGGCCTAGATCGTACCATTACACAACGCGGGCGTTTTTTACCATCCAGCCCAGCTCACTCAATACCTTAAAAGTTCCCGAAATTGCACGGTTTTGCCCGGTAGCAGCCGGTGGCACCAATCCTCCCTCTTTTGCTATGCATCACCTCGGGTCATGCCCATTATTATCGCCTTACAAATTGGGTCTCCTACGTACCCACATTCATGACAGATAAATCAAAACGCCCACTTTCAGGTAAGCAAATGGTTCGGAGGCTTCTACGATGTCGTGTCTGCTCCATTTCGCCTGTGTACAGTAGTAGTAGCAGCCTTTTTCTCATTACCTCTTGCACATTGGGCATCTCGAGCCAGTCGAGGAGCTCTGCTGTTGCTGCAGCGGCTCAGCAGTGGTCTCGGTCACTGTGGCGCTGCCGCTGCTGCTCACGCTGGCGCCAACGCTCTCCTTGAGGACACTGGCGTAAGATCTGGAGTTGGGTGTTGGAAGGAAGGGAGGGATGTAGCAGCTTTTGAAATGTATTCTTTAAGTACAAGGCTATATTTTTTGTTTGCAAACTTGGATATGAGTGTTGGACTCTTTCGTTTCTGCGCTCGTTAGAATGGGTAAAAGCGTGCAACGTGCACCAAACCGGGTTAGGGAGCCTTGCAAAAAAAAAATTGCGCCATCATCTTCAAGCCAGGAAAGAAGCAAAAAAAAGTCTTTCTTTGCAGCAGGATAAAGGAGATGCTCTCATGTTTGTGAAAAGGTGAGGCAACCTCGAACACAATGTCAATGAGAGCAATTTGATACAGCACTTTTCTTGTGATGACAGAGCAAAGTTGATTGACGCCCCAAACATTTAGAGTTTTGCATTAAATGGTCGTTAGCTGTGCCCTTTTGAGCTTCAGTCACGCTTTCTGAAACCTGGCACAGATGGCAATTTCGTAGAGTATTTAGTGGAATTGCGGCTTTTGCCATCTGTACGTTTTTGCGTTGTTAGCAAGCATCTTGGGAATGCCAACCTTTCCCTTGACAAAGCAGGCGCTTATTGGTGCAGCTGGAGGTTACTTTAGCAGATGAGCAGTAACGATTACGGGATAGTGGACGTACGGACATGTTTGTGTTACGTATGCAAATGTTAGCTGGCCGATGGAGCCAACGCCCCAGGAATTAACTCAAAATTAGGTCCTTTACTATGTGCGTACACAGGTGTCTACCGAGTTAATGGAGCAGGGAGCAGACTCGTCTGGAACACATGTACAGTTTGGTATGTCATTCATGACCTTCTTGAGCCATCCCGGCTGCCAGTCGATTCTGGCGGAGAGGCACCAAAATGCCAAAATACAGTGCATGCCAAACTTGTATTTGCCAAACGGCATTTTTTTGCAGTATGCCAAAGGACTTTTACTCTGCTGTGCAAAACGGACATGAATTACCTGCCAAACTGTACGCGCAGTCGAGTCAGAGAGGTTTGCCTACCCCTGGTTTTTGAGCACAAATTAGGCTGCATTTTTCGCGTTGTTACATAGTAGTGCAAAATATCGCGGCTGAACACGTGACACACCCTGTCCATGCATGCACACTGCTACACCTATGCTAACCACGGAGTGATCGTTTCACACTTGGACAACTTGGTTCTGGACTACTCCAACTTTCGTAGTAGCTCCCTTGGTCCGCCAATTTTTTTGCAGCACCCCGTACAAGCTCTTGATCGGCCGCAACCGCCAATTTCAATGAGGGCTTAAGACTTCGTTGAAGAATCTGGTCTTGGTCGGGTGTTCCGTGAAGATAACAAGGCTGGACCGACAGAGTAAAAAGGTAAGTACGTACGTAGCTCTGGCATGCATTTCTACGTCTTGTTAAGGCAGCCACTGACTACTGTAACTAGTGATGTAGTCGGGCTTCGGTCAGGACTTCCTGCTAATGTCGAGGTGGACACATCTCCAACTGAACCGGAAACTCCGTCACGGAACCTCCCACTGGCGGACAGTTTAATCTGTGCTAACCTCTTTGCTCTGTACAGAGGTGCTCTTTAAAAAATGAAAAGAAAGATAAAATGTGACGTTACGAGATGCTCACGCCCTTTACAAAAAGCTTCAACCTCTCGTCTTTGTGCGAGTCGTGTGACCTCCACGTGTCCTTACACAATCCGGGAATGATAATTCGGGCGAATCCGCCTCCAGGCGTCATTAGCAGTTAGTAGATGTTGGTACACAACATACAGTACAGCACAGGCGGAGCAGAAGGAAAGGAGTGGCTGCCATAGGATCACACAGGGAGAGCCTGGGCACCAGCCTCGCCTCCCAGGCGTCGGTGGCGCTGAAGCCGTACTCGAGCGTATTAATGATGATGCGCAGTCCCATCTTCATGCAGTGCCCGGCGGAGCAGTCGGCGACAAAGTGCAACGGACAATGGACAGCAGACGACACACGGTCAATTTTCCAAGATTAATTATGCCCCCTCGTGTGCGTGCACGCATTCGGCAATGCTCTAGGCCTAGCTTTTGGATGCATCCTTTGCCCAATAGCAGCATGCGACGAGCGCAGATCCCTTCACCGTCTTTATCGTTATGAATATGCCAGTCGGCTAACTATGCATAGTGTTGTGGCACTACTTTTTCAAAGTCATGACTGAGATCATTTTTGACCTGTCCGAGGCCTCATGCCAAGAAGTCATCAGGCCCAGGACAGGTCAAAAAATCAAGTCAGAACGAGGAAAATATGGTGCACGTCACGGCCATAGAATTTGTAACTTGATGCAAAATTATTGCTCTCCATTTGTCGCAAAATCTCCAGAGTAAGATAATACAGAGCTGTATTGTCTTGGGAAATATCACCCATGCATTGCATCGCCGTAAAGAAGAGGCTTATTTTCCGGGATAAATATGACCTCCCCCAGGCATAATATGCTGACCAGGGATGAGCAGAGGGAGTGTGAGGGTGTTATGATGTTGAGGGCAGGCAGGTCATATTTGACAAGGGAAATAAAGCCCACTTTATTTACAGTGACGCAAATTTGATGCCCGATCTTTGCTTTGTTGCCGAACTTATGCTTAGTTTCCACGATTTAAAGTAGCATTGTAAGTCTCTGATGCAGAAAGAAAGATCGACAACACAGCGAAATTCTGGCGTCAAAAGTCATATTTTGTCCGGAAAGTATGGTGATTTCGGCAAATTTAGTCCCACGATATTCCCCCCCCCCTAATAAAAAACTGACCACGACAGGAAAGCAACAATTTCGCGTCTAGTGGAGTCATCCACACAGACAATGTGTTCTTACCTGATCGGTACAGACTGATCCTTGGCCCTGGCAGCTCCCTCGAGCCTCCTGAGCCTGTCGCAAGCCCTGTTGACTCTGTCCCTCCTCGACTTGTCCTCGTCCGGGTCTCCACCTTGGCTGGCCAGGACCCCGTGATAATGCAGCAAAAGGTCCTCAGACGCGTGACAATAGGCCAGAAGTCTCGGCTGCAAAGGAGCGCAATATTAGAATTGTGCAACTCCTACGCATACTGATGTGTTGACAAGAAGTCGATTGCTTTCAATCACGAGGAGCTTCTTGACACAAAGTTGCCAAGTTGGTTGGGACGTGAACACCGTGACAGCCGATCACTCACTGTTGTTGCACCCTCAAAAGTCCCCCCCCCCCCAAGTAGCAACGCCCACGCCTACAACATGCTTACTCAAACACTCCTAATCTAAGCTAAACAACTGGAAATTGAAAATGACCCACAGACAAGAAGCCTATGGTAGCACGTTCATATCTACAGGGTGGCTCCTCATTCCTGGTAACAATTAAATGATCAGCCTCACGTATGAGCATACCAAGACTGATCAGCCTCCGTCGAGGCCGCACAAGTCTCAGTTGTACCAGAAGTCATCCGGCACTGAGGTCGTTTAACATCCGTGGCATTTCTTCAGGCACCGGGCAGCCGTATCAAATGAATTACTTGACAAGTTTTCTGGCACATATTCTCATGAAAGCTCTGACATCGTGAGGAGTAGCCCAACTTCACGGTGTGACAGGAAATAAGAGCCACCCTGTACAAACTACTGCGTTCACGGCTCGAAGGGACTCAAGAGTGTTGAAATCTATTGCCCGAGCACGTTTCTCTTTTCCTTCAAAACAACTTTTTGCTCCCCCCTCTAAATACTGTGCATTACACGCGCGGGTAACCCGAGTCACGCTGGGAAGGTAGAATAAATTCATTGTTGCTTTCCATACCTCCCGGAAGGGGTGGGAGAAATCAGATAACCCCTTAAGGAATCTCCCCTCGCCGAGTTTTCATCTCCATAGGGTTAATTAGCCGAGGGTAGGACGAAAAGTGCTTCTAAAACCCCGCTCATGAGGTGACAGATGAATCAACAATCATTGCATCTAATGACTCTCAAGTCTGTATTTGGGGTTGTTCGGATAAATAATTATAATAAAACCGGTGATGGAGCAGAAACATTCCCGACACCCAAATCAGCGACGCTTTGTCAAGAAGTAAAGCAAACACAGCCAGTAGTTGACGACTTTGAGCACACAAGGCGTACTTTGTCGAGGAAGACTAGTGGGTTTCAACGCCCAAAGGTGCGTTTAGACTCAACGGTGTTGTGGTGCGTGAAGAAGACGTGGCTCTGGAGCCTGACAGTAGTGTCAGAGTTGCACGACACGCTAAGAATCGTCTGCAGTTGTAATTTGGGCAAGAATTATTGCCACCTATTGTGTTGGGAAGAGCTGCAAGAACACAGGACCAGCATGCAGAAATGTAGCATTTTTCGCACGTCTAACAGTCAGTCAAGGGCGACCAGGCCCAAAGTCGGTCTTGGCATAACGACTGGGCATTAAAGCAAAAGCCCATAGTGATAAACAAGGCTGTAGCGCTGCTTTATGCGAGCAACTTTTTTTTTCTTTGGAAGAAAAAGGGTTAAGACTGATAAGGAGGCACAGGAAAAGAGTTCAACAGATGATATAGACATCGTGATCAAGTCCTAATGCAAACCATAACTCTACGGTTACCGTCCTCACAGCGACCGAAATCCATGGTCATTGTTCCACCCACTGTACTACGCGTCCGTGAGTCTTGACTAGCAGACACCGACGGACCTCAAGTCATCTAATTCCATGCTGAACAACTTTGAAACGTCAACAAAAAAGTCAATCTGTGCTTACTAATCCGCTTTACGAAAGTGGCCACTGATGATTAATTTTGACTTTTCCGAGCAAAAAAAAAATCACGGCAAAAAAGCTTTGATTCGTCCATTCAATAACTTCAATTGCACACCTCAAGCTCGCATAAACATGGTACGAGTGAATGGAACGTAAATTCACTGGGCACTTGCATTTCTTCCCATGGCATTTTTTTTACCGCTAGCAGAGGTCATCAAGTATGTAGTACGTACGTAGTAACAGAGGCACATTTAGTCCACACACACACGCAGGTAGATAGATGATTCCTACTACTTCCACAAGGCTCCGGGCAAATCCAGCTTAGGCAGCTACTAAAGAAGGAAGCAATCACCATACGTCAAGCCATAAACAGCTGTCCCGGAGCCCGGAGCCTCCTCATCACTCGGCAGGATAACACGTACGAGCAGATATCACATGACAGCAGCCACTTTTTGGAAAGTGACTTCACGCGATATGATAGATTTTTATCACACCCGTTTTCTTTGAGATTTCATGGTTCGAAGAAACCGTAAAAACCCCACTTGAGGGGCTTCAAAGACCCGAAGAGGTGTGATTGCCAGGTAACAACAGTGAGGGGGAAGACCTAGTCTGAATTTTATCTTGTCACCATTTCAGAGCATGATTATCTTCACCACCTGTGCACGTATACTACATACACATGTCTTTTTGAGGGAGGCCCCCTGCAGCTCAACCCCACGCACAGCAGAGCAACGAGAGAGATTTAGTGACGGTGACATTAGCTTTTCTGTTGAGAAATGCTCATCCCTCCCACCATTGACTAGGCTCTATCAAAGGTTTTCCCTGGGTCGATCCCTAAATCGGGGTGTTACTGTAAAAAAAAGCCACTTGCTTGACTCATTCATCAGGGACCGAGGCAATAGTGGACAAAAGAGATGCCAGCGATGCGAATTGACATCAACTACAGTGCAAAACAAAGGGAGAAATGCAATTTATGGCCCCTACACCAGCAGATAGGCAGGCACTTGGTTCGAAACACAAAGTGCTGGCGAACAATGCCCTATAAAGCTGCACGCTACCGAGTGATGCAGCAAGCAAACAGTACGTGCTGTACCTAGCTGGGTGGGTACAGCAGGCACTTGGCTGTGTTACGCGGCGCTCTCTGTACTCATCCGTGAGAAAGAGAGACCTTTGACTGGGCGGGGAGTTGCTGTCACCAAAAGGACGGGCCAAGAATTTATCTTGCTCGGGCTCACCTGGGTAGAGGAAAATCTCCAAAGGTAGCCGAGACTATTAGCTGCAATAAAGGTGGAAGGATGAGCAGCAAAAAAAAAATCCTCACCAGATTAGCCACGTCCTCGCTGGTGCTGTCCTCCTCCAGACGTTGCTGTAAGTTGTCCAGATGCTCTTGGAACTCCTTCAAGATCTTCTCCACCTCGTCCTCGTTTTCCTTCCTGGTCGTGGCTGCCGGAGGAGGCCTGGGAGGCGGCTCAGGGGCCCTCTTCTGGGCCTTGCGGCGTCTTCGCCTCCTACTGCGTTTCTTCCTCTCTTCTTCTTCATACTTGGCCAACAACTGAATGTTCTTCTCCTCTTCTTCGTCGTCGGTGGCGTCTTCCCCTTCTTCTTCGTCAGTGAGATCTTCTTCGGTGAGTCTGGTGTCGCCAAAGTCCGAGGAAATTGCAGAGACTGGCGTGAGTCCTCGGAACTGCAGCTCCCAAGGCAGGGTTGCCCCACCAGTCGGGATCTTTTGGGCATCGTCGGCTGAGGTAAGCGGGTGGACGCTGACTGCGGAGGAGACTGCGGACATCATGGAGACGCCGGAGTCTGGCATGGACATTACTGAGTGGGTGAGCAGAGTGTCAGCTTGCACGGAGGAGTCGCGCTCGAAGCGCAGCGTATCGACCTGAAATAGATATCGTACATGTAATCATAATAACAATGACAGTAATAACTGTTCTTAGCTGTACAACGTTTGTTTCCGAACCGTTTACTGGCAGCCATTCATCAAAATCATCAGCGCACAGGACGAAAGACGATGAAAATTTCTCCATTAGCGGACGTTATGTAATAAATACGAGGGATTTACAGCCCCTCTAAAGTGAACGGACGGAAATACAAGTAGCGCAGGTAATCTTACCTGCTGAGCTAAGTGCTTTTCGGGAAAGATGAAAAGCTAAGTTGCTAATCCTCGTCACATAAAAGCCACATTAATTAAAGAGTTCTACTTGTGGTAGTCCTTCAACTGCTCGTACTTATGAAATGCGTCGAGCTGAGGCTTGCCAAAGGTGCTCACGTTGTCCAGTCATTATGTGGCGACGAAGAAACACCATTCATCAACCATTTTTGGCTCTTTTCTTCTTCAAGTTGACGTCAATATTGACGTCTTTTGTCGATTCTGGATTGCCCAAAGCTCAAAGGGGACTTTCCAGAGTTCTCTCATATATGTAAAAGGTTTCTAACTCCTCATACACTAATAAAAGATAAGAATGAATGTGTGTCTAAAGTACCCCTATTTGTCCCCTAGAAAGAAATTGTTACTTGTATCTCTTTTACGTGTTACGACTTTAAAGATAGCTTCACGCAAAAACTTCAGTTTCTTGCTGGAGCAGTTAGGTGGCACATTTTTTGAGCCGATGCAGTCCTCATGTAAGTGGGTAGGGAGGTGAAGCAAATCTGCCAAAGAGCCTTTATTTTTTATGGTCGTTTGCCATTGTTTTTGCAGTGTCTTAACTGACTCGGTCTGGATAGAAGTGCTACGTCGAACAGGTGATTTTTTAACTAACAGACTTTGTTACAGGCGAATTAGTCTGAACGACGATTCACGCAGGAAACAACCACTTGAGCTAGCAATTTCTGGCCAGGAATGGTTAATAAGCGACCGGCAGCTTTTTGCCCACAAGTCTCCTTATGTATGATGCCACACAACATACGTACGCAAGAATTGCACACATGTTTTAGAGACTTTAAGCACCTGTATAGATGTGTTGACTGATATGGGTGGTAGTGTGACTGGGTGGTCTTGACCTAAGGAAAAGTCAGTCTCATTTTCACCACTTGGCCCCAGCCTCTCCACGAGACCCTCAAGGCGAGTGGCGACGTCGCTCCTCAAATCACTCAGCTCCTAAACGTTGTACAATGTAGGTAAGTATAGCAGTATAGATCAATTTTCTTAAAACAGTACCTGCGCCATCTCCTCTACTCTCTCCGCGTCCTGCATTCCACTCCTTTGTACCAGATGAGTGGCAGCCTCTCCGGCGCGAGCCGTGGCCTCGCGGCCTGCGAACTCCGCCCTGAGTGCGGCCAAAGACGATCTTAGCGGCCTCAGGACGCCGTCTTCCCTGCTGCTGTTGGCTGCGTCCAGCTCCAGCTCGGTCAACCTTGCGTCGAAGCCCTTGAGCCAGGCCAACTCCCTCTCCCTCAGGGCTTCGTAGTTGTCAAAGAGGTTGCGCGTGTGGCGCAGGCGCCTCAGGAGTGCCGCGGCGCGCGCCGTCAGCTCTTCCCAGTCGTGATTGGCGCGGATGAACCAGCGCTTGATCTCGTCGGAGTCGTCCAGGCGGCAGTCGCGCGCCATCTCACAGTAGAAATCGTTAAAGGCGTCCAGGTCGGGCAGCTTGTCCTCCACTTCGGCGCAAACCTGCGCCAGGCGCTCCTCTAGCGGACGCAAGTCCTTCTGCGCCAGCCCGCACGCCTCCACGTCCACGGCGCTGACCTCAGCGGCGCGCTCGCGCGTCCACAGCTGCAGGGCGTCGAAGTCGATCTTGAAGCGGTTCCAATCGCTTTTCAGGCGCTCCAAGTCGTCCATGCGCTCCTGCGCCAGCGAACACGCGTTGCGCCACCGGCGCTGCAAGTTGAGGTAGGCGGCGCGCACAGAGTCGAAAGAGCAATAAGTCCTCGGCGCATCATTGAGGAAAACGTCGCAGGTGTTGAAGGTCCCGTGAGCCTGAGAACTCTTGGACGCGATGCGCTTTTGGTAGTCCTAGAAGGAAAAGGCTCCAGGTCAAATTTACACCAACCAGATTAGGGCAGAATGCCGAAAGATTTAACATTCATAATGTTAGTCTCCAGCCACAAAAGATACTTTGTCCCATTTCACTGGCACGTGGATCCCTCCACGAATGTAAGATCAGGGAACACAATCCCTTTTTTGTCTCCCTTCTCCAACACTTGAATACGTCTCTCTTACTCAGGACCACGAGGAGATTGCAACTAAGGTTTCTTTTCCTCATCATCTTATTCATGCTGTATCACTTGTGGTGAAGAAGACTCTCTTTCGATACTGTCCAAGCAAGCAGTCCTGTGGGAGCCTCAGTCGCTTTATGGGGGGCGCCCCCCGGGCGGGGGGGGGAGCCGGGGGGGTGTTGGGGGGGGGGGGAGGGGGGGGGGTGGGG